>UMCI01077412.1_pt1 | contig 11426 bp, 11 predicted proteins | sample 1964211 | NCBI WGS metagenome assembly UMCI01 (sample SAMEA4835966, study PRJEB28245) | human gut metagenome | biome: gut microbiome; material: fecal sample | place: Denmark | collected 2008 | reverse complement strand
GTCTGGCCACCGGCACCGGCACCGACGGCGTGGTGATTGTTTGCGACGGCTCAGACGGCACCTCCTGCCTGCTGAATGGCGGCAAGCATTTCAAACTTGGGGAGCTGGCGGCGCAGGCAGTAAGCCAGGCGACCGCCGAGGCGCTGTTCCGGCAGACCGGCCTGTGCCCGGAATTTCAGCACAGCCTGCTGCGCCGGCTGCAGCGGTTCGGCATTACCGCCCGAAGCCTGCGCGCCCGCTGCCCGGACAAACTGCCCGGGGATGAAACCGTCTTCGACCGGGTGCTGGCAAAGCTGGATCGGGATTCCTTTGCAGTGGCTGCCACCGCCCTGTATCTTCATCTGGTGGATCAGCTGCACGCCGGAATGCTCACCCGGCCGCAGGCAGAGGACTGGGCCCTGCATCTTCTGGAACAGCTGGCCATACACTTTCATTGCCCCACCCCGCAGCCTGATCCGGAGCAGCCGCCGGAAAGCTGGCTGGAAGCGTTCCTGGCCGGGGCAATTGCGGCTCATCTTCAGGAGCAGAACCGCCTTTATCCCGCAGGCTGAGACGGTAATTTCCGCCGCGTTTCTTTTTCCTTACTTTTCCCTATCGGTTTTATTGACATTGCTTTTTTTATATGGTATCCTTTTGGGCAATCAGTCAGATTTCCCTGCGCTTTCCATTTGCGAAAAAGCTGCATTTGCCTGAAAAAATCAACAAGGAGGACCTCATGGATCTTTGCCAGCGCACAAAAGAACTCTGGGCGGCCTATCTGGCCGACTGCAACGCGGGCTCCTTTGACGAGCTGACCGGCATTGCCCCGGATTGCTCCATCATCGGCACCGGCAAACACGAAATTTATCGGGATCTGGAGCAGTTCTCTCAGGCCATGCGCAGAGATCTGCAAGATCAGAATGATCTGCAGTTCCATTTTCGGGATTTCTGGTGCACCGAACAGGTGGTGGATGAGCAATGCAGCCTGGTGTACGGCGGTCTTTACATTGGCGCCGACTGCGAAAGCAGCGGAATCCACATCAATATGGACAGCCGGTTTTCCCTCCTGTACAAAAAGGTGGGGCAGGAATGGCAGGTCATTCATCTGCATCAGTCGGTGCCTAACCCGGAGCAGCTGGACGGTGAATATTATCCCCGCACACTCACCCAGCAGATTGAGCGTTCCCGGGAAACCATTGAGTATCTGACCCGGCTGGCTCAGCGGGACAGCCTGACCGGCCTGATCAATTTCAACACTCTGCAGAGTTTCTACACCGATCTGGACAAGCACGGCGCCTGGATTTTCGTGGTGGATATGGACGATTTCAAAGCCATCAACGACACTCACGGTCATCTGGCGGGCAACCATGTGCTCAAGCGCGTGGCCAGCCTTCTCACCAGCACCATGCGTGCGCAGGATCTGGTCTGCCGCATGGGCGGCGATGAATTTGTACTGCTCTGCTGCGGGCTGGGCACGGAGCAGAACGCGCAGGATCTGATGCGCCGCCTTCTTGCCCGCGCTGCCGAAGTTGCCGGCGAGGAGCCCGCATGGACCGGAATTTCCATTGGCGCCAGCCCCATCCACAGCGGCGACTGCCTGGAAACTGCCTTCAAGCGGGCGGATCAGGCCCTTTATCAGGCCAAGGCCGCCGGCAAAAATCAGGGCTGCATTCTCTAAAAAGCAGCTTCCCCGATTTTTTGAAACACAGCAAAAAACACCGCCCGACCGGCTTGTTCCGATCAGGCGGTGTTTTTTGTTTTTTACAGCTGGCCGTCCAGCAACAGCCGACGCACCTCGTGCAGATCCCGGCAGCAGCGGCTATACAGTGCGCGGATCTCCTCATCCGGCTGGGCAATGTCCGGCACCATCACCGTCACTGCTCCGGCTGCATGACCGGCACGCACACCGTTGAAGCTGTCCTCCAGAACCAGGCATTTGTGGATGTCCACGCCCAGGCGGCGGGCCGCTTCCAGAAAAATGTCCGGAGCGGGCTTGCTGAACCGCACATCCGCAGCGCAGACTACCTGCTCGAAATAGCGGCTCATCCCGGTGGTTTCCAGGTTTTTCAGAATCAACGCCCGGGGGCTGGAGCTGGCCACAATCCGGGGAATTTTTTTCTCTTCCAGTGTCTTAAGCAGCTCCTCAAGGCCCGGCTTGCAGGGCACGCCCTGCCCAAACCGTTCCTCCGCCAGCTCCCACACCTTCTCCACAATCACCTGCGGATCGATCTGGGGGAAATATTTTTGAATATGTTCGTTCAGCTTGGTGCCCGCAAGGCCCCGGCCACCGGCCAGGAATTCCTCAAGATTTGCCGGCATGGCCAGGTTCAGCGCCTGGCAGGCCGGCTCCCACAGGGTATCCCACAGTCGCTCGGTGTCGAACATCAGGCCATCCATATCAAAAATGACTGCTTTTATCATAAAAGAAGTTCCTTCCTTGTGTTTGTTTTGCAGCCTTTATTCTACCCCATTTCCCACAGATTGGCAACCGGCGTTTCCGGGCATCTCTGCAGCAGAAACGCAATTCTAGTTTTCGACCAATTCTCAAAATGTGTTTTCTGAATTCTGCCGGACAGATGGACCGTGCAGCACAAAGCCCCGTGCTGCTCTGAGCGCAGCCCACAGGCCTTTGAAAAAACAGAGAACATCCCGTTTTTTGTTTTTGCGAACCGCGCTCTATTTTGTTTCTCATTCCAATTCCTGCTCCAGTGCCTTAATCACATGTTTTACTATGCCCCGAACAATCCGCTGGCTCGCGAAAATCTTCTGATTCGGATACTTTGCCTGATTCCGGTATTCAAGAATCGCATTCTTAGTCTCCTCATCAACACCGCCAAACACCTTCAGAGTACTTTCATTGTCCTCGGTAAGAGCAACAACAATGTCCCCAATCTCAGCGGTACAATCCGTTCGGACCACAACCAAATCGCCAGGATCAATGCCCGCATCAACCATGGAATCACCGGAAACCTCCAGAATATAAAACTTTCCTTTCCCGAAAAGAGAAACTGGCAGTCTAATATATTCTCTGACATTTTCCTCCTTTATCTGTGCAGATCCACACGGGATAGCCCCTACAAACGGACAGGGCGCTGACTCAGGAGCAAATTTCCTGATGATTGGCGTACGTATCATTCGCGCTTTTCCATCGTATTCAATCATTCCACGATTGTTCATTTCGACCAGATAGCGGTAGGCAGTCGATCTAGGAATACCAACGCCCTGCGCAATTTTCCCAACGGAAGGAATGGTATGTTTGTCGCAGAAGTATTGGTTAACAAATGAAATGATATCGGCCATCGTTTCCTCGCTCATAACTCGCATGGCTCCGCTTCCTTTCTGCGATATTAATACGTATTGTTTCGATAACCCTACGAGACTTTCCATCGTATTCAATCATTTCGCGTCTATCCATCTCTACCAGATAGCGATAGGCAGTCGTTCGCGGAATGCCGACTCCCTGAGCAATTTCCCCAATTGAGGGAAATCTATGCATATCGCAGAAATATTGATCAACGTATAACATAATATATCCCATTATTTTTTCGCTCATGACTCTCATGGTTTTCACTCCTTCCGCCGATAATGGAACAGTTTATTTCATTAATTCCATTATAAAACCCCTTGTTTCGAGAAACAAGGGGTGATTTTTTAATGGAACACAGGTGCACAAAATTTTGATCAATTGCCCCGCATCCGCCGATGATAAAGCAACGTGCGCATTTTAAATTTGACGCTCTACGCCTTTAGCTTTCTTCCAAAACGTAACTAGCGGAACACTTGCTGCTTCAGGTCTGAAGTGCTTGCATGTATACGCCGAATGTTTCAATTTACTTGGCCTCCCAGATAAGCTAGTTAGCGTATTCTGTGTCCATCAGACAAGATATCCTTCGAAAAAGGCGTTGATATTACCATAGAAAGAGCGCTTCATTATTGCTCTTGGGTCATCATATGCATCAATTCGCAAGTGGAGTCATAGAGCTTATCATATATTGCCTGATACTTCTGGTAGATTTTATATTTTTTGAAATCAGGCTTATATACTGTTCCCGTTTTGATATGCTGAGCCAAGCAAGAAAAATTCTCAAATCCCGGATGTCTCACTCCTACTGCGGCCATCATGGCATCGCCGTAACTCGCTCCCACTGTGACGTCCGGCGTGTTGATCTCTCTGCCCGTTACATCCGCCACAATCTGCATCCACAGCGCATTGTTCACCCCGCCGCCCACAGCAAAGATTTGATCAATGGACACATCCTCATGACTTTCCATCAGGCGTAGCTGCTGCTGAATGGAATACGCTACTCCTTCCAGCGCGCTGCGGTATAAATGCCGACGCGTATGGGAGATCGTGAGTCCAAACAAGATACCACATGCCAGCGGATCATTGACCGGTGTGCGTTCTCCCGCAAAATAGGGCAGCGTGATCAATCCGTCCGAACCTGGCGGTACCTGATCCACTCCCTCCAGCATCAGTTGATAGGCATCAATCCCCGTCTTTTTCTCCTGTTCCAATGCATCACTGAACAGTTCATCTCTATACCATTTGGTCAAACTGCCACCAGTGTTCGTACCCGCGGAGATATCGCACAGTCCGGGCACAATGAATTGCTCACGCCACAACCGCTCGTCGTCCACCAGGTGTCTGGTACCCAGAATCATATAGATGGAGGAACCAAACTGAATCATCATTTTGCCCGGCTCCACCACGCCGGCGCTGATAGCTTCAGCACCAGAATCATCTGTCCCCGTGATCACTGGTGTTCCCGGGGCCAGGCCTGTCTCTTTGGCCGCAGCCTCGGTTACGTAGCCCGCTAGATCCGTTGCCTCCTGTACCTTCGCCAACTGGTCCGGTCGACAAACAGGCGCGCACAGCTCCGGGACCGGTCGCCAGGTTTTCGGATCATACAACGGATTGAAACTGGCCAGTCCCAAGAAACGATCCACCACATAATTGTCTGTCAGCTTTGCCGCAAGAAAACTGGAGCCAGTTAAAAATTTGTAAGTTCTGGCATACACCTCTGGCTCGTTATTTTTGATCCACAGGATTTTGGGCATTACATCGCTAGAGCACAGTGGACGACCATACCAGCGGCGGATTTGTTCTGGGCCATACAGGCTGGTCAACTGTTCAATCTCTTTTCCTGCTCGCGCATCAATGCCATACAAAATGGCCTTGCGCAATGGACGGCACTGTTCATCAACTGGAAGGCAATCAGCTCCCAATGCGCTAAGCCCCACTGCCTTGATCTGAACCGGATCAATCCCGGATTTTTTCAATAGCCCTTGGCTGATACGACAAAAATCGCCCCACCAATCTTTTTCGGCATCGTGTTCGAAGTGATTCGGCTTCGGATTGGTCATCGTGTGCTGAGTAGAACAACACGCCACTACGTTGCAATCCTCATCAATGATCACACCTTTGCTGGAATTTGTTCCCGTATCAATTCCCATAAAATATGTAGCATCCATGCAATTCAACCTCCTTGACAACTATTCGCACAGTTCATTGAATTTCTTCGAAAAAATGTGCAACAATATGGGCCACTGTATCTTCATTATTGCAAAAAGGAGATACATAATCTGCCGCCCCCTTGACATGAGGCCGCGCGTTGGCCACTGCTACACCGATGTCACTGTTCTTAATCATTTCAATGTCGTTATCGTAATCCCCAACAGCAATGATCCGGAACGGTTGAACCGGCAGCAGCGAAAGCAGGCGACAAATACCGTTCCATTTGCTGATTCCCGGTGCCATGATGTCTACACTGGTAGGGTCGCTTGGCGTAACACTGAGTGCAAGCCCCTTGCGCCGCACAAACTCCCACACGGGCTTCCAGTCCTGGGTCACAGTAAAGCCCTCGATGTCATCCAGCGGCAACTGATCACAGTGTTGAAATCGGCTGGGCCAAACCCCCAACTGATCAGCATACTCTCTCAGACTGTCATTTTCCTTATTCACCGCCCATAACGGTCCAGCCAGTACATGTAACAGATAGTCATGATGCAAGCAAAATTCCACCAGCTGCCGAGCCGACACTGGATCAATTCGTTCCCGGAACAATACCCGGCCACTGCCGGTCTCTACTAGCTTACCCCCGTTGTTCAGCAACAGATAGTCGGCGCAGTCAGACACGTCTCCCAGTGGAAGCATGTCCACCTCTCGACGACCAGTGGCAAAGCAGACCATATTCCCCTGACTACGAACCCATTGCAACGCTCGCCGGTTCTCCCTGCTGATGTTCCCCTGGTCATCGCAAGTAGTGCCATCCAGATCCAGAACCAACAGGGCCGGAACTCTGTTGCTATCTTTATGCCCCCTCATCTGGCTCGCACCTGGTACACTACCTGCATCAGCTCCCTGACCCGGTCAGCGCACACCCGCACATTCTCCAACTGTTCGTTTTCCAGTCTACCGCCCTCCTTGAAATAGGTTCCCACTACTGCTCCATCCGCCACCGCCAGCTTACGGGCAATGGTATCTGGCCGACATCCTGTATTGCACAGGATCACCGTTTGAGGCGCAGCCTGTTTAACACTGGCAATCAGCTCCTCGTCCACATCTTGTCCGGCCGCATTGGCTGAAACACATAATCCATCCGGATGGACCTTGAAAATAGTGGATCGAGCAATGTCTGCCAATGGCCTGTTATCTAGGTTTTGGTCGGATTCCGGATTGATAAAATACAGCATCCGAAGCTGCTGCAGATGCAGCTCCGCACGCCGGCGCATCAATTTGGAAAAATCATTGTTATACAGGCCTCCATCTCCCACATACACGCCGGAAAAGGTCCCACGCACAAAGTCTGCATCCACCGCGGCGGCCAGCTCAATCGTGGCGCGCCCATCCGAGATGCAGTCCACGCCAAAGGGGACTCTCAGATCCTGCTTGAGCCGCCCCACCACATAGGCCATGGCCGCCGGGGTCACAAAGTTCATCTGTCGCTCATAGGGCAGGCTGAACTCGTTGCTGATCAGCACCCCGTCCACGCCGCCCTCCTGCAGCGCCTGCAGGTCCGCCCGGGCATGTTCCACAATCTCTTCCATCGCGGTGTTCGGACGAAAGCGGGGATCGCCAGGCAGTGGGTCCAGATGCAGCATAGCGATGATGGGCTTTTTTACGCCGAATAAGATTTCACTCCAAAGCATGGTTAGCATCCTCCTTTTTGAAAAGAGCCGCCGCAACGACTCATGCAAGGAATCGCTGCGGCGGCTCGTGCTGTAAATGGATCAATACTCAAATTGGCGGTAGTAGCGGCGTATCGACAGCGGATGGCGCAGGAACAGCTCCATGTAAGCGTCCACGCGATTGTTCACCCCGTGCATCACCAGATGAGAAATCGTGCCGCGGAATTCCGGGCTGATGCCCTTCAACGCAAACTCCTTGGTATCGATGATGGTATAATTGCCGCACACCTTGGGCAGGAAACGCGCCACCCGTTCGGCCAGCGGACGCTGCTCATCCTCGCCCATAAACAGGGTAACGGGGGTGTCCCACACCACAATCTCCTGCATGCCGTGGAAGAACTCCTGGCAGGAGATGGACTTGGTGCGAATCCACATCTGCTCTTCCCAGTAGCACATGGCATAGGAATAGGTGGCACCATACTGGTTGCCGGAACCAATGAAGTAGCGCGGCAGGTCCGGATGCTCGTTCCGGAACGCGACACAGGCCTTGGCGTAATCGTAGGCCCAGGCATCGGACTCCTTTTCCACATCCACCAGTACCTGCGCCAGATGAGCCTCCATCTCCCGGTTGTACCGGTCATAGTCCGCAAACTCGCCGTTTTTGTACATCAGGTAGTTCGCTACCATGTAAAATTTCAGCTGTTCGTTCTTGGGATAGACCACCAGATAATCCTGCTTGTCCGGCTGGGTCAGCACACTGCCTGGCGTGTCGATAAAGCTGAACACCCTGCCGCCAATCTGATGCACCCGGTCCACCAGCTGTACCATCTCCTTGGTGTTGCCGGAAACCGAAGAGAGGATCACCACCGAGCGATCGGTGAATCGACGGTTGCCCGTGGTCAAAAATTCGGCGGCATTCTCCACGAACACCGGCAGTTTGGAGCGTCCGCGCATATAGACCTCCACCTGCATGCTGGAGGCGTAGGTGCCACCGATACCAATAAAATAGATCCCGTCGAAACCATCGGCCCAGATCTGGTCGATGATCTGTTCAATCTGGCCACGCAGTGCCAGCGCGCCATTTACACTGTCCAGAGATTCTTTTTCATCAAAATTACGCAGACACGCACCGGTCTGTTCGTTCCACATAGAAGTCGTAACCATAATACAAATGCTCCTTCTCTTTCATACTATCATACAGTTTTCCCGCCAAGCGCCGGCTCAGAAAATCGGGCTGGTCTGCAGGTCCATTCCGCAAAAATACTGGAACGCCCGCTGGATCGCCACATCCCAGAAGGGCCACGCATGCTCTCCGGCCCATTCCAGATAGGTGTGTCCATATCCCGCCGCTCTGGCCGCATCCCGAAAGCGCAGATTGTCTGCATACAAAAAATCTTCCGTGCCGCAGATCTGCAGCAGCCCGGGGCGCCCAGGGTCGTTGGCCCGGACCCTCAGCAGCTGAAACAAGTCCTCCTGCGGATCAGGCGGCATGCCCATTCCGTGAAGGGCGTCCAGTTCCTGGGACAGCACATCCGGCCACTCTCCTTTGCGGACCCGTTCCACCATGGCGGCATAATCCATCACGCCGGACAGACTTGCGCAGGCGGCAAAGCACTCCGGCCTGCGCAGGGCCACCTTGACCGCCCCGTAACCGCCCATGCTTTCCCCCGCAATAAATGTGGAGGCTCTTGCTTCGGGCAGTCGAAACCAGGTTTTGCACAACTCACTCAGTTCGTCGGCCACATACCCGAAATAGTCCGGGCCGTACCGGGCCGTGCAGTAAAAACTGCGCTGGACCTCCGGCATGATCACAATGAAATTGTATTTTTTGGCATAGTATTCAATTTTGGAAAAGCGGGTCCATTCGCTGGCGTTGGCCGCAAGGCCATGCAGCAGATACAGAACCCTGGGCTCCCCCGTCCACAGCGGAGTTACATCGTTGGAGGGGTCCGGGAAGATCACATACAGCTGGGTGGTCATGCGGAGCTTTTGGGAATAAAATTCCCCGCGGAACAACCCCATTACAAGCCCTCCCTTCACAGGGCACGCTCATTTTTGAAAATGAACGGTAAAATTGCACTTGTCGCCCCGGGTATAGTTGCGCGAAAACTCAATCACCCGACCGTTTTCATCCTGGCTGGTGCACTCGAACAGCATCACGGCCTGCTCGCATGAAATGCCGAGCAGACGCGCGTCGTTTGCTTCCAGCACAGCCAGGTCCAGCGTTTGCCGCGCTTGTTTGGGGCGCACGTGATAAAAATCATAAACCTCATACAAAGAAAAGACGGACAGATCGATTCCTTCCAGCTTCGGGACCACATAATGCGGAATGAAAACCTCTTCCAACGAAACCGGCTCATCGCTCACATAGCAGATACGCTTGATGTAATAGATGGAGTCCTCCGGCTGAATCCCGAAGACCAACGCATACTTGTTTCCCGCCGGGCGTAGCGCCTTGGTGAGGATTCGGGTGGAGGGCACCGCGTTTTTCTGCCGGATGGTTTGCGTAAACCCGCCCAGATTGTCCAGGTCCCGGTTCATCTTTTCCCCCAGCACATAGACGCCCTTGCCCTGCACCCGCTTGAGCAGTCCCTCGTACACCAGGGCTCCAATGGCTGTGCGCACGGTCAGACGGTTCACATCATATTGGGCTGCCAGTTCGTTTTCCGGTGGGATCGCCGTGCCGGGAGGGTATATCCCTTCCTCAATTTGTGCGCGAATGATCTCCCGCAGCTGCAAAGAGACAAGTCCAGTTCCGATGTGTTCCATGTCGAGTCCTTTCTTGTTCGGCTTATGCGGGACCGGTTACAGCCACGCGCCGAAATATTGCAATGTTTCTGTGGAGGTTGCGGCTCCCTTTTCCATGCACGCCTCAATGGGCAATCCGTCCACTAGGCCATGCAGGAAACCAGCGATGTAGCTGTCGCCCGCACCCATCGTATCCACCACATTGGGGCAGGGAACAATCCCAAAGGAATGGAAGGTCTGACCATCAAAGCACAGACTTCCCTGCTCGCCCAGCATGGCAATCACCAGTTTGGGCCCCTGTCTGTGCAGCACCTTCATCAGCTCACGCAGGGTTTCGGTGTCTCCGTCATCCGAGGAAAAGAACAGATAATCCGTATAGGGGATTGCCTCCGCGCAAGCGGCGTCTCCGGGACGAGTGGCACAGTCAAATGCGGTTTTTACCCCGCGCTGCTGGAGCTGGCCGAAGAAACGGCCCACCTTGCCCCACAGGTCGCACACCACCACGTCATGTGTGCTGATGAAATCCATATCTTCCGACGACAGGGTGTACTGCTCCAGCACGCCCTCGTCATAGTCGCCGAATACCCGTTCACCGTCCACCAGGGTCACCTGGGAAACCGCCGTATGCCCGTGCAGCACGTGCAGATGACTCGTGTCCACACCCTTGCGGGTCATAGCTTCGGCCATAATCTGCCCATACACATCGTCGCCCACCGGCCCGATGTAGGAGGCCTGGCCCCCGTTGCGCACCGTGTAAACCGCCATGTTCACCGGGCCGCCGCCGGGATAGGCTGTTCCGCCCTCCACATTATTATAATAATCAATGCAATTGCTGCCAACTGCTGCCAGTTTCATAACTGTTCCACCTTTTCTTTGGGTTGTGTTGTAAGGATGCTGGAAAACCGGATCTTGTCGGCGCGCGTGACAGATTTGAACACTTCGATTGGCCTGTTCTGGCTGTCGAACGAGATACCGGACACATAGAACAGCGGCGCCCCCACCGGAACCTCAAGCAGTTCACTTTCCCCTTCGGTGGCGTAAGTGATACCGATAGTCTGGTGACCATGATCCACCGTAATGCCGTAATGTGCCAGCACGTTGTAGAAGGATTCATTGGAAAAATCGTACTGCTCAATCCCCGGGCAGATTGCCGGATCAAGGTAGTTGGCCTCAATCGTCACCGGCTGTCCGTTGATACAGCGCAGTCTCCGCAGCTGGAAGACCGGGCTTTGCTCCGCAAGCCCCAGCTTCCTTTCCACCGAGCGGGGGGCCGCTGCCGTTCGCACGTCCAGCGGCCGGGTCTGCATGCTGCGGTAGTTCTGCAGAACCTGATCGGTGAAGGACTTCACATCCTGCAGCGTCCGCTCCAGCTTGGGCGGCGCCACAAAGGTACCCGCCCCCTTGCGGTGGTACACCTTGCCCTCTACAATCAGTCGGCGGATCGCGCTGCGCAGCGTGGTCCGATTCATTTGCCACATGCTGCACATATCCCGTTCGCTGGGCAGCTTGGAATGCGGTGCAAGATCGTTCTGCAAAATATAGCACTCAATCTGTTCCGTTGCCTGGTCCCG
>UMCI01062834.1_pt1 | contig 11451 bp, 8 predicted proteins | sample 1964211 | NCBI WGS metagenome assembly UMCI01 (sample SAMEA4835966, study PRJEB28245) | human gut metagenome | biome: gut microbiome; material: fecal sample | place: Denmark | collected 2008 | reverse complement strand
AGGGCCTCCATGCCGAGCAGTTGCCGTTCGGAGAAGAGGTCCGCCGTGGAGAGTTCGTACCCTCCGGCCAGCGAATAGGTATGGCACTCCGTGGCGTACATGCCGTGCGCCCCTCCCGTGTAGCTCCACCGGCTGATGATGTAGGTGACGAGCGAGTCCGTGACGGCTGCCTCGGCTTCGGCCGAGATTTCGTAAGGCTCCGTCATCTGCGGGGCGCTCTGCGGAAATGCAAGCTCCGCGGCGATCTGGCGGAGGGCGGAATCGGCCGCCTGACGCGCCGTGCCGCCGAACTCTTCCAGTTCGAAGAAATAGCCTGCGTTGGCGGCTTCGATGGAGCGCAGGGCGGGGGATTTCTCTGCGTTGGCGATCGTGGCGAAACGGTATTCGATCTTGCATCCGTTTGCGGGCGTGCCGATGAGGGTGTCGATGGACAGCATGCCGAATTGGGGAGCGACGGGCTTCCGCGTGCAGGCTGCCGTCGCCGCAGCCATGCCTGCGATCAGTATGGCGGTTTTGATGTATTTCATGGTCTGGACATGTTTTGTATTTATCGTAAAGATACGGAAAATGCGGCTATATGCGGGGTTTTCCAAAAAAAATCGTAGAATTTGCAGGAAAATTTTGCAGTTTTAAAAGAAGGCGTTATCTTTGCACCACAAAACTCACACGGTGGATTCATCTAAGGGTTAGGATACGTGCCTCTCACGCACGACATAGGGGTTCGAATCCCCTATCCACTACTAAGCGATCGGTTTCCGGTCGCTTTTTTTTGTGTGCGGCTCCGCGCTGGGGCGGAGTCATTCGCCGGAATTCCGCGCGGTTTCAGCCTCCGGGCGTTTTCGCGTGCCGGTTTTTTCCCGCTTTCAACGGTTCTTGGATGACGTGTGCTTCCCGATTCCGTGTGTTCCCAACGGCCGCGTGTTCTCGGCTTCCGGATAGTTTCGCGTGCCGGGTGTTTGCCGCTTCCCGCGGTCGCCATGTGCCGGATGTTTTCAAATGCAGCGGCCGTCCTTTTCGGGGCGGCCGCTGCGGCATTGAAGTTAAAGGTTATTTGATTGGTTGGTGGGTTTACTTTTCCGATTTGCTCTTGAATTTGTCTATCTGACGCTTGAGGGCGTCGATCGCTTCGTCCACCGACTCCTCGAAGGCTTTGGACTGGTGGCAGGCCACGAGGTCCTCGCCCGGCATATGGAGCGTGATCGTTGCGATCTTGTTTCCTTTTTCATGGTCTTTATCGAGTTTCAGAATGACCTCGGCACCGGTCGAACGCTCTGCGAAGCGGTCGAGCTTTTCCATTTTGTGCTCTACGAATTCGATCAGCCGTTTGTCTGCGTCGAATTTCACGGATTGAATCTGTACGTTCATAGCCTTGCAGTTTATAAAAGTTAATCACTTCCCTCCCTTTTCGCGGGGATGGGCTTTTGCGTATATTTCCCGAAGCCGGGCGATGCTATTGTGCGTGTAGACCTGCGTGGCCTGCAGCGAGGCGTGGCCCAAAAGCTCCTGAATCTCGCGCATGTCGGCTCCGCCGTTCAGCAGGTGCGTGGCGAACGTATGCCGCAGCACATGGGGGCTTTTCTTGCCCTGTACTCCCGCGCGGGTGAGTTCTTCCTGCACCGTGCGGTAGACGACGCTCCGGGATATGCGCTTCCCTTTATGTGTTAAAAATAGTGCTTTTTCCGAAGAAATGCAAATATTTTGCCTCTCTATTAGGCCGAGGTAGTGCAAAATCTTTTCGCGCAGGAATTCGAGAATCGGGACCATGCGCTGTTTGTCTCCTTTGCCCCGGACCCGCAGCGAGGTGTAGTCGGCCGAAAAGTCGCTGCGGTCGATGCCGACCAGCTCGGCCAGACGCAGTCCGCAGGCGTAAAACATCAGGATGATGAGCGAGTTGCGCTCGGTCAGGAAATCCTCGCTGTCCGGTCCGCATTCGCTGACGATGGTCGTCATGCGGCTTTCGGGAACGAATGCCGGCAGGCGGCGTGAGGTTTTGAGCGTCGAAATCATGCGGAAAATATCCTTTTCGACGGCTCCCGTGCGGTGCAGCCACCGGAAAAAGGCCCGGAGCGAAGCCACTTCGCGGTTCATCGACCCGGCGCTGAGCTTTCCCTCCTCCGTGCGGAAAATGATCCATTCGCGGATCTGCTCGGTTGTGACCGACCGCGGGTCGAACCGCGACTCGTCGCAGTCCAGCCACGCGAGGAACTGCTCCACGTCGTGCTTGTAGTTGCGGACCGTGAGCGGCGAGTAGCGTCGCTCGGCGGAGAGATATCGGATGAATTCCGTCAGCATGCGGCAAAGATACGGTTTTTTCGTATTTTTGCGTATTCATAAATAGTATGCCATGAAACGAATCTTCATTTTAGCCTTTCTGCTGGCGTGGCTGACGGCGCAGTTTGCCACCGCCGCTGCGGTCGATACGCTTGCGGTGCGCAGCGCTTCCATGGACCGCGACATTCCCGTGATCGTGATTCTGCCCGACGGAGCTTCGCCTGCGAATCCCTGCCCGACGGTCTACCTGCTCCACGGTTACGGCGGCAATCAGACGACGTGGCTCCGGATCAAACCGTCGCTGCCCGCCATCGCCGACCGCGAAGGAATCGCCTTCGTCTGTCCCGACGGCGCGACGAGCTGGTACCTCGACAGCAAGGTGCGGGCGAAGAGCCTTTACGAGACTTTCATGACGTGGGAACTGCTTCCGGCCGTCGAGGAACGTTATCCCGTTTCGCGCGACCGCAGCGGACGCGCGATCACGGGCCTCAGCATGGGCGGCTTCGGCGCCGTGTCGCTGGCGATCAGGCATAAGGAGCTGTTCGGGGCCGTCGGCAGTACGAGCGGCGGGCTGGATATCCGCCCGTTCCCCGAAAACTGGGAGATTCCGCAGCTGCTGGGCACGCAGGCCGAGCATCCCGAAGCTTGGGAGGCGGCTACGCCGATCAACCTGATCCCGCGTATCGCCGACGGCGATCTGGCGATCGTTATCGACTGCGGTTACGACGATTTCTTTTTCGGGGTGAACAACGACTTCCATGCCGAGCTGCTGCGCCGCGGCATCATGCACGACTTCTATGTGCGTCCCGGCCGTCACAACAACGAGTATTGGGGCAATTCGATCGACTACCAGATCGTATTTTTCCGCAACTTCTTCTTTCGGGACAAATAGTTGGGCCGATGAAAGAGAGCTGGAAACCCGGAACGCTCATCTATCCGCTGCCGGCGGTGCTGGTGAGCTGCGGCGCGACGCCCGGCGAGTATAACCTGCTGACCGTGGCGTGGACGGGGACGGTCTGCACCGATCCGCCGATGTGCTACGTCTCGGTGCGGCCCGAACGCCACTCCTACGGGATTATCCGCCGCACCGGCGAGTTCGTCATCAACCTCACGACCCGCGGTCTGGCCCGCGCCGCAGACTGGTGCGGCGTGCGTTCGGGCCGCGATTACGACAAATTCCGCGAAATGGGCCTTACACCCGGCAAGGCGCTCAAGGTCGCCGCACCGATCGTCGAAGAGTCTCCCGTGAGCATCGAGTGCCGCGTGCGGCAGGTGCTTGAGCTGGGTACGCACGACATGTTTCTGGCCGAGGTGGTCGCCGTGCAGGTCGATGCCGATTATATCGACCCTGCCACGGGCCGTTTCTGCCTCGAACGGGCCTGCCCGATCGTCTACTCCCACGGCGAATATTTCGCGCTGGGCGAAGCGCTCGGCCATTTCGGCTGGTCGGTGCGGAAAAAGCCGCGGCCGAAAACGTCGAAATCCGTGGCCGGAACAAAGCCCGTGGCCGGAACGAAATCTCTGACCGGAAAGAAACCCGTGGCCGGAACAAAACTCGTGGCCAAAACGAAATCTCTGACCGGAACGAAGCCTGCATCCGATGTAGAATCTGCGGACTGGACTTCCTCCGCATCCGCAATGCCTTCGGCATCCGCCTCGTCTGCCGCGGTATCGTCTTTGGCTTCCTCGTCGTCCTCTGCATCCCCTTCGTCCTCCGCATCCGCCTTGTCTTCCTCCGCATCCTCCTCCGCATCGTCAGCCGGCCCCAACTCAGACCCCAACCCAAGCCGCAACTCAAGCCGCAATCCGAAACGCAACCCGGATCGCAGGCAGGGGCGAAAGTCGGGACCTGAAAAACCGCGCCGCCGATGAAGGCGATGTTGAAGGAGGGCGCCGGGCTTTCGAACGGTTTGTTATGCACGCTGGCCGTCATTGCCGGCGTGTCGGTCGCCAATCTGTACTACAATCAGCCGCTGCTCGACATGCTCCGGCAGGATCTGGGCACCACTACGCTCGCCGCCAACCATGTCGCCCTCTTTTCGCAGTTGGGTTATGCGCTGGGGCTGCTGTTCATCATACCCCTCGCCGATCTTTTCAGCCGCAGGCGCATCGTACTGGTCAACTTCCTGCTGCTGGCCGTTTCGCTGCTGGCGATCGCCACGGCTTCCGATATCCGTGTGATTCACGGGTTTTCGCTGGTAACGGGCGTCTGCTCGGTCATTCCGCAGATCTTCATTCCGCTGGCGGCGCAGTATTCGCGCCCGGAATATAAAAACCGCAATGTCGGGATTGTCCTTTCGGGCCTGCTGACCGGAATCCTCGCTTCGCGCGTGGTCAGCGGTGTTGTCGGCGAGCTTTTCGGCTGGCGCGAAATGTATTTCGCCGCCGCCGGACTCATGGTCGTTTCGGCGGCCGTCGTGCTGTATGTACTGCCCGATGCGCGCCCCAACTTCCGGGGAACCTATGCCGCCCTGATGAAGTCGCTCCTTACGATCGTCCGGCGTTATCCGACGCTGCGGCTCTATTCCGTGCGCGCCGCGCTGGCTTTCGGCTCCTTTTTGTGTTTCTGGGCTTCGCTCGCCTTCAAGATGGCGCAGGCGCCGTTTTATGCCGGCAGCAACGTCGTCGGCATGCTCGGCCTCTGCGGAATCGCGGGCGCTCTGACGGCGACCTTCGCCGGGAAGTACATCCGGCGCGTCGGCGTGCGCAGGTTCAACTATATCGGCGTCGGCCTGCAGATCCTCGCATGGCTGCTGTTCTTCTTCGGTGCGGATTCCTATGCGGCGCTCGTCGCCGGAATCGTCGTTGTCGATATCGGCATGCAGTGCATCCAGCTCAGCAATCAGGCCACTCTGTTCGAACTCGATCCCTCGGCTTCGAACCGGATCAACACGATTTTTATGAGCACCTACTTCGCGGGAGGTTCGCTCGGCACGCTGCTGTCGGGAGCCGCATGGTCGCTTTACGGCTGGACGGGAGTCGTCGCGGCGGGAATCCTGCTTTCGTCCGCCTCGCTGCTCGTCACGCTCTGCACGAAAAAATAGCGGTCCGTTCCGCCTGTGCGCGATGTCTGCCTGTGGCGGTCTTTTCCGGAAACAGCGTGTCCTTTGAAGATACGGCAATCCCCGTAACCCATGCAGGTTGCGGGGATTTGTCTGAAGGCCGGGGATGCTTCCTTTTGCCGCTTCCCGCCTGTCCGGCGGAAAACTTTGCCGGTCGAGACCTGCCGGCAGGCTCCGGCCTATTCGACCACCTCGATCCATTCGCCCTTTTTGAGCGCGCGGACCGAGTTGTCGTACATGGCTTCGCAGTAGATCGACGGCAGGTAGTAGCGGCCCTTGTATGTCGCCGTCAGCTTGACCGGTATCTCCTTGCTTTCGCCCCGTTTCAGGTCGAAGTAGCTCAGCACCCGGTCGTCGCGGATGTCCTGATAGGTGACCGACGTGAGGTCCCGCTCCGAAGTGATCTCCCAGCCCGCCGGAACGATATGTGTCAGCGCCAGATTGGTGTATTTCTCATAGCCGCTGATGTTCGAGACGGTCACCACGGCGTAGAAATCCGTCGAAGCGCGGATCGACTTGGGGTCTACGGCCTTGCCGTCCATGTCCGTATACCGGACGGCGATGCGGATGTTGTCGGCCGCCTCCGTCTCTTCGCCCTTGGCGGGGTTGTAACGTTGGCTGACGACGGCGTACAGACTCTCCTTGCCGTTGTTCGTCACCCCGGTCTCTTCGGTCAGCGGCATGCTGACGAAGGATTTGTCGGTTCGGATGCTCTCTTTGCCCGCCTTGGCGTCGATGCCGGTCTGGCCCGACACGATGAAGTTGGAGAGGGTGCTGAGCATCCACGCCGTAGACTGCGTGCTCAGCCACTTCTCCTTCTTGAGGATGTCGGACATCTTCAGGGCCGTGCGGAACGCCTCTTCCCGCTTGCCGAGCAGCGTCTGCGTCATGAGCACCACGGCCATCTGGCGTTCGCTGCTGTTGTAGGTGTCGTCGTACGGATCGACCTTGCCGGTCTGGCCGCTTCCGCCCTGCGCGGTCAGCTCTTCGGCTACCTTCCGGTTGCCGTCCAGCGCATAGGCCGCCGCCAGCATCCATTTGACGTCGTTCTTCAGGTCGGCGGCTTTCTCCCTCAGCCGGTTCATGGCGCCCCGGTCGGCCATGTTGTTGAGCGCCAGAACGTACTGGGCGTAAGCCTGCGTCAGGAAGCTGTCCGCTTCGTTGCCGCGCAGGTATTTGAGCGCGCGGTCGAGCATCGGGCGGTCGATGGCGTAGCCGTATTTCGCGGCTTCGGTCAGGAAGTGGGCCGCATAGGCCGTTCCCCACTCGGAGCTGTTCGAACCTCCGCTCCAGTAGGCGAACGATCCGTTGTAGAGCTGGTAACCGCCCAGACGCGACAATACGCTCTTGACGTTGCGGTCGATGTCCTGAAGCGTCCGGACGTCGCACTCCATGACGGCGGGCAGGTAGAGCTGCGGGAATGCACCGGAGGTGATCTGCTCGATGCAGCCGTGGGGGTATCTCACCAGATATTCCATGCGGCGCGTGAGGTCTGCGGACGGGATCGACGAGAGTTCGAGCTTCGCGTTTCCGGTATCCTTCAGGGGCCTGAGGGCGATCGTTTTGCCCGGCTCCAGCATGTAATCCTCCGACGTCGTTACATAGGGGTTGGGTTCGCGTACGTCCAGTTCGATCTCCGAAACGGAGCTGTCGCCGGAGGAGGTCGCCGTGACCCGAACCTTTCCGACGCCCGTCTCCTTGTTGACTTTCAGCCGGAACGTTACGACCTCCTCGCCGCTTTGACTGAGGGCGATCGTCTTGCTGAGCGGTCCGACGGCCGTGAAGAGTTCGTTCGCGGAGACTTTCAGGTCGATCTTGCCTACTCCCTTTTCGAGGGCGAAAACCGTCACCGGCAGCTCCACCTCTTCGTCCGTGGAGACCACGCGCGGCAGTGTGGCCTGCACCAGCAGCGGTTTTTTCACTTCGGCGACCTTCTCCGCGGCGCCGGAAGCCCGTCCGTTCGAAGCCACGACCATCACGCGCACCGACCCGAAATAGGGCGGCAGCGCGATTTTGTGGGTGTTGGTTTTGCCTGCGCCCAGCTTCTGCGCTTCGAGGAACCGCACGACGGGTTTGAACCGCTGCGCCTTCAGTGCGCCGGTGTTCTGCTGCTGCTCCGCGTCGCCGCCGATGGCGAACAACTGTTCGATCCTGCCGCCGTAGGCGCCGATCACGTGGTCGAACATGTCCCACGTCCGTACGCCCAGCGCCTCCGTGGCGTTGAAATGGAGGTAGGGGTTCGGCGTCTTGAAGCGCGTCAGCCCCAGCAGGCCCTCGTCCACCAGCGCCAGCACATAGCTCATCTTCTTGCCGTCCTTTTCCCGGACCTTTATCGTGATTTCCGACTCCGGTCTGACCGTTTCGGGCATGTCGATCACCGGATCGAGCTTCGTGGCGGCGTCTTCGACGTCGAGGCGGACCACGCCGAACAACCTTATCGGCGCGTCGTTGTGCGTATGGTTATGGGGCTGGACGAGCGTCACCGAGGCGTAGACGTTGGGAGCCATTCCCGCTTTGATCGGTACCTCGAACGCGGTCTGTTTGTCGGCGCAGTCGATCCAGAAACTTTCCCGTACGACGCTGCCGCTCTCGACGCTCACCAGCGCCCGCGCTCCCGGCGAAGAGGGGATCGTGATCTTCGCCTTGTCGCCCGGCGCATATTTCTCCTTGTCCTTGGTCACGGCGAGTCGGGTGGCTGCGTCCGTCACCGAGGAGACGTCGCCCCGCCAGTCGGAGGACGATACGCAAACGACCTGAGTCGCAGCGTGTTCATGGCCCGAACCGGTCACGCGGATCATATAATAGCCGTAATCGCCTGCGCTCCAGCGCATCGCGACCTGCCCCGCGCCGTCGGTCAGGGTCGTCTGCAATGTCTTGTAGCAGGTGTTGAGCGCATTTTTCGCATAACGGGCCTGCGAGTCCGACGCGGCGTCCCACCACCAGTAGGAGGTGATCTTGTAGACCGAGACGAGCACCTCTTCCCTGCCGGGCAGGGGACGTCCCTGCGCATCGAGCATGACGATGCGCAGCAGATGTTCTTTTTTGCTGTCGAGGTATTCGTCGCCCCAGTCGCTCGTCTGGGGCGTCACTCCGATTCCGAAATAGGCGTCGTAGGGCGACACGGGGATGATCTGCTGATCGACGCTGAAATCGCCGCTCTTTTCGAAGACCTTCACCGTGAATTTGCCGCTCAGCATGCCGGGGCTGAGCCCCTCCAGCGAAGCGAGTCCGTCGGTCGTCAGCTGCAGCGTTCCCTGCTGGTCCGTGGTGCCGGAGACGATCTCCCGCTCCTCGGTTTCGAAATATTTCGTCGCGTCGTCGAACGAGTACTTCTCATAACCCTTGAAACGCGTCGGAATCTGCCTGAGCTGCGCCTGAAGCGTCACTTTTGCGCCGTCCGCCGGAGCGCCGTGCAGCCATTTGGCCGTCAGGCTGCCCGTGAACTTTCGGGCGTCGATCCGCCTGCCGTCACCGAGCCGCATGTCGATTTTCATCCGGTTGGGCTTGATGGCGTCCACGCGGATCGCTTTTTCGAATACCGCGCCGCCCAGACTTACGCGCGCCAGCCACTGTCCGGTAGGCGCCGCCGGCGTCGTTCCGAGTTTGAACGTGTAGATGCCGTCCGAGGAGCCGTTGCTGACCAGCGTCTGCACCAGCTGCCCGTTGGGGTTGAAGAACTCCACGGACGCCGGATGGTTTTCCGGCAGCGGATTGTCGGACGTGACGATGAAAGTGAGGAAGATGTCGTCTCCGGGCCGCCATACGCCACGCTCGCCGAACAGAAAACCCTTCGTGCCTTTGGGGTTGGTGGTGCCCCCGACGTCGAAATTGCTCAGTGACAGCGCCGCGCCCCGCTCCACCTTGACGAAGGCGAGCTGTCCGTCGGCTTCGGCCGCTACGATGGAGGGTTCCTCCCTGCATTTCAGCACGGCGCGGCCTTCGGAATCGGTGGACGCTTCCGCCAAGGTCTGGTTCTGCTTGTCATAAGCCCGTACCTTGCAGCCTCCTTTGGGCCGGGCTGACAGCAGGTCGGTGGTGTAGACGACGTACTCCTCTTCGCCGCTGCTTTTGCAGATGATGCCGATGTCGGACTGCAGAACCAGTTTCGACCGCTCCCGGTAAGTCCGGTAATCTCCGAAATAGTAGTCGTAATCATACTCGTCGGTGGGAACCAGCGGTTCGACGCCCTTGATCTCCAGCAGGTACATCGACTTCCGGCTGTCGGTTATCAGGCGGCTGAGATCCAGCGAATAGGTGTTGGAGAGGTCGAGCTTGGTCGATGCCTTGGCCGAGAGATCGACGGTCGTATCGCGGACGATGCGCGACACGTAGTCCATATCCGAATAGTAGTCGCCGCCGTAGTAGTTCTGCTGGAAGAACTGCAGCAGGTTGTTGGCGAATATTTTCCGCACGCGGACCCGCGCCTTGCGGTAGTTCACCGATTCGAACAGCAGGGACATGTCGTTCGACGAGGGCAGGACGGAGCCTTTGCCCGCGAAGCGGATCGCCGGCACCCGCGACGGCAGGTTGGCCGTGAACGTATAGCTCTCCCTGAGTCGCTGCCCGCTCTTGCTGAGCACGTTCCGGCTTATTTCGATGTCGAAATTTCCCGTGACGTGCGATTCGGGATAGATGTAGAGCCGGTTCTTGTCGACCGAGGTGCGGAATTTCGTGTCGAAGCGGATCAGGTCCTTCAGGTTCTGGCTCTGTTTGAGCGGTTCGGAGAAGGTCACCACCACCGCGAGCGGTTCCGCCGCGACGCTGTGGTCCAGCACCACATACTCGTCCTTCTTGGGCACTTCGACAGTCAGGGTCTTGCTGTCGCCGTAGCCGAAATCGAGCGTCAGCGTGTAACCCGCTCCCTCGCCGGGGGCGATGTTGCCGACGGTATACTGGTGCGTGGTGCCGTTCGCGGAGTGCACCCACGCGACGTCCGGATTCTTCAGTCCGCTTATCTTGAGGTTCTTCTCTACGTAGCCGCTCTCTGCGTAATCGGACGAGACCACTTCGCCGACCAGTACGTAGGAGGTCATGTCGTCGCTTTGCTGCAGCCAGTAGTCGCTGTAGGCGAACCGCAGTTTCGGCGTGGCGAATTCGAATTCCGCGACGCCTTTGAGTTGCCGTCCGGTGAGTTTCGCGGCATCGATGGTCACCTTGTAGCGGGTGTCGTATTTCAGGGGCGACCGGGGGATGATCCGCAGCATCCGCATTCCCGAAAGGTAGACGTCGAAATCGACGGAGGGCGAGATCGATACGGCCTCCCGGATTCTGTCCTCCTTCGGCTCGACGTTCTCCTTGAACGTCACGAGAATCGGCATTTTGACGCCCGTCACTCCGTTCGGCGACGATTCGATGATATCGGACGGCTGCCTGCCGCATGAGGCGAAGAGCAGGAGAGCCGTTGCAAACAATACGTAGCGGATTGCTTTCATAGTGGTTTTTTTGGTAACTTTGTCAAAGATACATAAAATATGACTGAAAAGCTCAAGCGGAAAACAATATATTTCCTGCTGCTGCCGCTCCTTGCCGCGGCTGCGGCGGGGTATTGTTTCAGCCTGCCCCGGACGCTTTTCGACGAGCCTTTCTCCGCGACCGTCTGGAGCCGCGACGGCCGTCTGATGTCGGCCAAGGTCGCTTCCGACGGACAGTGGCGCTTTTTCCCCACGGACAGTGTGCCTTACAAATTCCGTGTCGCTATTACTACTTACGAGGACAAACGTTTCTACCGCCATTTCGGGGTCGATCCGCTGGCGCTCGGCCGTGCCGTGCGGCAGAATCTCGCTTCGGGAAGGGTGGCCAGCGGCGCCAGCACGCTTACGATGCAGACGATCCGCCTGAGCCGCGGCCGGAAAGCGAGGACCTTCCGGGAAAAGATCGTCGAGGCGGTGCTGGCGACCCGGCTGGAATTCAGATGCGGCAAGGAGGAGATACTCGCCCTGTACGCCTCCCACGCCCCCTTCGGCGGCAATGTGATCGGGTTGGAGAGCGCCGCATGGTACTATTTCGGCCGCAGCGCCGGCAGCCTCTCGTGGGGCGAGAGCGCCATGCTCGCCGTACTGCCGAATTCGCCCGCGCTCATCCATATCAGGCGCAACCGGGAGCGGCTGCGGCGCAAGCG
>UMCI01059431.1_pt1 | contig 11652 bp, 6 predicted proteins | sample 1964211 | NCBI WGS metagenome assembly UMCI01 (sample SAMEA4835966, study PRJEB28245) | human gut metagenome | biome: gut microbiome; material: fecal sample | place: Denmark | collected 2008 | reverse complement strand
AATGCTTCTTTATATTTATCAACTGATTTCTCAACAACTTCATCTGGAAGATGATAATCACTGTCCGGGTTCTGTTTTAACCAGTCTCTTACATACTGTTTATCGAATGAAGGCTGTCCCTGTCCAGGTTTGTAACCTTCTAATGGCCAGAATCTTGAGCTGTCTGGTGTAAGCATCTCATCACCAAGAACTACATTTCCATTCTCATCTAAACCAAATTCGAATTTTGTATCTGCAATAATAATTCCCTTGCTTAATGCATATTCTGCACATTTCTTATAAAGTGCAATTGTGCAATCCATAATCTTCTTAGCATATTCTTCGCCTTTTCCAGGGTGAAGCTTCTCAAGAATCTCTACGCTATCTTCAAAAGTAATATGTTCATCATGGTCACCTAAATCTGCTTTAGTTGTTGGTGTATAGATTGGTTCAGGTAACTTGTCTGATTCCTGTAATCCCTCTGGAAGCTTAATTCCACATACAGTACCATTTTCCTTATAGCTTTCCCAGCCACTACCTGTTATATATCCTCTAACGATACATTCGATTGGAAGCATATCTAATTTCTTACACATCATACTGTTTCCATCATATTTCTCATTCTGGAAGAATTCAGGCATATCTTTAACATCTACAGAAATCATATGGTTTGGAACAATATCCTTTGTGAAATCGAACCAGAACTTAGACATCTGTGTAAGAATTGCACCTTTCTTATGTACAACATTCTTAAGAATAACATCAAAAGCTGATATTCTGTCTGTAGCAACTATGATAAGGCTGTCTCCGTTATCATATACCTCACGTACTTTACCTTCTTTAATAGGTTTAAATTCTTTCATTGCATTAATCTCCATTTCTGTGATTTATTTCTTTATGAATATAATACAATAAATCTATAATAAATCAATGTCTATTTTCAACAAATTTTTTAGAGATTATAAAGTTCCTCTATAATATCAATACATTTTTCATATCCAATTTCACTGCTATTTAACGAAATTGTGTAATTTTTAGAAAGTCCCCACTGTCTTTCAGTATAATATTTATAATTAACACTCCTTCGCTTATCTATATCGTGGATAAGTTTTTTTGCCTCTTCTTCCGTCTTATCATACAGTTTACTGATTCTTGCAATCTTTTCTTCCATATTTCCACATATATATACATTTATACATTCCTTATAATCCTTGAAAATGTAGTCAGCATTTCTTCCAACTATAACACATGGACCTTTCTTTACTGCATCAATTAGAATTTCCCTTTGAGCCGCATACAGAATATCATCGATTGATTCTCCATTTTGATTTCTGCCAATCAGACCATATGCAAAAATATTTTTAAGATGTGCATATTCGCCTTTCTGCTCTATAAATTCTTCTGCGAGACCTGTTTTCTCTGCAACCTCACTAATTATCTTTTTGTCATAAAATTGTATTCCAATTCTTTTAGCAAGCTGTTCACCGATAAAACGTCCGCCACTGCCAAATTCTCTGCTGATTGTAACTATTTTATTCATATTAACCTCTTTTCTGAGCGACTTGTCGCGAAGAGGCAGTCAGAAATTCGCGTAGGCGATTTCTGACTGCCATAAAAGCTATTTGCTTTCGCTCCGAAACAAATAGCTATGTGAAAAATAATTGCATCAGCATTATTTTTCACATTGACCTCTTTCTGAATTCTCATTTCTATTTAGTTTTTATTTAATTAATTTTCATATAATTTCTTATTTAGTTAAGTTCACTTAATTTAGTCCTGTTAATTCGCTTCATTAATAAATATGCCACAAATGCCGTAACCGCCTCGGTTATCGGAAAACATGTCCATATTAACCATATCTTATCAGAATTTTTAATCGCAATGTTTGAAAATAAATATGCTAAAGGAAGCACTATTATACACTGTCTGAGTACCGATATAATCAGGGATTCCAAGCCGCTGTCGATGGCCTGATAGATTCCCTGGTATGCAATATTTATTCCTGCAAATACGAAACTTATTGAAACAATACGCATTGCATCAATACATAGGTTCTGGGTATTTCCTGACAGTCCAAATACTGCCGACAACTGATTTGCAAAGATTTCAAGTACCACCATACCCACAAACATAATTATGAATGTATATAACATTCCATATTTAATTCCGTCTTTAACACGTTTCTTACTTCTCATACCATGATTAAATGATACAACCGGTGTTATGGCATCTCTTAATCCAAATGCAGCAAAGAGAACAAACTGCTGGATCTTATAATATAATCCATACGCAGTTACCACTGATTCATTAATTCGTACAAATATAATATTTAAAACATATGTCATAAGCGACATTAGTGCCTGCGAGATAATTGCCGGCAGACCAATTGCATATATTTCCTTTATTATTGTAAATGATGGTTTCTTATATCTTAATGAATTGTCAATTTCGACATTGAATTTCAAATGAAATATGAGTGCTGTCACAAATGATACTATCTGTCCGATTACCGTCGCATAAGCTGCACCCTTTACTCCATATTCCTTAAAGCCACATAAACCATAGATAAGTACCGGGTCTAAAATAATATTTACGACAGCACCAAGAATCTGTGCAATTGTTGAATATAACGAACGTCCTGTCGCCTGTAATAATTTCTCAAATATTGAGAAAAATGTAATACCAAATGAAATTACGCAACAGATCCTAAGATAATCAACTGCCATTTCTCTTATGAGTACATTTTTCGTCTGCGTTGATATATATGCTCTCACTCCGACCATTCCGTATATCAGAAAAATAATATATATCACAGTTGCAAGGAAAATACTGTTTCCTGCAACTTTACTTGCTTTCTCTTTATTGCCCTGTCCTAGACTTTTTGCAAGTAATGCATTGGTTCCGACACCTGTACCAATAGCAATTGCCACCATTAACATCTGAATTGGAAACGCAAGGGTCAGAGCATTTAATGCTGCTTCGCCATTTCCTTTCATATTTGAAACAAATGCACTGTCAACAATATTATATACAGCCTGCAATGCCATTGATAAAATCATCGGAATTCCCATACTTAGCATTAATTTGTTAACCGGCATACTTGCCATTTTGTTGTCCCTTTTGCCATTTCCTTTCTCTAAATTTTCAGAAATATTGTTTTCCACTTCATCTTCCTCCATTTCTTTAAACTAAGAAGAATATCGCTTTGCGATATTCTGTGCCACTTTTGCAACATTTTGCATTACCTTTTCATAATTTTTATGTTTATGATGCTTTATGCAACATTTTTCTCTGCAAAAGTGTGCACATTCCTGCGAAGCTTTTTGTTGCATAGGAAATACTAAGAAATTTCTTATACAACAAAAAAGCACGTAAGCCCATTCCTGGACTTACGCGCTTCGCAACTCGGATATTTCGGATTATAGCAAAACTTTTTCTTGATGTCAAACTAAAATAATTTCTAATTCATCTTCCACTCCGCACTCTTAAGCTGCATACTCATCATATGTTTATATATACCATTCTTAGCTTCAAGCTCTGCAGGACTTCCCTGTTCAGCTACAACGCCATCTTTCAGAACGACAATCTTATCTGCACTTGCCACAGTTCTCATTCTGTGTGCAATTATAAGAACAGTTTTATTCTTAATTAACTCAGAAAGCGACTGCTGAATCAAAGTCTCATTATCTACGTCAAGAGATGCTGTTGCCTCATCAAGAAGAATAATAGGAGCATCTTTCAAGAACGCTCTGGCTATTGAGATTCTCTGGCGTTCACCGCCTGATAATTCCGAACCATTTTCACCAATCATTGTGTTATAGCCATCAGCCAGTTTCTCTACAAACTCATCACAGTGTGCTAATTTAGCGGCTGCTATAACCTCCTCGTCAGTTGCATCTTTCTTACCGATTCGTATATTTTCCATAACAGTATTGTTAAATAAAGTAACATCCTGAAATACAATCGAATACAGAGACATAAGTTTCTCAGGATCAATCTTAGATATATCCATTCCGCCAACAGTAATCTTACCTTTATTAATATCCCAGAATCTTGCTGCAAGTCTTGATACAGTTGTCTTACCACCACCTGATGGTCCGATTAAAGCTGTAACTTCGCCCTGTTTTGCACACAATGACGCATCACTAAGTACATTATCTTCACCATCATATCCGAATGCAACATGGTCAAATACGATATCACAACCCTTATTTGTCAATTTCTCTGAACCTGTCTGTATACTGTGTGACAAGATTTCATCCATTCTTCTGCAAGGTACATCTGCTGATATAATTGCTGCAAGATTCTGTAATGACATCTGCATAGGATCATATAATCTTGACACCAGAAGTAAGAACATAAAGAATGTAAATATATCGATTTTGCCTTTTGATAGAAGTATTCCACCCACAAGGGCAACAGTTGCGATTCCCACTTTTAAAATCATCTGGGCTGAACCTACGAACACTGCTGTTCCAAACTCAGTGACTATTGAATGTTTCTCAACTGCCTTAATCTTCTTATCCAGTCCTGTCATATAGCTTTCACTTGCATTGTTAGCTCTTAAATCTCTAAGTGTTTCTAAACACTCCTGTATACCATCTGCAAGATTCATTTTAAGTCTCATATGATTTTCATTTAATTTTTTTTGTACATTTGCAGAACTTAATACAATGATAAATGCAATAGGTAAAACCCATAACGCTGCAATTGTCATTCTCCAGTCAATAAAGAAAAGGCTTATTGATACAATAAGTGTCGAAATCATTGCTCCTATTAATTCAGGAATCCAATGTGATGATGCAGTCTCAAGCGTGGCACAATCAGCCATAATTGTACTTGTCAGATCTGACAAATCTTTTTTACCAAAATAAGAAAGAGGTAATTTTCTTAACTTTTCGGCGAGCGTTGTTCGTCTGACTCCGCTTTCCACATAAGTAGAAAGGAATGTTGCATTATATTGAATATAAGTTGTTATCGCTATTAATAGCAGACAGATAACACTTCCAATAATATAAAGAATTCTCTTATTAGAAGTTACATCATTGTTTATAAAATCTTTAACAATATAATAAAGTAAACCAACAGGAAGCATAAGAACAATATTTGACACAGTTACGGAAATAAATGCCTTTATCATATCCTTTGCACCCTTAGGTGACAACGCATATTTATGTTGTAATTTTTCGTTTAAATTCATTATCTCACACCTACCTTCCAATTTACTGATTTATTGTATTCAGACCACATATGAGTATATATTCCGCCTTTATTATTTAACTCATTATGTGTTCCCTGCTCTGCAATCCTGCCCTCTTTTAATACATATATCTTATCAGCATTTGTAACAGTTGACAGTCTGTGTGCTATCATAATAACTGTCTTGCCTTTTGAAAGATTTGCAAATGCCTCCTGAACCTTAGCCTCATTGTCAGGGTCCGCAAATGCTGTAGCCTCATCTAATACAAGAATCGGTGCATCTTTTAACATTGCTCTTGCGATACTGAGTCGCTGTGCTTCTCCACCTGACACGTATGTACCATCTGAGCCAATCATTGTATCTATACCTTTTGGCATTTTTGCGATAATATCCTCACATTGTGCATCTTTAAGAGCCTTAAGAACTTCTTCTCTTGTTGCATCAGGTTTACTTAATCTTACATTATCAAATATTGACATTTTAAGTAACTTACTATCCTGAAATACAAATGAAACTGTGTTCATAAGTTCTTTGCCTGCGATATCTTTGACATTTGTTCCGCCAATGTTTATTTCACCCTCATTAACGTCCCAAAATCTTGCGATAAGACTTGCAAGTGTTGTCTTACCACCACCTGATGGTCCAACGAGTGCAATATGTTCACCTGATTTAATATTCATATTAATATCAGTTAATGCATTGCTCTTAGCATCGTCATATCTGAAAGAAACATTATGTACGGATACGGAATAATCCTGTGGGGACTTTGGTTCAGAAGGCTCTTCAAGAGGCTTCATATTAGTTATTCCCTCAATTCTCGAAAGAGCATCTTCCACAAGCATATTATTCTCACTTGAGAACATAATTTTATTAAGTGTAACTGTAATGATAGGTGTTATAATTACATAGAATGTGAAATTCAAAATAAAATCTTTAGTTACGCCATTTCTGGTAATCACAAAGCCTGCAAGCATAAGAACTGCGAACACTGAATTAATAATTGTTGTATACAATGTCATTGGCATTCTAAGGTCTAATGTATAAGAAATTACCCATTTCTCATACCCTTTAATTGCCTCTTTAAATCTCTTAAACGAAAACACTGACTGTCCAAATGTTTTAACAACCGGAACACCTCTTACATATTCTACAGCTTCATTTGACATTGTCTCTAAGGAATTCTGGTATTCCTTCATCTTCTCTTTCATCTTTTCACCTGTCATCGAACCCATAATTAGGAATGCAAGTACAGTAGGGATAAGACTTAAAAGCCCAAGTTTCCAGTCAAATGCTATAAGTAAGACTAACAAACCTACAGGTGTAGCCATTGCACCTGCCATATCAGGAAGCTGATGTGCAAGGTATGTCTCTGTGGCGGCACTTGATTCATTTACTATTTTTCTGACTTTACCACTTCCCTCTCTGTCCATAAAACCTAAAGGAAGTGTAAGGATATGTCGCATTACTTTTGACCTCATATTTGCCTGAACTCTGAAGGCTGCAATATGTGAACACATGAGTGCAGATATGTAAATAAGCATTGAACCTATTGCAAAGCCAACCGCTGTCCAGCCGTATTTACTAAGATTCTTTGCATCACCATAAAAAGGTGCCACATCAAGTATTTCTTTGATAATTCTCCAGATATAATAAAATGGGACTAGTGCTAACCATGCACTAATCACAGAAAGTACTAATGAAGCCATAGTCAGGTACTTAAAATTTCCTGCATAGTCAAACAATTTTGACATTGCACTTTTTTTCTTCATTTTTAAACATCTCCTTTTTTGTTTATAGCGGTAGTGTACTGTTATTTTTTCTATATTGCAGCGGCGTTACTCCCATAATCTTTTTAAATGCTGCCGCAAATTTGCTTGGACTGTCATATCCGACATGCCCTGCAATCTGTGAAACATTTTCATTAGAACCGTTTCTAAGTAATGTTGCTGCTCTGTTAATCCTGTATGTCTGAATATATTTATATATTGGACTTCCATAAATTGATTTGAAACATTCCTTTAATGTTGTCGCTGATATATCATATTTTTCTGACAATTCTTCGATAGTATAATGATATGTAAGGTTATGTGTAATCAATTCATGTATGTTCTTTACCTTTTCCACCTGACTTTTGTAGAAATATGGTTTGTCAAATTTATCATTATCGATTTCTAAGGCGTCTAAATACAACAGCAATTCAAAAACCTTTATTCTGTAATACTCTTTTCTTATCTTCGATGGAACTTCATAAAGTTCCGAGAAAATATGTTCAATTTCCTTGCTCGCCTTTATAATATGTGGCTTATCATTGTCACAGAATTTTTTCTGAATGTCTGACAGCTTCACTGGAAAATTATTAAGTTCATTTGCCAGTTGTTTATCAGCTACAGGTCGATAAAAGCATATTCCTATTCCGTGATAGTGATTTAATGGAAAATTAACATTGCCTGCATGATATTTTCTGATATCTACACACAAATCACCTTTTTCGATATAGTAATATGCACCTGCCCTTAATTCACTTTCCATACAACCCTCACGACAATGATTAATGCAAAGTAAATCAGTCGATGTCGCATCAAATTCCGATATACACGATGACATATGAAAATCACTATACATAACAATTACACCTGGAAATACATTGTACATAGTTATGAGTCCATCACCTGAAGAGTTCTTCATTTTCCAAATTTCACAATCTTCGCTCTTAAATATCTCTTCTGCCCTGTTTTCCCTTGCTATATTTTCAAAAATTTTTTCTTCATCATTCATATTAAATTTTGATTAGTCACCTCTTCCTTTAGTTAGCATATACTAACCTATGTATAAAAAAAAATATTCTCTTTTTATTTGTTTTTGTTCTGAAACAAATAGTTATGGAAAATTCATTTTCATCAGAATTATTTTCACACTATTTATCGTAATGATTTTATAATATTTAAAACATTATTTCTACTCCATTTAGTCAAAAATAATCCTTTTAGTTATGTATCTCCCAAAATTCTCCGGGAGATACATATATTTTCCTATTTTGATTTATTTATATTTATTCCACTTCTACCTGCTTTACCTTTATTTATACGCTTTATTTAATCTTATTTAAAAGCTGAGTTTCTTCCTTGCATTTTATTGCTTTATCAATGTTTTTAACCATTTAAGCAGTTGTATAATCAGGAAATCAGCTGCCGCAAGTGCATATATAATCAGTAATTGTGCGATACTCAAAGTCTGTACTTTTAATGCTGTATGAAATACCGGAATCATAAGAACTGAGCTCATAAGGATTACTCCTGTCAAAAACGAACCAATCAGCCATTTATTTGAAAATAAGTTATTAAATATAACCGGTTTATCTGATTTACAGTTAAAACCATGGAATAATCTGCCCATACATAATGTTCCAAATGCCATTGTACTTGCAAGCAAAGCATTATTATCTCTGTAACCAATCATAAATGCAGTCATTGTCGTAACTGCTATAACTAAACCTTCGATTCCGACATTTATCAGAAAATCTTTAGTCATAATGCTTTCATTTCTGTCTCTTGGTGGCTTCTTCATTACATCTTTATCACCCTTTTCAAATCCTAATGCTATCGCTGGGAGACTGTCGGTGAGCAGATTTATAAATAGCAGATGAACTGGTGCAAACGGAACAGGCAGCATCGCAATTGATGCGAATAAAACTGCAAGTATTCCTGCAAAATTACCTGATAGCAGAAATTGTATCGAATTTTTGATATTCTGGTATATATTTCTTCCATTTTCTATTGCCTTGACTATTGTCTGGAAATTATCATCTGTAAGCACCATTGCGGCCGCATCTTTCGATACTTCACTTCCTGTAATTCCCATGGCCACACCAACATCTGCCTGCTTAAGTGCAGGTGCATCATTCACGCCATCACCTGTCATCGCAACTATATTTCCCTTAGCCTGCCACGCCTTTACAATTCTTATCTTATGTTCCGGAGAAACCCTCGCGTAAACCGATATATTTTCTACGAAATTCTCAAGTTCTTCATCACTCATTTTATCTATCACACTACCCTCGCATGCCTCATCAGCATTTTCTAAGATTCCAATTCTCTTAGCAATTGCTGCCGCAGTGACCTTATAATCTCCGGTAATCATTATTGGCTTTATGCCCGCTTCCTTACACTCCTGCACTGCTGACTCCGACTGCTCTCTTGGTGGGTCTACCATAGCAGCAAGCCCTAGAAACGTGAGGTTATCTTCGTCATCTATTGTTAAGTCATATGATTTATAATTCTTATATGCAACAGCTAAAACTCTCATTCCTTTTTGGGAAAATTCTATGTTTTTCTTCTCGATTTCTCTCTTATCTTCGGCATTAATCTGTCGTACTATACCTTTATCCTCTATATTAGCAAGTCTTGATAAGATAATGTCTGTTGCACCTTTTGTTATCATTATTAAATTGCTATTATTCATATCAGACATATCATTAACATTATTAATAGTGCTGTCATTTACAATAACATTCAAAGTTGACATCAATTTTCTGTCACTGTCAAATGGATTCTCAGAAATTCGCTTATTATCTGCACGAAATTTCTCAACCGATATTCCTAAGTTCTCCGCCCATACCACAAATGCGACTTCTGTAGGGTCGCCAATCTGCTCATCATCTCTGATTGATGCATCATTGCATAAGATACTGTATTTAGCAAGTTTCAAATTGTCGTCATTAAGACAATAGGCATCTTCTATGGTCATCTTGTTCTGTGTCAGTGTTCCTGTCTTATCCGAGCAAATAACAGATATGCTTCCAAGTCCCTCAACTGCCTGAAGTTTTCTGATTATCGCATTTTCTTTGGCCATCTTCTGTGTTCCAAATGACAATACAATAGTTACAATAGAACTAAGTGCTTCTGGAATTGCCGCTACCGCCAATGCTACTGCGAACATAAACGCATTTTCAATATTTTCCCCCTGAATAATATTAAGTGTGAACAATATCGCACAGAAAATAAGTATTATTATAGATAACTTCTGACCAAATTTATCTAATGATATCTGTAATGGTGTTCTTTTCTCAGAAGTCGCTTTCAACAGACTTGCGATTTTACCAATCTCCGTATTCATTCCGATTGATGTAACGATATAACTTCCCCTTCCAAATGACACTAAGCTACCCGAATAGACCATATTAGTTCTTTCTGCAAGCGGCTTCTCCTCTTCAATAACTGTGTCGGTTTTATCAACCACAAGGCTTTCCCCAGTTAGCATACTCTCATCTATCTTAAGTCCTGCTGATTCTATAATTCGTCCATCTGCCGGAACATAATCTCCGGCTTCTAAACAGACCACATCACCAATTGTTAATTCTTTTGAACTTATTTTCATAACCTGTCCGTCTCTTATAACCTTTGCCATCGGCATCGATAACTCTTTAAGGCTCTGCAAAGAATGTTCTGCCTTAATGGTCTGAACCGTTCCAAGTATTCCGTTCATCGTAATAACAACTAATATTACAACACTGCTTTCCACATCTCCTAATGCTGCTGATACTATTGCTGCAATAATAAGTATTATTACAAGAAAATCTGCAAATTGCTTTAGAAATACCTGAAAAACATTTTTCTTTTTCTCCTCTACTAATTCATTTAAACCGTATTCCTGCTGTCTCTTGGCAATCTCTTCATTTGTTAATGGTTCTGTTTTACCATTTAGTTTTTGTCTGACTTCATTTGATGTCATCTGATACAACTCTTTCATCTCTTACCTCCATTTCTTTGCATAAAACAAAAAGTGTTTCTTCGTATAAATCAAAAATGAGACCTTTACTGCACACAAAATGTACAGTAAAAGTCTCACTATTTAATTACGACGCGGATATGTCGCCATATCGGGATTGACACAGTCGTAAACGTTTTGATTCATAATTAAACGCCAGTTACTCCCTCTTACAAGAGTTTCACAATATTTAATTGGTTCAATGTATTCTACAATATACTATGCAATATTTCAAGACTTATTTTAATTTTCATAATAATATTTTTATTAGCTCAACCTTCGCACATACATATTGTCGCCAATATTCGTCTATTAAAGTAGATTTGACAGATATAAATATTAATGTCTAATTACTCTTTCTGATGAATATCTTTATTATAATCTACCATCATTATATTGTAAATGTAGGAATTATATATCAGAATCTCGTGAGTATGTTTCACAAAATATTTCACTACACATTTTAATTAATTTAATTCTACTATCATTACACATATATCTTAAAACTATAAGTCAGAGGTAAAATATTTATGAATATTATATTATTCTTAAAAGGACTTTTTATAGGTTCTACGATGACCATTCCTGGTGTCTCTGGTGGAACCATGGCTATTATATTAGGTGTATATGAAGATTTAATTCATAACGTCAATCAGATTAAAAAGGAGCCTTTTAAAAGTGTACTTTTTCTTTGCAACATCGGACTGGGC
>UMCI01080661.1_pt1 | contig 11683 bp, 7 predicted proteins | sample 1964211 | NCBI WGS metagenome assembly UMCI01 (sample SAMEA4835966, study PRJEB28245) | human gut metagenome | biome: gut microbiome; material: fecal sample | place: Denmark | collected 2008 | reverse complement strand
TGGAGACCAAGGAGCAGTATAAGGACTGCATCCTTTTTTATCGCCTGGGAGACTTTTATGAAATGTTCTTTGACGATGCTATAGTAGCATCCAAAGAGCTGGAAATTGCACTGACCGGAAAAAGCTGTGGACTGGAGGAACGTGCTCCTATGTGTGGTATTCCCTATCATGCGGTGGAGACATATCTGGCCAGACTGGTCAGCAGGGGCTATAAAGTAGCCATCTGCGAACAGGTGGAGGACCCAAAGCTGGCAAAGGGACTGGTGAAGAGAGAGGTTATCCGTGTGGTGACCCCGGGGACCAACCTGGATGTCCAGTCGTTGGAAGCCAGCAAGAACAATTACCTGATGTGCATTGCCTATACCTCGGATGGAATCGGCATTTCCGCAGCGGATGTCACTACCGGAGATTATTATGTGACAGAGGTAGAAGACCTGCGGAAACTGAAGGACGAACTGATGAAATATGAGCCCTCGGAGATCATCTGCAATGAGGCCTTTCTGGTCAGCGGATATGATGTGGAGGACTTGAAGTCCCGGTTACATATGTCGGTCAGCTCACTGGAGTCTCACATGTTCGATGATGACGGCTGCCGGCGGATCCTTATGAGACATTTTAAGGTGAATACTCTGATCGGCCTCGGTGTTGAGGAATTTCCTACAGGAATTCTGGCAGCAGGAGCATTACTGCAATATTTATATGATACCCAGAAGACGGATCTGGAACATTTTACTCATATTTCTCCCTATCTTACCAGCAAATACATGCTGTTGGACAGTTCCACCAGAAGAAATCTGGAACTGACAGAGACACTGCGGGAAAAGCAGAAGAGAGGGTCTCTGTTGTGGGTACTGGACAAGACGAAGACGGCCATGGGCGGCAGATTGCTGCGAAACTATATTGAGCAGCCTCTGATTGATAAGGAAGAAATGGAGAAACGTCTGGATGCAATCCAGGAACTGAATCAGGATTCCATCTCCCGGGACGAGATCAGAGAGTACCTGAATCCGGTTTACGATCTGGAACGACTGCTCAGCAAAGTAACTTATAAGACGGCAAACCCCAGAGATCTGATCGCTTTTCGTAACTCTCTGCAGATGCTGCCGCCTATCAAGACGGTGTTGGCGGGCTTCCAGAAAGAGGAGCTGGCAGCCATCCGGGAAGAAATCGATGGACTGGAGGACATTTATCAGCTGATTGACGAGGCGATCGTTGAGGAACCGCCCATATCTATTCGTGAAGGCGGAATGATCAAGGATCAGTTCGATGAGACTATAGATCATCTGCGTGCCGCCAAACATGACGGCAAACAATGGCTGGTCCAGCTGGAGGAAGAAGACAGAGAACGTACCGGAATCAAGAATCTCAAAATCAAAAAAAATAATGTGTTCGGCTACTTCTTTGAGGTGACCAATTCCTACAAGGATCTGGTGCCGGAGGATTATATCCGCAAACAGACCCTTGCCAATGCGGAGCGGTATACCACACCGAGATTAAAAGAACTGGAAGATACGATCTTAAATGCGGAGGACAAGCTTCAGACACTGGAGTATGATATTTTCTGCAGAATCCGGGATACCATCGCACAGGAACTGGTACGTATCCAGAATACTGCCAAGGCGCTTGCAAAGCTGGATGTTTATGCATCCCTGTCCCTGGTGTCTGAGCGCAATCACTATGTACGCCCGAAGTTAAATGAAAAAGGTGTCATTGATATCAAGGATGGCAGACATCCTGTGGTGGAACAGATGATCACTAATGACATGTTCATTGCCAACGACACCTATCTGGATAATGGAAGTCATTGTATCAGCATCATCACCGGTCCGAATATGGCGGGAAAATCCACATATATGCGTCAGACGGCACTGATCGTGCTGATGGCACAGATCGGTTGTTTCGTGCCTGCCAGAAGTGCCAACATCGGCATTGTAGACAGAATCTTTACCCGTGTGGGTGCGTCGGATGACCTGGCCAGCGGGCAGTCCACGTTCATGGTGGAGATGAATGAGGTGGCGAATATTTTACGGAATGCCACATCCAAAAGTCTCCTGATCCTGGATGAGATCGGAAGAGGCACGTCCACCTTTGATGGCCTGAGCATTGCCTGGGCAGTGATCGAACATATCAGTAATCGAAAGCTTTTGGGAGCGAAGACACTGTTTGCCACCCATTATCATGAGCTGACCGAGCTGGAAGGCAAAATGAACAATGTCAACAACTACTGCATCGCAGTCAAGGAATGCGGAGACGATATTGTATTCCTGCGTAAGATCGTAAAGGGCGGTGCAGACAAGAGCTACGGTATCCAGGTGGCCAAACTGGCCGGTGTGCCGGATATGGTCATTGACCGTGCAAAAGAGATCGTGGAACAGCTGTCCGACAATGATATCACCGAAAAGGTGCAGAGTATCGCCATTGATAATAAGGGCGATGGGAAAGCAAAAAAACAGCCAAAATACGATGAAGTGGATCTGGCGCAGATGTCTCTGTTTGATACGGTGACGGACGAGGATGTGCTGAAGGAACTGATGGAGATCGAAGTAACGACTCTGACACCGCTGGATGCACTGAATACTTTGTACCGCCTGCAGAATAAGTTAAAGAACCGCTGGAACGGCTAGAAAGCATAAGGGAGGAGATTTATGGGAATACATGTACTGGACTCCCGGACGATCGACAGGATCGCTGCCGGTGAGGTGGTGGAGAGACCAGCCAGTGTGGTAAAGGAACTGGTGGAGAATGCCATTGATGCCGGATCTACAGCAATCACGGTGGAGGCAAAGGAAGGCGGCATTGAATTCATCCGCGTGACGGATAACGGCTGCGGTATCGAGAGAGATCAGCTTCCTACCGCGTTCCTGCGCCATGCCACCAGTAAAATAGAGGATGCGGATGATCTGAACCATATTGCGAGTCTGGGATTCCGTGGTGAGGCTTTATCCAGTATCGCGGCAGTTTCCCGGGTGGAGATCATTACCAAGCGAAAGGAAAATCTCACGGGTACCCGCATGGTACTGGAAGGGGCGCGGGAGCAATCCATTGATGAAATCGGTGCACCGGACGGCACAACGTTCCTCATGCGGAACCTGTTTTTTAATACGCCGGTACGCCGGAAGTTCTTAAAACAGCCTGCCACAGAGGGCAGTTATATCACGGATCTGATGGAACATCTGGCATTGTCGAGACCGGATATTTCGTTTAAATTCGTACTGGGAAACCAGACCAGATTCCATACCTCCGGAAACGGTGACCTGCGGGAGGTAATTTACCGGATCTACGGCAGGGAGATCGCCGCAGAGCTGGTGCCTATCCAGATCGAAGAGAACGGCATCAAAGTCGAAGGATATCTGGGCAAACCGGTACTGGTGCGTTCCAACCGTAACTTCGAGATCTATTTTATCAACGGTCGTTTTATCCGCAGCGGTGTGATCGCCAAGGCTATCGAGGAAGGCTACAAGCAGTATCTGATGCAGCATAAGTTTCCACTGTGCGTACTGCATATCACCATGGATACGGAGACGGTGGATGTGAACGTACATCCTTCCAAAATGGATGTAAGGTTCTCTGACGGCATGGCATTTGCCAGAATGCTCAGTGAGAAGATCGCCATCACTTTGCGGAACCGGGAGATGATCCCGGATGCTTCTCTGGAGGATGAAAAGGCAATCCAGAAGAAAGAACAGGAAGAGAGAAGAGCTTCCTGGAAAGAACACACACCGGAAGTATTTGAAAAAAAGAGAGAAGAAAGCTATCGTGTCATGGAGGCAGCAAAATATGAAGCGGCTTCCAGGGACCGGAGAGAATTTATACAGAAACCTGTCTGGCAGGAAAATCATGCCGGGGTACAGACCAGTATCCGCAAGCCGGAGCTAATAGAGAACTCCACAGTGGGTGTTGCAGGAACTGTGACGGTGAAAAAAACGCAGTCCGTCCTGTACGGTAACACACCAGAAGTTTCCAAAGCAGTCAGCACCACAGCCGTACCGCAGGAAGATGATTTCTTCGTGGAGGCAGTGCCGCCGGAAGACAGGAAGAACCCGGTACAGGAACAGATGGCCACAACAACTGCTTCCGGACAGCCCACGGCATCGTCGCAGGATGCAGCTGCCGCCCCGGAACCGGAGATCAAAAATACCCAGCAGTTGAATCTGTTCGAGGAAAAACTGTTGTCCATGCAGAATCGCAGCCGTTACCGGATTATCGGTCAGGTCTTTGATACCTACTGGCTGATCCAGTTTGAAGACAAATTGTTCATCATTGACCAGCATGCGGCTCATGAAAAGGTAAAATATGAACGCCTGATGAAACAGTTTTATGAAAAGAGTGTGGTGTCCCAACGTCTGATGCCGGCGATTATTGTCAGCCTGACAGGGCAGGAGGAAAGCATTCTGCACACCTATGAGGATGCTTTTGCACAGCTGGGATTTGAGATTGATGCTTTCGGAGGCAACGAATATGCCCTCCGTAGTGTACCAGTGGATCTCTACGGATGCAGTGAGAGGGAACTGTTCCTGGCAGTGCTGGATGAACTGTCCCAGGAGACCGGCAATCGCGGAAGTTTTCAGGTCATTGAGGAAAAGATTGCATCCATGTCCTGCAAGGCGGCGGTCAAAGGCAATAACCGTCTGAGCTTTCAGGAGGCGGAGAAATTGATCGACGAACTTCTGACCCTGGATAATCCCTACAACTGTCCCCACGGCAGACCCACTATTATTACCATGACGGAGACAGATCTGGAGAAGAAATTTAAGAGGATAGTATAATGCGTTTACTGATCAAACAGAGAGTGTTTTCCTGGACAGATTCCTATGATGTCTATGATGAAAATGAAAATCCAAAATATTTTGTAAAAGCGGAGTTTTTCTCCCTGGGACACCAGCTGCATATATACGACAGAAATAACCATGAACTGGGAGTAATCAGACAGCGGCTGCTTACCTTTCTTCCGGCCTTTGAAATCGAGATCGGTGGCCGGGTCCGTGGTGAAATCCGCAAACAGTTTTCTTTTTTCAAGCCCAGATATGAGATCGACTATAACGGCTGGCGCGTGGAGGGAGATTTTCTGGGATGGGATTATGATGTATACAATGGATGTAGCAGTATCATCCATATCTCCAAAGAACTGTTTCACTGGGGAGATACGTATACTATTAATTTCTCCGATCCACAGGATGAACTGGAGGGTCTGATGCTGGTCATCGCCATCGATGCAGCAAACTGTACCCAGAACAACGGATAGCAGGATAAAAAGAGTAAGGAAAAAATAATGTCGGTAATACAGAATAAAAAGAAACCACTGGTGGTCCTGACCGGGCCGACGGCGGTGGGAAAGACAAAACTGTCCATCGCGCTGGCAAAAGCCATAAACGGAGAAATCCTGTCGGCAGATTCCATGCAGGTATATAAACATATGGATATCGGTTCTGCCAAGATCCGTCCGGAGGAGATGGAGGGGGTGCTCCATCATCTGATCGATATTCTGGAGCCCTGGGAAGAATTCAATGTAGTAGTGTTCCAGAAACATTGTCTGGAATGTATGGAGCAGATATATGACAGGAGCCATATCCCTATTCTGGTGGGAGGCACCGGATTTTACATTCAGGCGGTGCTTCGGGGCATTGATTTTACGGAAAACGAAGAGAACACCGAATATCGAAAAAAACTGGAACTTCTGGCAGAAGAACAGGGACCGGAGAGTCTGCATGAGATGCTGAAGAAGGTTGATCCCGTATCGGCGGAGAATATTCATGCCAATAATATCAAGAGAACCATCCGTGCTTTAGAATATTATGAACTGACAGGAGAACCGATCTCTGTACACAATGAGAGGGAAAAAGAACGGACAAGTCCCTATAATTTCAGCTATTTTGTGCTGACGGACGACCGGGAAAAGCTGTATGCACGGATCGAGGACAGAATCGATGAAATGATGTCACAGGGTCTGGTGGATGAGGTAAGACAACTGAAGGATATGGGATGCCGTAAGGGCATGACGTCCATGCAGGGACTGGGCTACAAGGAGATTCTGGAATATCTGGATGGAGAATGCAGCCTGGAAGATGCGGTCTATACCTTGAAACGGGATACCAGGCATTTTGCCAAGAGACAGCTGACATGGTTTCGCAGAGAGAGTGAAGTCACCTGGATCGACAAGGGCCGGTTTGATTATAACGAAGAGAAAATATTGGAATACATGATCAGAGAATTAGGAGAAAAAGAGATTTATGAGAAGCAGTAATGAAGAGATCTACCTGTCTATGGGAATCAGCAAGACCGTATATGATTACGGCTGCACCATTGAGAAAAGTTTAAGAGACCGCTTTGATGAAGTGGATAGTAACGCGGAATACAATCAGTTAAAGGTGGTAAATGCCATGCAGCAGCATCAGGTCAGTGAGGCCTGCCTGTTGGGCACTACCGGTTACGGCTACAACGATCTTGGAAGAGATACCCTGGAGGCTGTCTATGCAGCGACTTTCCATACGGAGGATGCACTGGTGCGCCCTCAGATCACCTGCGGCACGCATGCACTGGCATTGGCTCTGATGAGCAATTTAAGACCTGGAGACGAACTGTTGTCCCCGGTAGGCAAACCCTATGATACGCTGGAAGAAGTCATCGGTATCCGCCCGTCGAAGGGATCGCTGGCAGAATACGGTGTGACTTATCGCCAGGTAGACCTGCTGCCGGACGGAAGCTTTGATTACGATAAAATCCGTGAGAATATCAATGAGAAAACTCATCTGGTAACGATCCAGCGATCCAAGGGCTACCAGACCAGACCAACCCTGTCCGTACAGCGGATCGGCGAACTGATCGCCTTCATTAAAGGTATTAAGGCGGACGTGATCTGCATGGTGGATAACTGCTACGGAGAATTCGTGGAGACCATAGAACCTTCCGACGTGGGTGCGGATATGATCGTAGGATCTCTCATCAAGAACCCCGGAGGCGGACTGGCTCCTATCGGCGGATATATTGCCGGAAAGAAAGAATGTGTGGAAAATGCGGCATACCGTCTGACCTCTCCGGGACTGGGCAAGGAAGTCGGCGCTTCCCTTGGCATTTTGAAAGATTTTTATCAGGGATTTTTCCTGGCTCCCACGGTGACGGCGGGAGCACTGAAGGGTGCGATCTTTGCAGCCAATGTCTATGAAAAATTAGGTTTTGCGGTAGTACCGAACGGCAGTGAGAGCCGACACGATATCATTCAGGCAGTGACCTTCGGTCAGCCTGAAGGGGTTATCGGCTTCTGCCAGGGAATTCAGGCGGCGGCACCGGTAGACAGTCATGTGACACCGGAACCCTGGGATATGCCGGGATATGATGCACAGGTCATTATGGCAGCGGGAGCATTTGTTTCCGGTTCCTCCATTGAGCTGTCTGCGGACGGTCCCATCAAGCCTCCGTATGCAGTGTATTTCCAGGGCGGACTGACCTGGCAGCATGCCAAATTCGGTATTCTGAAATCCCTGCAGGTACTGGTACAAAAAGGTATTGTGACGGAAGAACAGATCCGGAAAGCAATGTAGAACTACATTGAAAAATACGAATCCTGTAGAAAAAGCGCAAAATAAAATCTACTAAATTTGTGTACAGAAGAAGCTTTTTGTGATAGTATAAAAAGACGTATGGAAGACAGGCTCACGGGGAGACTGTTCAGCCATGGAGAGTACACAGAAGAAAGAAGAGGAACTACCTTGAAGAGAATTAATTGGGTTTTGATCGTCCTGGTACTGATCGGATTTGTGATCGGCAGATTTATAGGGACTTATTTCGACGGTACTTTTCTGAATTACGGACAGAATTTCGGCCTCAGCAGTCCAGTGGAACTGAATCTCGGTTTCATTATTCTGACTTTCGGGCTGGAGTTTAACATCACGATCGCCAGTGTGATCGGTGTGATCATAGCGTTCGTGGTATACCGTTTTATCCGTTAGGCAGCATACGTCGGAGCAGGCAGAAGGAGACTTATGCCCGAGAAGAATGTACAGGTAAATACAGACCGGGGACTTCCCTATGAGAGATTTCTGCAGTTCGGACCGGAGAATCTTACGGAGGCGGAATTGCTTGCGGTGATTCTGCGAACCGGGACGAAGGAGGATTCCGCGGTGGCGCTGGCTGAGAAGGTACTGGCACTGGCCACCTATCCGAGAGAAGGACTGCTGGGTCTGCATGATGTGAGTGTGGAAGAACTGATGGAGATCCGGGGCATCGGCATGGTGAAAGCGGTGAAACTAAAATGCATCGCCGAACTGTCCAACAGGATGAGCCGGGCCAAAGCCAGAGAGGGGATCTGCTTCACCAGAGCGGATCATGTGGCGGAATATTTTATGGAAAAACTCAGACACAGGGATACCGAATGTGTGTATCTGCTCTGTCTGGATGCCAAAGGACAGCTGATCCGTGAGAAGAAATTGTCGGACGGCAGCGTCAATATGGCACTGATCTCTCCCAGAGAGATATTTTTGGAGGCGTTAAAGGACAAGGCAGTCAGTCTTATCCTCGTGCACAATCATCCCAGCGGAGATCCCACTCCCAGCAGATCCGACAGGGAGCTGACGGAAAATGTGGCAAAGGTGGGAACCCAGATGGACATTCCGCTGTTAGACCACATTATTATTGGCGATAACAGGTATACTAGCTTCAGAGAGCAAAAATTTTTGATATAAGAAAGGGATAACGACAGTGGCAAACAATGCATTTGGTATCGACCTTGGTACCAACAATATAAAGATCTATAACCGCAATGATGACAATATCATGATCGAAAAAAATATGATTGCCATCGAGAATAAGAATACTTTATTTGCTTATGGTAACTCTGCATTTGAAATGTATGAGAAAGCTCCCAGCAATATTCATATTTCTTATCCGCTTTCCAATGGTGTGATCGCGGATATCAAAAATATGGAGACGCTGGTAAAGTATTTTATCGGTGATCTGCAGAAGGGCAATACCAAGCCTTCTGATTTCTTCATTGCAGTGCCTACGGATGTTACCGAGGTGGAAAAAAGAGCATTCTATGATCTGATCAAAGGAGCTAACGTAAAGGCCAAGAAGATCATGGTAGTGGAGAAGGCCGTGGCAGACGGTCTGGGCCTGGATATCGATGTAAAAAATTCCCAGGGCGTCCTGGTGGTGAATGTCGGCTATGAGACCACGGAAATCTCCATCCTGTCACTGGGCGGTATCGTACTGAGCCGTCTGATCAAGGTGGGCGGCATGAAATTTGATGATGCCATCCGTGCGGCAGTCAGAAGAGAATTCTCTCTGATCATCGGTGGCAAGACGGCGGAGAATGTGAAGATTGCCCTGAAGGAACTGGAAGAAGAAGGAAAGGGTGCTGTAGTATACGGCAGAGACATTGTCACCGGTCTGCCGGTGGAGCGTGAGATTCCCACAAGAATGGTGGACGAGTCTCTGGAAGAGCACTTTAATACCATTATTGATAATGTAAAGGTGATACTGGAGAGAACACCCCCTGAACTGGCAGCGGATATTTACCGTCACGGTATTTATCTGACCGGAGGAGCATCCCAGGTAAGTCATCTGGCAGAGAGACTGGCAACCGGTACCGGACTGCATGTGAATGTGGCTGAGAATCCGCTGACCAGCGTGGCAACAGGACTTGCCAAGATCATCAAGGATGATAACTATAAAACGGTAGCTTATGCAATTGAAGGGATGAGTAAATGAGCCCAGTCGTAAAAAGAAAAGGGGAGAGGTTTACTTTACCGAGTAAATATCTCCTTTTTATTTTAACTATCCTCTGCACCATCATGATGCTGGTGACCTTTGGAACCAATGTATTTAACCGACCGTTCAACAGAGTGGTGGGATATGTGATCGTACCCTTTGAACAGGGGATCGCCAAGGCCGGAGAATGGCTGGCAAATCGTTCCGATGAACTGGTGCAGATCCGGACGCTTTTAGCGGAGAACAGTGCCCTGAAGGAGCAGGTGGCTTCCTTGACGGAAGAGAACACTCTGCTGCAGCAGGACAAATATGAACTGAATGAACTGAGAGGGTTGCTGGAGCTTGATGAAGAATACGGGGACTACAATAAGATCGGTGCCCGGATCATCAGCAGAGATTCTGGCAACTGGTATTCTTCTTTTGTCATTGACAAAGGCTCTAATGATGGGCTGGCGGATGATATGAATGTGATTGCCGGAGGCGGTCTGGTGGGACGCATTACGTCCGTAGGACCGAACTGGTCCCGGGTGACTTCCATTATTTCCGACAATTCTAATGTCAGCGGTATGACACTTGCCACGGGTGACAATCTGATTGTATCCGGAGATCTGCAGATGATGGCCCAGGGAGTGATTCCTTTCAGCAAGCTGGTGGACAGCCAGGATGCAGTGGCAGAGGGAGATAAGGTAGTTACTTCCGATATCAGTGATAAATATCTTCCCAATATCCTGATCGGCTATATCAGTACCATCAATAAAGATACCAACAATCTGACGAAATCCGGATACCTGACTCCGGTGGTGGATTTCGAGCATCTGAGTGAGGTGCTGGTGATCACGGACAAGAAACAGCAGGTTCCGGGAGGAGGCGCAGATGGAGAATAACAGCAGCTTCCTGCGCAAGATTGTAGTGGTTCTTCTGATCCTTTTATTTTTTGTCTTGCAGTGCAGTGTATTTAACAGCCTGGCAATGGGCGGAATCATTCCCAATCTGATGATCATTCTGACTTCTTCCTTCGGATTTATGAGAGGGGAGAAGGAGGGACTGTTGATCGGATTTTCCTGCGGGCTTTTATGTGATATTTTTTTCGGAAGTTTCCTGGGATTTTATGCCATGGTCATGATGTACATAGGCTTTGTTAACGGGAAATTCAGCCGAATCTTTTATCCGGAGGATATCAAGCTGCCGTTGGCGCTTATTATTGTCAGCGACATTTCTTATGGATTGATTTGTTACATTCTGATGTTTCTTTTGAGAGGGCGTTTTCATTTCCCGTATTATTTTACAAGTGTGATCCTGCCGGAGGCACTTTACACCATCGTTGTTACGATTATTTTGTATCCTCTGATCCTGAAGATTAATCAGAAACTGGAGGAGAAGGAAAAAAGGAGCGCACAGAAATTTGTTTCGTGAAATTAGAGATCACATTATTAATATTGTGACCAGCAGACTGACAGTACTTATGATACTGTTTGCTTTTTTTGCCGGTGTTCTGCTTTACCGCTGTTTCAACCTGCAGATCGTAAACGGAGAAGAGTATCTGAACGACTTTATCCTTCAGATCGAGAAGACCAGGGATATATCCAGTACCAGAGGACGGATCCTGGACAGGAATGGCAATGTACTGGCGGAAAATGAACTGGCTTATTCTGTGAAGATCGAGGATGTGTTTGAGTCCAGCCGGAATAAGAACGCAAAGGTCAATGACGTTGTCTATCGGCTGATAAAGCTGATCGAGAAAAACGGTGACAGTGTGATCACGGATTTTAAGATCATTATTGATGAAGACGGCGATTATGCCTATTCCGTGGATGGCACGGCGCTGCTTCGTTTTCAGGCGGATGTGCTTGGATACAGAACCATAGACGAGCTTAGTGAAGAAGAAAAAGCCATGACAGCCCAGGAACTGATAGAGTACTTAAGCCGTGCCAAGGGCTTTGCTATCGGTCAGTACGAAGATCCCGAGAACACCAAGACCCCT
>UMCI01082413.1_pt1 | contig 11768 bp, 9 predicted proteins | sample 1964211 | NCBI WGS metagenome assembly UMCI01 (sample SAMEA4835966, study PRJEB28245) | human gut metagenome | biome: gut microbiome; material: fecal sample | place: Denmark | collected 2008 | reverse complement strand
CCGGAGGCCGTTTTCCGGCAGTATTTCCCGCAAACCATGGGAAAAGCCTTGCATTTTGCGGGAAATGGAGTATGATAGCCACAGAAAGAGGGGAAACCGAAAAGAGGTTTCCCACAGATCAGAGAAAGAGGCATGACCATGACAAAAGTAAACGTGATTTCCGGCTTTTTGGGCGCCGGGAAAACTACCCTTATCAAAAAGCTCCTGGAGGAAGCTCTGAAGGGAGAGAAGATTGTCCTCATTGAAAATGAGTTCGGTGAGATCGGTATCGACGGCGGCTTTCTCAAGGATGCTGGCATCGAGATCAGCGAGATGAACTCCGGGTGCATCTGTTGCTCCCTGGTGGGCGACTTCGGCGAGGCCCTGAAAAAAGTGCTGGAGCAGTTCCACCCCGACCGCATCCTCATCGAGCCCTCCGGCGTGGGCAAGCTGTCCGATGTGATCCGCGCCATCCAGGGCGTTATTGCCCAGGAGCCGGATATGGTGCTGGGCAGTGCTGTCACCGTGGCTGATGCCACCAAGTGCAAGATGTATATGAAGAACTTCGGTGAGTTCTATGAGAACCAGGTGCAGTACGCCGGGGCGATCGTCCTCAGCCGCACCCAGAAGGCCAGCCCCGCCAAGGTGGAGGAGGCAGTGGCCATTCTCCGGGGGAAGAACGCCGATGCTCCCATCGTCACCACCCCCTGGGACCAGCTCACCGGCAGCCAGCTCCTCTCCGCCATGGAGGAGGGCAACACCCTGGCCGCCGACCTGATGGCCGAGGAGGAGGTCTGCCCTGTCTGCGGCGGCCACCACGACCACGACCATGAGCATCACCATGATCACGATCATGACCATGACCATTGCGGCTGCGGTCATGACCACCACGAGCACGAGCATGACCATGACCATCACGACCACGACTGCTGCGGCCACGACCACGATCATGAGCATGAGCATCATCATGACCACGACCATGACCACGACCACTGCGGCTGCGGCCACGACCACCATCACCACGGCCACCACGCCGACGAGGTGTTTTCCAGCTGGGGCGTGGAGACTACCCACACCTTTACGGCGGAGCAGCTGGAGAAGATCCTTACCGCTCTGGACGGTGGGGAGTACGGCGCGGTGCTGCGGGCCAAGGGTATCGTAAACGGCGGCGACGGCGTGTGGTATCACTTCGACTATGTGCCGGAGGATCACCAGGTCCGCACCGGCCCTGCGGACTACACCGGCCGGCTCTGCGTCATCGGCAGCGGCCTGAAGGAGGAGGGCCTCAAGGCTCTCTTCGAGGTGTGATATGGCAAAGACGGAAACAGTCTACCCGGTATATATGATCGCCGGGTTTCTGGACAGCGGCAAGACCTCCTTTATCAACGGCATCCTCTCCGACGGCTTTGCCCTGGAGGACAGGACCCTTCTCATCTGCTGTGAGGAGGGCGAGGTGGAGTACGACCCCAAGGTGATGCACAATGTCACTGTGGTGACGGTGGAGGACCAGGAGACCCTGACCCCTAAGTTCCTGCTGGAGCAGCAGAAAAAGTGCAAGGCCACCCAGATCATCGTGGAGTATAACGGCATGTGGGACATCCAGCCCTTCTATGAGGAGGGTATGCCGGAGAACTGGGTCCTCTACCAGATCATTTTTACGGTGGATGGTCCTACTTTCGATATCTACTCCAAGAACATGGGACCCCTGATGCTGGAGAAGCTCCGCAACGCAGATATGATCATCATTAACCGCTGCAGCGACGAGCTGTGCACTGCCCTGCGGCGGCGGAACCTGCGGCTTATCAACCGCCGGGCGGATATCTACCTGGAGAAGGACGACGGCACCAGCGAGGACTATATGGACGGCACCGTGTCCGCCTTTGACCTCTCAGGGCCGGAGCTGCGGATCGCTGACGAGGACTACGGCCTGTGGTATGTGGAGATCATGGACAATCCCGCCATGTATGAGGGGAAAACGGTGATCTTCCGGGCCATGATGTGCAAGCCGCCCCAGTACGGCGACTACTTCACCCCAGGCCGCTTTGTTATGGTCTGCTGCGAGAAGGATATGAACTTCCTGGCCCTGGCCTGTATCGGGTGGGACGTATCCAAGATCCCGGAAAAAACCTGGGTGGAGGTCACCGCCCGGGTGTCCCTGGAGCACTGGGACCCCTACGGGGAGGAGGACGGTCCTGTCCTCCATGTGACGGACCTTCGCAAGTGCGAGAAGCCGGCGGAAGAAGTCGTGCAGATGTAGGGCCCTGATGCTGCTATGATGGTTCAGCCGGCGGCGGGAAGCATCCCGCTGCCGGCTTTTTCAAGTCGGTTCGGCGGCGTGCCTGCTGGGGAAGCGGTGCGCCGGAGGACGGCCTGGTACAGGAGTTCCCCCAGCTGCGGGGACGCGAAGTGAGGAAAAGGAGAAACGAGCCATGATCAAGCTGCTGAAAAACGCCCGGGTCTATGCCCCGGCACCTCTGGGGGTAAAGGATATCCTGATTGCGGGGGAAAAGATCTGCCGCATAGATGACCGCATCGAGGGCTATGAGGGCCTGCCCGATGTGGAGGTATTTGATCTGGAGGGCCGTATCCTGGCCCCCGGTTATATTGACCTCCACGTCCATATTACCGGCGGCGGAGGAGAGCAGGGCTTTACCTCCCGGGTGCCGGAGAGCCGGCTGAGCGTATTTGTGGAAAACGGCATTACTACTGTGGTGGGGCTCCTGGGTACCGACGGCATTACCCGCGGCATCGAAAATCTGGTGGCCAAGGCCCGGGCCCTTACCGAGGAGGGCATCACCGCCTATGCCCTCACCAGCGCCTACGGGTATCCCCCTGTGACCATGACCGGCAGTGTGGAGAAGGATATCATGATGGTGCCTCCCATTATCGGTGTGAAGGTGGCGGTGTCGGACCACCGCAGCTCCAACCCCACCGGGGAGGAGCTGATCCGGCTGGCCACATCGGCCCGGCGGGCGGGGCTTCTCAGCGGTACAGCAGGCCTTGTGACCATGCATATGGGTTCCGGCAAAGAGGGCCTGGACCCTGTTTTCTATGTGCTGGATCATTCCGATGTTCCCGCCAGGAACCTCCTCCCTACCCATATGCACCGCAGCCAGTCCCTTATCGACCAGGGGGTTGAGCTGGTGCGCCGGGGCGGATACATGGACTTTACCGCCGGCTGTGACGACAAGGAACTGGAGGTCAACGCCGACAGACTGGCCTCCTGTCTCAGCCGGGAGGGAGTCACGCCTGACCATGTTACCCTGTCCAGCGACGCCTACGGCAGCCAGCCGCGGTTTGACGACAAGGGGGAGTGTATCGGCCTGACCTACGCTTCCCCCAAGTACCTCCATAGGACGATCCAAACCTTGGTGCAGCGGGGCATGGCCCTGGAGGAGGCGCTGAAACTCCTTACCACAACCCCTGCCCACCTCCTGGGCAGGACTGGGGTGAAGGGATGCGTGGTCCGGGGAGCCGATGCGGATCTCCTGGTGCTGGGAGAGGGGCTGGCCATCGAGGGCCTCTTTGCCCGGGGCCGCACCGCCCTGTGGAAGGGCAAGACCCTGATGAAGGGCAGATTTGAATAAATTGCTGTCATAAAAGCAGAGCAGGTCCCGGGAGGAATCCCGGGGGCCTGCTTTTGCTGTACGCTGCCTCCAATGCAAAGTTATATATAAATAAACAGCAATTCTTGTATTTATATTTATATGGGCGCTAAACTGCAAGAAAACAGCTTTGCTATAATTCAAAAACAAAAAAGCCACCATAAGCCAGATAAAATTGGTTTATGGTGGCTTTTGGCACCCCTGACCAGACTCTAACTGGTGGCCTACCGCTTAGGAGGCGGTCGCTCTATACGACTGAGCTACAGGGGCGTGTACATTTTTATGCACATTCTTTCTCGAAACAAAGGCCGCACGCACATGGTGTAGGATCAGCAGTGCTGCTACGCAGGCGTCAGCCCAAATATTATATCTGACCTTTGCTGCCTTGTCAACTCGCCTCTTGCGCAGGTGCTTTGCCGGAGAAAGCAATTTTGACGGCTATAGCGGTCTTTACCGGTAATATTTTTGCAAATAGTGGAAAAATTGTTTACAATATAGGTTGAAAACGGCAGATAATTGTAATACAATAAGCAAGTTGAAAATTTGGCCACATGGCGAAATATTGCCGGCGGCCTTTCTGAAGCAGGGTGCCCCGGACGGCATCCCGCCGGAGGATAAAGGAATCTGCCGTTCGCCTTTTCAGCGGGGCGGACCGCGGTGCAGAGGAGATATGTGTATGAAGAATGAAAAGCTGAGAAATATTGCGATTATTGCCCACGTAGACCACGGCAAGACCACCCTGGTGGATGAGATGCTCAAGCAGGGCGGCATCTACCGGGAGAACCAGGCCACGGTGGAGCGTGTCATGGACTCCAACGATCTGGAGCGGGAGCGCGGCATCACCATTCTGGCCAAGAACACTGCCGTCCACTACAAGGGCGTAAAGATCAACATTGTGGATACTCCGGGCCACGCCGACTTCGGCGGCGAGGTGGAGCGTATCCTCAAGATGGTCAACGGCGTCATCCTCCTGGTGGATGCCGCTGAGGGCCCCATGCCCCAGACCCGGTTCGTGCTCTCCAAGGCGCTGGAACTGGGCCACAAGGTCATCGTGGTGGTCAACAAGATCGACCGTCCTGACCAGCGGATCCACGAGGTCATGGACGAGGTGCTGGAGCTGCTGCTGGACCTCAACGCCACCGACGAGCAGTTTGAGTCCCCCACCCTGTTCTGCTCCGGCCGTCAGGGTACCGCTTCCTATGATCCCGATCAGCCGGGTACCGACCTGACTCCCCTCTTCGAGACCATCGTCAACTATATCCCCGCCCCTGAGGCAGATGTGGACAAGCCCTTCCAGATGCTGGTCAGTGCCATCGACTACAATGAGTTTGTGGGACGTATTGCTATCGGCCGGATCGAGCGGGGCACTGTGAAGCAGAACCAGGAGATCGCGGTGTGCAACTACCACAACCCCGATGCACCGGCCAAGAAGGCCAAGGCCACCGCTCTCTATCAGTTCGACGGCCTGGGCAAGGTGCCTGTCACCGAGGCGGATGCCGGCAACATTATTGCCATGAGCGGCATCGGTGAGATCACCATCGGCGATACCATCTGTGCCCCCGATGCTATCGAGCCTATCGAGTTCGTGAAGATCTCCGCCCCCACCATTGAGATGACCTTCTCGGTGAACGACTCCCCCTTTGCCGGCCGGGAGGGCAAGTTTGTCACTTCCCGTCAGATCCGGGACCGGCTGTTCCGTGAGACCCTGAAGGACGTGTCCCTGCGGGTCACGGAGACCGACTCCACCGATGCCTTCAATGTGGCGGGCCGGGGCGAGATGTCCCTCTCTATTCTCATTGAGACCATGCGCCGGGAAGGCTATGAGTTCCAGGTCTCCCCGCCCCGTGTTCTGTACCAGGAGATTGACGGCGTGCGCTGCGAGCCTATTGAGCGCCTGGTGGTGGACGTGCCTTCCGACAGTGTGGGTGCTGTCATCGAGAAGCTGGGCAGCCGTAAGGCGGATATGCTGGAGATGACCCCTGTGGGTGATCGGATGAAGATCGAGTTCCTGGTCCCCTCCCGCGGCCTCTTTGGTTACCGCAATGAGTTCCTCACCGATACCCGGGGTGAGGGCATCATGGCCTCCGTGTTTGACAGCTACGCTCCCTTCAAGGGTGAGCTGAATCGCCGGAATACCGGTTCCCTCATTGCCTTTGAGACCGGTGAATCCATCACCTACGGCCTCTTCAACGCCCAGGAGCGCGGCGCTCTGTTCATCGGGCCCGGCGTGCCGGTCTACGGCGGCATGGTGGTGGGTGTCTCCCCCAAGCAGGAGGATATTCCCGTCAACGTCTGTAAGAAGAAGCAGCTGACCAACATGCGGGCCAGCGGCAGTGACGAAGCCCTGCGGCTGGTACCCCCCCGGAACCTGAGCCTGGAGCAGTGCCTGGAGTTCCTGGCGGACGATGAGCTGCTGGAGGTCACCCCCAAGAGCCTGCGTATCCGCAAGCGGATCCTGGATCACGAGAAGCGGATGAAGGCCCTCAAAGGCGGCAAGAAATAAAGAAAAACCCTGTGAAAGCAAAAAGATCCCCCGGACCGACAGGTCCGGGGGATCTTTTCATACAGATCAGGTAGTCTTGGCGTTTTCTTCCAGGGCAACGCCGCAGTGGGGGCAGCAGTCGTCATCCCCGAAGAAGGGGATCCGCTTGCCGCAGCTAGGGCAGCGGACATACCGCCGGACGAACCACACCACAGCGGCTATCTCCAGTAACAGAAGCGCCGGAGCGGCCAGCAGGGAAATCATAGCGTGGTTGATCCTCACCGCCAAGAGGCCAAAACTGCAAGGGCCCGCAACGATCAGCAGGGAACAGGCCAGCTGGGCCCGCACGCCCGCCAGCGGGCGACCACGGGTGAAAAAGAGGAACAGGCCTACCAGCAGTATCCCCAGCACAAAGGTCAGGATCCCTCTGGCCAGCGGAGGGATGGGGAGGGCAACGTAGGTCAGTACGTCCGCTGCCAGCGCAGCCAGGAGAAACCATCTGAATGTTGTTTTCACAGGACACCTCCACAACACAGCAAATCAACCTATGCGAGAGAATTTCCTGCTTAAAGTATAGCATATGTCCTGAATCTGTCAATGCTGCAAACTATTTTGGCAGTTACAGACGGCCATACATCTTGGTATACTGACGGATCTTCTTGGCCAGGCTCATGGGGGCCTCGCCGGGCAGCAGCCGCCACTGCCAGTTGCCGGAGGAGGTGCCGGGGGTGTTCATGCGCCCCTCGGCCCCCAGGCCCAGGTAATCCTGCATCTGGGCAACAAAGGTGTCCGCCACACTGCCCATACCGCCACGGATCACGCCCCAGTTGAAGCCCTCGGCCTCGCTGAGGCCCAGGTACCGCCGGGCATAGGTGATATCGGCGGGATCGGCTTTGCTGCGCCACTGCATGACCGTCTCGTTGTCGTGGGTGCCGACATAGCATACACAGTTGCGCTGGTAGGTGTGGGGCAGATAGTTGCTGGGCTCCCGGCTGTCAAAGGCAAATTCCAGCACCTTCATGCCGGGAAGGCCGGAGTCGGCCAGAAGTTTGTGGACCTCCGGCGTCAGGAAGCCCAGGTCTTCGGCAATGATGTCCAGACCGTGGAACCAGCTGGTGAGGACCCCCACCAGATCCATGCCCGGCCCTTTCCGCCAGCAGCCGCCCCGGGCGGTCTCCGCCCCGTAGGGCACTGCCCAGTAGCTCTCCAGGCCCCGGAAGTGGTCGATACGGATGACATCGAAGAGACGGCTGGCTCCCTCTACCCGGCGGATCCACCAGCCGAAGCCATCCCGCTTCATGGCGTCGTAGTCGTAGAGGGGATTGCCCCACAGCTGTCCGTCGGCGCTGAAATAGTCCGGCGGCACACCGGAAACTTCTGTGGGAACGTTGCCCTCCCCCAGCTGGAAAAACTCCGGTTCCGCCCACACGTCGGCGGAGTCCATGGCCACATAGATGGGAAGGTCGCCGATGATCTTGATGCCCAGACTGTGGATGTATTCCCGCAGGGCGATCCACTGGCGGTAGAAGAGGAACTGGAGGTAGCTGTAGAAATCCACATCCTCCTGGAGCTCCTTGGTGTAGCGCGCCACTGCCTCCGGCTTTCGCAGCCGGATGTCCTCGTCAGGCCACTCCAGCCAGCTCTTCATGCCGAAGTGGCTCTTTACCGCCATATACAAAGCATAGTTGGGCAGCCACTGGTTTTCCTTCCGGAAGGTATCCACCGCCTCCTTGTCCCGGGCAAAGCCCTTGTGGAAAGCCTTGCGGAGGACGGTGAACCGGGATTCATAGATCTTTCCGTAGTCCACATACCGGGGCTCCGTGCCCCAGTTGATGGAAGCGAGCTCCTCAGGGTCCAGGAGCCCGTCCTCTGCCAGCAGGTCCAGATCAATAAAGTAGGGGTTACCGGCAAAGGTAGAGAAGCTCTGATAGGGGCTGTCACCGTAGCTGGTGGGGCCCAGAGGCAGAAGCTGCCAGTACTTCTGACCGGCGGCGTGGAGGAAATCGGCAAAGGCGTACGCCTCTTTGCCCAGGGTGCCGATGCCGTAAGGAGAGGGCAGGGAGGAGATATGCAACAGGATTCCGCTGCTGCGATCCATAGGGATCATCCTTTCTGTTGGGATTTGGAGAAAGTGGGCCTGTTAGCCCTTCACGGCGCCGGCGACCACGCCCTTGATGATGTGGCGCTGGCACAGGAGATAGATAACGATGATGGGCAGTACTGTCAGGATGATGCAGGCCATCATGGGGCCCATCTCCACGGAGCCGTAGCTGCCCCGGAAGTACTGGATCAGAATGGAGATGGTCATATAACCCTTGGTGCGGTCCAGCACCAGGTAGGGCAGCAGGTAGTCGTTCCATACCCACATGGTCTCCAGGATACCCACGGAGATCAGGGTGGGTTTGAGGATAGGCATGACCACCAGGAAGAAGGTCCGCACCGGGCCGCAGCCGTCGATCATGGCGGCCTCCTCGATCTCCAGGGGGATGGACTTCATAAAGCCGCAGAACATGAACACTGCCAGCCCTGCGCCGAAGCCCAGGTAGATGATGCAGATGGCAAAGGGGGTGTTCACCGGCAGAAGGGAGATCTCCGCGGCGGATTTGGACACGGTAATGCCCAGGGCGTCGGCCAGGTTCCCCAGGGTAAGGGAGGAGCCGATCTTGTCAGCGGTGGCGCTGAGGGTGAACATCAGCATCTGGAAGGGCACTACCATGGAGAAAATGAAGAGGTAGTAGCAGGCCTTGCTCCACCAGGTGTTCACACGGGTGATGAACCAGGCGCACATGGAGCAGAAGATGAGGATCAGCGCCACAGAGGTGACCGTGATGAGAAGGGTGTAGCCGAAGGCGGCCAGGAACCCCTTGGAGTCGATGGCGTTGATATAGTTTTCAAGGCCGGCAAAGGTATCGCCGTTGGGCAGCTGGAAAGCGGAGGAGGTGGTGATGGCGGACTCCTTTTTCAAAGAGTTGAAGAAGATCATCAGCACCGGATAGATCCAGGCCAGACTCAGGATTGTCAATACAGCGGTGAGAATGGTGTTGGCGATCTTGGTGGATTTACTCATTACTGCTGCACCTCCTTGGAACGGGTGGCCCGCAGCTGGATCAGGGAGATGGCGATGACCAGCAGGCAGAAGAGTACTGCCTTGGCCTGGCCGTAGCCCTTCCACTGGGGCCCGGAGCGGGCATAGAACGTATAGAAGATGTTCAGGGCCAAGCCTTCGGACGCGTGGGCGGGCTCGCCGCCGGTGAGGGCCAGGTTCTGGTCAAAGAGCTTGAAGCCGTTGGTGAGGGTGAGGAAGGTGCAGATAGTGATGGAGGGCATCACATTGGGGATCTTGATGCGCCAGAGGGTCTGCCAGCTGGTGGCGCCGTCGATCTTGGCGGCTTCCAGGTAATCAGAGGGGATAGACTGCAGCCCTGCAATGTAGATGATCATCATGTAGCCGATCTGCTGCCAGCACATGAGGATGATGAGGCCCCAGAAGCCATAGGTGGCGTTGAGGGTGAGGAGGGGCTTCTCCAGCAGGGAGAGCACACAGTTGAGGAGGATCTGCCAGATGTAACCCAAGACGATGCCGCCGATAAGGTTGGGCATAAAAAATACCGTGCGGAAAACGTTGGTGCCCTTGATGGTCCGGGTCAGAGCCAGGGCGATGGCAAAGGCGATCACATTGATGAGCAGCGTAGAAATAATGGTAAAGGCGGTGCTGAAGAGGAACGACTGGCGGAAGCTCTCATCGGTGAGGGCATAGATATAGTTTTTCAGACCGTTCCAGGTGGGGTTGTCAATGGTGATGAACTTGCAGAAGGACAGGTACAATCCCTGAAGAAAGGGATAGATAAAGCCCACGCAGAAGGCTGCGAAGGTGGGCAGCAGGAACACCGGCCACCAGCGCTTCAAGGTTCGTTGCAAATGGCTCCCTCCTTATCAGATAAAGTATTCCGGCGGGGTATCTCCGGGAAGCGGCCCGGAAGGCCGTTTCCCGCAGACCAGGAGGGCGGGCGATCAGGCCCGCCCTCCTGCTGAAAGCTGCAATATTGGCTGCTGCGGGGGATCAGCCGTTGGCCAGAGCGTACTCGCTGGCCCAGCCGTCCACAAAGGCGGTGACCACGCCGTCCCAGTCGCCGGTGCCGGCGGCATAGGCGGTAAGGGCGGAACCCACGCCGTTCTTCCACTCCTCAGAGGGCATGGTGGTGAAGTTCCAGCTCACAGGGGTCTTGCCGGCAGCCAGCATCTCCGCATCCTGCTTGACGAAGAGGTTGGGAGACTCGATGGCGCTCTTGAAGGGGATAACGAAGCTCATGCCGGGCTCGCCGGAGGGCATAGCACCCTCGCCGCCGCCCATAGCCTGGGTGCCGGTCTCAGAGGTGACGCACCAGTAGATGAAGTCCAGAGTGGCCTGGATGTTCTCCTCGGAGGCAGCGTTGTTGACGCACCAGTAGTTCTCAGTGCCGGTGCACAGGCCCTGGTTGGCCTCATCGCCAGCGCCGATGTAGATGGGGATCATAGCCAGATCATCGTCGGTGTACTTGCCCTCGCCCACCAAGTTGGCGTACTCCCAGGAACCGTTCTGGAAGAACACGGCCTCGCCGTTCAGGAACTCGTTCTTGCTGTCGTCACCGGTCTTGCCGGCCAGCTCAGAGGGAGCGCAGGTGGAGTTGTTGATGTACAGATCCCAGATAGCCTTGTAGTTGTCCAGATAAGTACCCTCGATGGCATCGGTGGAGGAAATGCCCTTGTCCTGATACTCGAAGTAGATGGGCAGGTTGGCCAGGTGAGTCTTGAAGCGCCAGTCGGAGGAACCGTCCATACCGGCGGAGGTGAAGGCGGCAAAGCCCAGCTCATCCTTGCGGGCGGTGATGTCCTCGGCTACCTTCTTCAGATCGTCGAAGGACTGGATATCCTCGATGGAGTAGCCAGCCTCGGCCAGCAGGGTCTTGTTGACGATGATGCCGTAGGACTCGATCACGTAGGCAATGCCCAGCACCGCGTCGCCGTCCTTGAGGGCGTACTCATCGCTGGTGAGCTCACCGTAGATGTCGCTGCCGCTGAGGTCATAGCAGTAATCCTTCCAGTTGGCCAGACCCACAGGACCATTGACCTGGAACAGGGTGGGAGGATTGCTCTTGCCCATCTCGCTCATGAGGGTGGTCTCGTACTCGCCGGAGGCGGCGGTGACCACGGTGACAGGCACGCCGGTCTCCTCAGTGTAGATCTTGGCCAGCTCCTGCCACTGAGCATCCTGCTCGGGCTTGAAGTTCAGGTAGTAGACCTCGCCGGCGGCGGTGTTGTCGCCATCGCTGGTCTGATCGTTGGTAGTGTTGTTGCCGGTGTTGTTTCCGGTGTTGCCGGAGTTGTTTCCGCCGCAGGCCACCAGGGCGAATACCATGGCCAGAGACAGAAGCAGAGCAAGCATTCTTTTCATATCATGCAATCTCCTTTTTAAATTTTGCCTCGGATGAGGCTATATTTTCACGCCTTCCGGCGGGAAAATCAAAGATCATAAGGGCCGTACGGAGCCGCCCTGGCGGAGGGTGGCCTCCAGGCGCACATGGCGCTGGCGGCTGCCGCCCTGGAGCATATCCAGCAGGATCTGCACGGCCTGGCGGCCCATCTCCTCGGCGGGCTGGACCATGGTGGTCAGGGTGGGGACGGTGTACTCGCTCAGCCGCAGACCGTCGATGGCGATGACGGAG
>UMCI01015079.1_pt1 | contig 11806 bp, 10 predicted proteins | sample 1964211 | NCBI WGS metagenome assembly UMCI01 (sample SAMEA4835966, study PRJEB28245) | human gut metagenome | biome: gut microbiome; material: fecal sample | place: Denmark | collected 2008 | reverse complement strand
AGTTCATAAAGCAAGTTCATTGCTTCAATCGGAGTAAGAGTATTTATATCTGTATTTTTAAGCTTTTCAACTACAGGACTTTCAGCCGCACCGATAAGTGAAAGCTGCATATCGTCCGAATTATCCTGCTTTTGAATATTGGTATTCTCATTTTTATGCTTTCCGTGTTCAAGGTCTTTCAAAATTTCTTTTGCCCTTGAAATTACGGATTGTGGAATACCGGCGAGTTTTGCAACTTCAATACCGTAGCTGTCATCTGCTCCGCCGGGAACAATCCTTCGCAGGAAAGTAATGTCATCGCCGCGCTTTTTAACGGCGATATTATAATTCTTTACGCCGTCAAGAAGTTGTTCCATTACGGTAAGTTCGTGGTAATGAGTTGCAAAAAGTGTTTTTGCACCGAGTTTTTTCTTATCGGCACAAAATTCAAGAACTGCCCTTGCAATACTCATACCGTCAAAGGTTGAAGTACCTCTGCCGATTTCATCAAGAATGAGCAGACTTTTTGAAGTTGCATTTTTTATAATATTGGCAACCTCACTCATTTCAACCATAAAGGTTGACTGTCCCGATGCAAGGTCATCTGATGCACCTACTCGAGTAAAAATACTGTCAACAATTCCGATTTCAGCGGAAGATGCAGGCACAAAACTGCCTATCTGAGACATAAGCACGATAATGGCTATTTGGCGCATATATGTCGATTTACCCGCCATATTCGGACCTGTGATGATTGCTACCCTGTCATTAGCAGAATCAAGACTGACATCATTCGGAACAAAAGGAGCATCTTTCAAAAGTGCTTCAACAACGGGATGTCTTGAATCTTTAATTCTGATAGCAGTCGAAAGATTTACATCAGGTCTTATGTATCTGTTGTCAGCCGCAACATTTGCAAGTGATGTTATAACATCAAGATTTGCAATTGCTTTTGCGGTTTTCTGAATTCTTTCGAGGTTATGGGAAACAGTTTTTCTTATATCGTCAAAAAGATTGTATTCAAGTGCAACCGATCTATCTTTTGCACCAAGAATTCTGCCCTCAACATCTTTAAGATCCTGAGTAATATATCTCTCGCAATTGGTAAGAGTCTGTTTTCTTATGTATGTTTCAGGCACCATAGATTTATACGAGTTTGAAACCTCTATATAATATCCGAATACCCTGTTATAGCCTACTTTAAGTTTAGGAATCCCTGTAGCTTCACGCTGTTCGGCTTCAATTCTGGCAAGAATTCCTTTTGAGTCGTTCATATCGCCCGTTACCGAATCAAGCTCTTCGTTATAACCTCTTTTAATCATTCCGCCCTCACGGACAGTAAATGGAGGCTCCTCAACGATTGCAGAATCAATAAGAGCGTGAATATCCTCAAGTTTATCAATACTTTTGTAAATATATTTTAAATAAACCGACTTGCAATCAACAAGCAAATCAGAAATCTGCGGAAGATTCTGAATTGCTCCGCAGAGTGAACGCAAATCTCTTGCATTTGCCGAGCCGTAAACGATTCTTGTCATTAGTCGTTCAATATCAAATATGCCCGAAAGTATGTCTGTAACATCCATACGGAGCATATTATCGTTTACAAGCTCTTCAACCGCACTTTGGCGGTTATTGATTGAAGTTATATTAAGCAAAGGATGTTCAAGCCATGAACGCATAAGGCGTTTGCCCATTGCAGTTTTGGTCTTATCAAGCACCCACAAAAGTGAACCCTTTTTATCCTTTGTCAGCATTGTTTGTGTAAGCTCAAGATTACGCTGGGTGTTGTAATCAAGGCTCATATATTGATTTTCTTTATAGAACTCAATGTGATTTATTCTTTCAAGTCCCGTTTTCTGAGTATCACGAAGATATGAAAGCAACGCACCCAAAACGCTTACAACAACAGGCTTGTCCGATACAGTTTTGTATTCATCCGCAAACTGAGATTTTACAACATCAGTACATACCGATTCGTCAAATTTTTCATCCTCGAGCATTTCAACTCCTGCCGAAAGCTTCGCTTTAATGAACTTTGGCAGTTCTTTCAGCTTTACAATATCACCGCCGATGAGAATTTCACGGGGATTATAGCTTGTAAGCTGATTGGTAAGAACATTGTAGCTGTCATTACCTTTGATTTCCGTAGCGTATAATTCTCCTGTGGAAATATCGCAAAAGCAAAGTCCTATAGCTTTATTTTTGGAAAACATACAGCAAATATAGTTATTTTTGCTTTCATCAAGCATACTTGACTCCATTACCGTACCTGGAGTTATTACCCGAATGATATCACGCTTTACAAGACCTTTTGCCTTTGCGGGGTCTTCGGTCTGCTCACAAATTGCAACCTTATAACCCTTTGCAACAAGTCTTGCAATGTAACCCTCACAGCTGTGAAACGGAACTCCGCACATGGGAGCACGCTCGGCCTGTCCGCAGTCCCTTCCTGTAAGAGTAAGTTCAAGTTCCTTTGATGCAAGCTTTGCATCATCGTAAAACATTTCGTAGAAATCTCCAAGTCGAAAGAACAAAATGCTGTCTTTGTTTTCTTCTTTAATTTTGAAATACTGTTGCATCATTGGAGATAACTCCGCCATTTGTTTCACTTCCTTAACTAAATTTAAAACTGTTTATCAGCCACAACCGCCACATGTAGCACAACTGCCTGAACATGATGACTGGCTGTAATCTGCTGTTTCAGGGTCAGCACCCTCAGCAGACTGCTGAACAATTGCGAGAACTCTGTTTGCAACAACATCAAAGGCTGCCTTTGCATCATTGTAAGCAATCATATTCTCGTTTGACATAATCTGAGAATATGCCTCTCTCATCTCTGTATTAAGCTTTGAAAGCTTTTCCTGATCTCTCTCTTTTTTAGATGCCTCATTGTTGATTGACATTCTTTTAAGATTAAATTCACCGATAAGACGCTGAAGTTCCATATCTGCATCTGCATTCTTCTGAGCGTCCTGTAATTTTTTATATGATTCTTCTTCCTGAATGAGTTTTCCAAGTTCCCTTGCCTTCTCAATGATATCCATAGTTTTAACCTCCGATTATTTTACAAGCTCGCCCTTTAATATCCAGTTGCGAGCCTTTGTTATTTTTACATTTTGGAATGTTCCGATACAGTCCTTTGATCCTTCAAGCTCAACAATTATGTTGCCGCTTGTACGGCCGCACAATCCACCGTTCTTATCGTTTTCACTTTCAATAAGCACCTTTTCGGTTTTGCCAACCATTGAAGAACAACGCTTTGCCGCAATTTCTTCCTGAACATCAAGAAGTTCACGGAACCACTTTGACTTCTCCTCAGCAGGAATCGGATCATCCATTTTAGCGGCAGGAGTACCGACTCTCGGTGAGAAAATAAAAGTAAACAGCGATGTAAACTCAACCTCACGGATGAGGGATAAAGTTTCTTTGAAATCTTCATATGTTTCGCCGGGAAAGCCTACAATAATATCACTTGTAAGTGAAAGACCGTCAATTTTTTCTTTTGCATAATTGATTATTTCAAGATACTTTTTGCGGTCATAATGACGGTTCATTGCCTTAAGCACTCTGTCCGAACCGCATTGGAACGGAAGATGAAGATGCTTGCTTATATGAGTACCCGACGCAATTGCATCAATAAGTTCCTTTGAACAATCCTTCGGGTGAGATGTCATAAAGCGAAGCCAGTAATCGCCGTCAATTGAATCGACCTCACGCAAAAGCTGTGAAAAGTTTACTTTCTCGGAAAGACCTTTTCCGTAAGAGTTTACATTCTGACCGAGAAGGGTAATGTCTTTATAACCCGACTCAATCATATTTTTAGCCTCAGAAACAATAATATTCTTTTCACGACTGCGTTCTCTGCCTCTTACATAAGGCACAACGCAATATGTACAGAAGTTGTTGCAGCCGTACATAATCGGTAACCAACCCTTAAAAGTGCCGTCACGCTTAACAGGAAATCCCTCATAAAGCTGATTATCGTCATTACCTCTTTCAAACACTCTTTTGCCGTCAAGAAGAGCGTTATACATAAGCTCAGGAAAATGGTGCAATGAATGAGTACCAAACACAAGTCCTACAAAAGGAAAGCTCTTGTAAATTTTATTGGCAACATGCTCCTGCTCCATCATACAACCGCACAAAGCAATAAGAATCTGCGGATGCTTACGCTTTAGATTTTTTAATGCACCTACATTGCCGAACACTCTGTCCTCAGCATGTTCTCTTACGGCACAGGTATTGAAAAGTATGAAATCCGCATTGTCCGGTTCGTCTGCAAACTCAAACCCCGACTGTTCAAGCATACCCTTAATTTTTTCACTATCAGCCACATTCTGCTGGCAGCCGTATGTTCTGATATACGCAACAGGCTTTTCTCCTCTTTTGCGGATATCCATAATTTCAGCTATTAAATTCATATACTCCGATTGTTTTTCGGAAATTTTCTGACTGTCAGGCAAAGAAATGCCTCCTAACCCATTGTATTAACTGTTAGATTATAACACAAGATATACGGTTTTTCAATGTTTTTCACAGGTTTTTCAAAATTTACTTCTTATAAGTCTGAAACAGAGAACCGTATCCGGACGGTATATTACCGACTATTACGGATTGTGCAATTTCAAAATCGGTAGTAAATGTTATTTTGCCTGAATAATCAAGCGAGGTTGTCATAATTTTTGAGGTGAGCAAAAGCTTTATATGGTGGATTGTCTGATTTATTCCCGCTTGTTCAAATGTACTTATAACTTCCGAGGAAAAGCTTCCTGTAAGGTTAAAATTCACGGGAATGCAGGGTCCGACATTTGAGAGTATTGTAATATTCGTAAATGCACCGAGAGGTATTTCAATTTCATTGTCATATACCTTAGCTATTTCCTTCTGAACAGCTTTCGTGATGTCGGCTTTAATTCTGTTGATTTTAAATGAATCCGTTTCAATGGACTGCACATTTCCGTTTTTATCACAGTTAATCTTTGCAATATCGCTGTAAGAATAATTAAGCTTATCAAGTGTATTATTTACTGCATCGCAAACGGAATTTACAGACAATATTTCAGCCTGAATTCTTATGTACTCCGGTCTGAAATCTGACAAATGTACTTCGCAGAAAACAGTAACACCGATAATCAGTAAAACCACAGTAAGAAGTATTTTCTTTAAAAGAACAAATTTTCTTTTGCACCTTTTTCTGTACAACATAAAAACACCCCTCATATATATACTATACGAAGGGTGTTTGTTTTGTTAATTATTCTTCTGTGTCCGAACAACCGCCGCATGACGCACAATCGACATCACAGTCGTCGTCTTCCTCATCACTGAAGAGATTTGAAAAATCGAACTCAAGGTTTTGACCGCAGTTAGGACATTCGACTTCGCCCTCAAGAAGGACATCCTCGGAAACATTAAGCTTCTGACCGCATGAATCACAAGTTACCTCATAAAAAGGATTTTCCTCGTCATCATCGAAATCGTAGTCGTCATCTTCATCGTCATAATCTTCAATGTCATAGTCTTCGTCATCGTAAACATCAGACTCAACATCTGCAAGATCCTGATCAATTTCGTCAACCTGAGCGCTAAGCTCGTCATAAAGCTCCTCCATATCGGATACTTCAAAAGCCATATCGTCAAGAAGATCAACGATTGCGTTAATAACCTTTACTTCAGGCTTAGACTCATCAAGCTCAAGACCGTCGCAAAGACCGCGAATGTAAGAAATTTTTTCAGTAAGATTCATAACAGATTCTCCTGCAGAGATTAAGCTCTGCCCATATATTCGCCTGTTCTTGTGTCAATCTGAATAACCTCGCCCTCGTCAATGAAGAGGGGAACCTTAATTTCAGCACCTGTTTCAAGAGTTGCAGGCTTTGTAGCGTTAGTTGCTGTGTCACCTTTAAAGCCGGGATCTGTCTTTGTAACCTTAAGTTCAACAAAGTTCGGAGGCTCAATACCGAATACATTGCCCTTGTAAGAAAGAACCTTGCACACCATATTTTCCTTAACAAACTTAAAGCTGTCGCCGAGAACGCTCTTGTTAATCGGGATCTGCTCCCATGTTTCTGTATCCATGAAGTAGTAAAGATCGCCGTCTGAATAGCTGTATTCCATATCCTTTCTGTCAATGAAAGCTGTGGGATACTTATCGTTCGGGTTGAAAGTTTTTTCAACTACTGCGCCTGTAATAACATTTCTGATTTTAGTTCTTACAAATGCAGCACCCTTACCTGGCTTTACATGCTGGAATTCAATGATTGATACAACCTGACCGTCCATTTCAAATGTAACGCCGTTTCTGAAATCACCTGCTGATATCATTAGTAATACCTCCTAATTATCTTTCATACGGAAATACGGTAATGTATGCCGTAATATAACAATTTACATTATACATAACAATGACAAAAAATGCAAGACTTTTATTACACAATAATGAGTTCTTTGGGGAGTGAAACAAAGTTTTTGTACCCTGTATCAGTCACGCAAAGCATATCTTCAATGCGAACACCGAATTTACCCGGCAGATATATTCCCGGTTCATCGGTTATTATCATACCTTTTTTCAGCATTGTTTCACTTCTCGGAGATACAACGGGAGATTCGTGGATATCAAGTCCTACACCGTGACCGGTTGCATGACCGAAATATTTTCCGTAGCCGTTTTCCGAGATTATATCTCTGGCAATTTTATCGACATCAGAACATTTTGCTCCGGGTTTTACGCTGTCGAGTACAGCAAGCTGAGCTTTTAATACAATGTCATAAACCTTTTTCATTTCTTCATCAGCCGACTTGATTGCTACCGTACGCGTAGTATCGCTGTGATAACCCTCAAAAATTGAACCGATATCAAAAGTAAAGAAATCTCCCTCACTAACAATATCATCTGACGGAACTCCGTGAGGCAATGAAGTCTTTTTTCCTGTAATCGTGATGAGATCAAATGATACGCCCTCACCGCCGTTAAGCTTTATGAGATGTTCAAGCTCAAGTGCAACCCTGCGTTCGCTGACACCTGGTTTTAGGTAATTCAACACTTCGAGATATGACTTTTCGGTTATCTCCTGAGCTTTGGCAATCTTAGCAATTTCGGACTCGTCTTTGATACATCTGATATTATCTATCTTATCATCAAGAATACTGTTGCAGATACAATCAATGCCGTTTTCGGAAAAAGCTTTTTTAAAACGGCTGTATTTTTCAACCGTAATATTTGAAGCCTCAAAAAGCACCTTCACAACAGACTTGTTCTTTAATTCGCTTATAAGGTCTTTAAACAACTTAGTAAAGCAAACCACTTTACAGCAACTTGATTTTTTTAGTGCAGCCTCATAGTATCGAAAATCAACGAAAAGAACCGTTTCATTTTCAGTTACAAGCAAATAGCCTTCGCTGTGAAAAAATCCGCAAAAATAGCCGATATTTTTTTCATTAGTAATCAGAAGAGCCTGATTGTTACTGTCAATAACCGTCTTTAAATTTTCAAGTCTTTGCTCAAATAAAGCATTTTGCATCACATCAAGTCCTTTAATGCATTGATAGCAAGGAAATAGCTGTTCTTGCCAAAGCCTGCAATCTGACCTACACAAACAGGCGCAATTACAGATGTATGTCTGAACTCTTCTCTTGCGTGAATATTAGACATATGAACCTCTACGAAAGGAATCTTCACGCAAGCAATGGCATCTCTTAAAGCATAGCTATAGTGAGTGAGCGCACCTGCGTTAATTACAACACCGTCAAAGCTGCCCTTTGCCGAATGGATTTTATCAATAAGATCTCCTTCGTGATTTGACTGAAAAACTTCGGCAGAAAAGCCGTTGCTTTCAGCATATGAAATAATCTGCTTTTCAATATCGGAGGCAGTTTCTTCACCGTATATTCCCTTTTCACGGACGCCTACCATATTGAGGTTAGGTCCGAGTATAATAAGAATCTTTTTCATAGTGTCACCTTTTTTCAAAGAAATATGAAGATAAAACAAAAAGCGGACAGAATGCTCTGTCCGCCTGTTTGATTACCTGTATTTGCGTTTGCGAGCTGCTTCGGATTTTTTCTTACGCTTTACAGAGGGCTTTTCATAAGCTTCTCTTTTGCGAACCTCAGCAATAACGCCAGCTCTGGCACACTGCTTTTTGAATCTTCTTAAAGCACTTTCAAGGGATTCATTCTCTTTAAGTCTAATCTCTGCCATCTATCTTCCCTCCCATCTGCCACCGGGCATGGGTAATTTGCATATAATTGCAAATGTTATTATACATTATAACTCGAATAATGTCAATAGCATTGTAGAAATTTAGGTTAAATTTATTTTAAGAGTTGAATTATGGCTTAACAACAAGATTTACAAGTTTTTTGGGAACAACAATCTCCTTAATAATATTCATTCCGTCAATTGCTTTCCTAACATTCTCGTCATTTTTGGCAAGCTCAAGAACTGTATCCTTGTCAGCATCAACAGGGATATTAAGCTTAGCCTTAATTTTGCCGTTTACCTGAACGACGATTTCCACGCTTTCATCAACACATTTTGACTCGTCATATTTAGGCCATTCAGCTTCGGCAAGAATACCATTGCCAAGCTTACAAGCCTCGTAAACTTCTTCCGTAACATGAGGAGCAAACGGATTAAGGAGAATTGAGAAAATTCTGAGTTCTTCCTTATTGATTGACTTTACATTTGAAATATCGTTGATTAACGCCATAAGAGTTGCGATGGCGGTATTGAACTTGATATTTTCAATGTCCTCGCCAACCTTTTTGATTGCCTTGTTAAACGCACTCTCAAGCTCGGGTCTGATTTTGTCACCGTCAATGAGAACATTCTGAAGGTTCCAATAACGCTCAACGAATCTGCGGCAACCTCTGATGCTTGCCTTACTCCACGGAGCAGCCTTTTCAAAGTCACCGATGAACATTTCATATAAACGCATTGTATCTGCACCGTATTCGTCAACAATTTCATCAGGATTTACGACATTGCCTCTTGACTTGCTCATCTTCTCACCGTTTTCGCCGAGAATCATACCGTGTGAAGTACGCTTAGCGTATGGTTCCGGAGTAGGAACAACACCGATATCATAGAGGAACTTATGCCAGAAACGGCTGTAAAGAAGGTGGAGAGTTGTATGCTCCATACCGCCGTTGTACCAATCAACAGGTGACCAGTAGTTAAGAGCCTCTTTTGATGCAATAGCATTTTTATTGTGCGGATCCATATATCTGAGATAGTACCATGATGAACCTGCCCACTGAGGCATTGTATCGGTTTCTCTCTTGGCCTTACCGCCGCAGCAAGGACAGGTTGTGTTAATCCAGTCTGTCATCTTGGCAAGCGGAGATTCTCCGTTATCAGTCGGTTCATATGACTCAACCATAGGCAATCTGAGCGGAAGGTCTTTTTCATCAATCGGAACATAGCCGCACTTCTCACAATATACCATCGGAATAGGCTCGCCCCAATAACGCTGACGGGAGAATACCCAGTCACGGAGTTTGTAATTTACCTTTGAATGACCCTTGCCCTCACTTGTGAGCCAGTCAATAATTTTCTTCTTTGCTTCATCAACAGTAAGACCGTCAAGCATGCCCGAGTTAACCATAATACCCTTGGCACAATCTGTGTAAGCCTCTTCCTGAACATTGCCGCCCTTAACAACTTCAATAATAGGAAGGTCGAATTTCTTTGCAAATTCCCAGTCACGGGTATCGTGAGCAGGAACAGCCATAATAGCACCTGTACCGTATGATACAAGGACATAGTCAGAAATAAAAATCGGGATTTCCTTATTGTTTACAGGATTTATAGCATTAACGCCGTCAATTCTTACGCCCGTCTTTTCCTTTGCTACCTCTGTTCTTTCAAAGTCAGACTTACGAGCGGCAGCCTCCTGATACTTCTTGATTTCGTCCATATTTGAAATCTTGTCAGCCCACTTTTCAATCATCGGGTGTTCAGGAGAAATTACCATATATGTAGCACCGTAAAGTGTGTCGGCACGAGTTGTATAAATTGTAAGTGTGTCGCCTGTTGTAGTTGTAAAATCAACCTCAGCACCCTTACTTCTGCCAATCCAGTTCTTCTGCTGTGCTTTTACTCTGTCAGGATAATTTACAAGGTCAAGGTCATTGATAAGTCTGTCTGCATATTCTGTGATTTTAAGCATCCACTGTGACTTAACCTTGTGAACAACTTCACTTCCGCAACGCTCACAAACGCCGTTTACTACCTCTTCGTTTGCAAGAACGCACTTGCATGAAGTACACCAGTTTACATTCATCTCTTTTTTATAAGCAAGGCCGTGCTTATAGAGCTGAATAAAAATCCACTGCGTCCACTTGTAGTATTCGGGATCTGTTGTATTGATTTCTCTGCTCCAGTCAAAAGAAATACCGAGCGACTGAATCTGCTTTTTAAAGCGGGCAATATTCTTCTTTGTTACGATTTCAGGGTGAATGTGGTTCTTGATTGCATAGTTCTCGGTAGGAAGACCGAAAGCGTCCCATCCGATAGGATAAAGAACATTGTAGCCCTCAAGTCTGCGTTTTCTTGCAACTGTATCAAGCGCTGTGTACGGACGGGGATGACCTACATGAAGACCCTGTCCCGACGGATACGGAAACTCGATAAGAGCATAGAATTTTTCTTTTTCTGTGTCCTCACTTGCGTGGAACACACCCTTATCTTCCCAAATTTTTTGCCATTTTTCTTCTACGGCTTTATGATTGTATTTCAAAGTAAACCCTCCTGCAATTAGTCAACGATACCTGTCAGGTCAACGCTTTCGCCGTCCTGCCAAAGTCTTTCAAGATCATAAAAGTCACGGGCTTCATCATCAAACACATTGACTATAACATCAATGTAGTCAAGGAGAATCCATGAATTAGATCTGTAACCTTCTATATGACTCACCGAAATTCCTGCCTGATCAAGCTTGTATTCAACCTCATCGGCAAGTGCCTTGACATGGGTTGAGCTTGTACCTGTTGCAATTACCATATAGTCGGCAAGAACAGAAACATCGGCAATTTTTATAATCTGAATATCAAGTCCCTTTTTTGAACTCAGGGCTTTTGCTGCAAGTATTGCTTCATCGTAAGAACTCATTTGTTTTTTCCTTTCGTTTGGGATATTTGCAGAACAATTTCATTATAGCAGGCAACCTCATCAGGATGAATTGCAAGCTGCCTTTTAGAAAGATCCTTGAATGTAAACTGATAGCCGTAGAGCATAGCCTCTTCAAGGCTCTTTTTAGATTTCTTTCTCATTGTTGCCACACCGCTGTATGTACGCTCCTCGGAAGTGAAATCTGCCGTAAAAATTATTTTTTCCAACAAACTCATTCCTGCTCGTCCTGTTGTGTGGTACCTTATTGCGTTGAGTATATCCTCATCGTCAATGCCAAGTTCATCACGGACAACAATGCTGCCGCTCATTCCGTGCCATAGCTTTGGAGCATGAAGTTGAACATTGTCTAAAATTATACCACTGTCAATAATAATTTGCAACTGCTGTTCTTTTGGCATTTCTTTGGTTATATCATGCAAAATACCGGCAATCTCAGCCTTTTCTTCGTCGCCGCCGTAATGTTTTGCAAGCTTTTTAGCCTCTTTCGCAACATTTACGCTGTGATTAAATCTGTAATCACCCATTCTTTCACTAATTATTTTTTTATAATCAGATATATTCAAAGCTCTCACTTCCGATATAAATTGTTTTTTATAATATAATCGTAAACGCCTTTATCAAGCATATCGCTTATCAAATTAAAATTGTCAAGATTTTCCCTTATAAATGTTGAGGACACGCTCATTACGG
>UMCI01072083.1_pt1 | contig 12131 bp, 8 predicted proteins | sample 1964211 | NCBI WGS metagenome assembly UMCI01 (sample SAMEA4835966, study PRJEB28245) | human gut metagenome | biome: gut microbiome; material: fecal sample | place: Denmark | collected 2008 | reverse complement strand
CCAGCAGGGCGGCCACAGCGCCCCCGCTCCTCAGCCTCAGGTGCAGACCCAGCCGGTATCCAAGGTCCCCAAGACCAAGGTAGTGGATACCCGCAAGGCCACCAACGTCAACCTGGATAAGTATGATGAAAAGCTCCAGGATCTGGCAGAGCGCAGCAGCGGCGGTATGCGGGGCATGGAGCAGAACAAGGAAAAGTTCCGCAATGCTGGTAAGAAAAAGAGCAACCAGCCTGCTTTCTCCAACAAGCGCAAGCAGGAGGAGGCGGAGAAGCTGCGCCGCCTGCAGCTGGAGATCGCCAAGAAAACACCTCTCACCGTGAAGATCCCTCCGGAGATCTCTGTGGGTGAGCTGGCCAGCCGGATGAAAAAGACCGGCGCTGAGGTGGTCAAGTGCCTGATGAAGAACGGCATCATGGCCTCCCTCAGCCAGATCATCGACTTCGACACCGCCGCCATCATCGCTGAGGAGATGGGCTGCAAGGTGGAGCAGGAAGTGGTGGTCACCATCGAGGAGAAGCTGATCGACGACAGCGAGGATAAGGCCGAGGACCTGGTGCCCCGGGCTCCCGTGGTGGTGGTCATGGGCCACGTTGACCACGGCAAGACCTCCCTGCTGGACTATATCCGCAATGCCCATGTGGCCTCCGGCGAGGCCGGCGGCATTACCCAGCATATCGGCGCTTACCAGGTGCAGATCAACGGTAAGCCCATTACCTTCCTGGATACCCCCGGCCATGAGGCCTTTACCTCCATGCGTGCCCGCGGTGCCATGGTCACGGATATTGCCATCCTGGTGGTGGCCGCTGAGGATGGTATCAAGCCTCAGACCGTGGAGTCCATCAACCACGCCAAGGCCGCGAAGATCCCCATTATCGTGGCTATCAACAAGATGGATAAGCCCGAGGCCAACCCCGACCGGATCAAGCAGCAGCTCACCGAGTATGAGCTGGTAGCCGAGGACTGGGGCGGCGAGACCATTATCTGCCCCATCTCCGCCAAGACCGGTATGGGCATCGACAACCTGCTGGAGATGGTCACCCTTACCGCTGAGATGGCCGAGCTGAAAGCCAATCCCAACCGTGCCGCCTCCGGTACGGTCATCGAGGCCCGTCTGGATAAGGGACGGGGCCCTGTGGCCACCCTCCTGGTCCAGAACGGTACCCTCAAGCAGGGCGATATCATTATCGCCGGCACCGCTGTGGGCCGTGTCCGGGCCATGGTGGACGACAAGGGCAATCGCCTCACCGAAGCCGGACCCTCTGTGCCTGTGGAGATCACCGGCCTGGGTGAGGTCCCCGGTGCGGGCAATACCTTCAACGCCGTGGCCGACGAGCGTCTGGCCCGGGAACTGGTGGAGCAGCGCAAGGCCGAGGAAAAGGCCAAGGCAAATGCCCCCATCCAGAAGGTCAGCCTGGAGGATCTGTTCAGCCAGATCCAGGCCGGCGAGATGAAGGATCTGAACATCATCGTCAAGGCCGACGTTCAGGGCTCTGCCGAGGCGGTGAAGAGCAGTCTCGAGAAGCTCTCCAACGACGAAGTTCGTGTCCGGGTCATTCACTCCGGCGTGGGCGCCATCAGCGAGAGCGATGTAATGCTGGCATCTACCTCCAAGGCCATTATCGTAGGCTTCAACGTGCGGCCTGACGCCGCCGCCCGGGACAGCGCTGCCCGCAGCAATGTGGATATGCGGATGTACCGGGTCATCTACGACGCCATCAACGAGGTGGAGGCCGCCATGAAGGGTATGCTGGCCCCCAAGTTCCGGGAGGCTCTTATCGGCCATGCCGAGGTGCGTCAGACCTACAAGGTCTCCGGTGTGGGCACCATCGCCGGCTGCTACGTCCAGGACGGCAAGATCCAGCGTGGCTGCCAGGTGCGTATCGTCCGGGACGGCGTGGTCATCCACGAGGGCGAGCTGGCTTCCCTCCAGCGGTTCAAGGACGCCGTCAAGGAGGTTTCCTCCGGTTATGAGTGCGGTATGTCCATTGAGAAGTTCAACGATATCAAGGAAGGCGACATCATTGAGTGCTTCGTAATGGAGCAGATTGCGGTAGACTGATCGCCTACCTTGCCACGGTCTCCTCGCGGCATGGCCCAGGCCACCTTCTCTTGGCCTACGGCCAATTCACCTTGTGGCCGCTGCGGCCTACGCTACAAACATGCCGCCGGCATGTTTGCTTAACGCTGCGGTGGAGCAGATCGCGGTGGATTGATTGCCTGACTGACAGTTGATTTTTGTGGCAGAATAGACCCCAGGGGCGGGCGCGCACGCCCGCCCCTCTTTATTTATCAGGAGAGACAGACGATGGACAGATCATGTGATAGCTGGGACAGGCTCTATGCCGCGGCCCGGGCTGTACAAAATCACCGGATCATCTCACCATTTGTGGAAGCCGGCGGCGTTGCGGCCGCTGTAGAGACGGTGACAGGCAATATTTATACGGGGATCTGTGTGGATACAGCCTCTACCCTGGGGATCTGCGCGGAACGCAGTGCCATTTTTCAGATGCTGACCCATGGGGAGCATCAGATAGCCCGTGTGGTGGCTGTGATGAGGGATGGCAGTGTAGGGACACCCTGTGGTGCATGTCGTGAGTTGATGATGCAGCTGGGACCGGATGCCGGAGATATTCAGATCCTGCTGTCCTATCCTGAAAAAGACGTTGTTACCCTGAAAGAATTAACCCCCAGTTGGTGGGGAGAGAGCCGCTATACGCGGAAAGAGGAGGAATGAATCAATGGCCAACAATCGGATCGGCCGGATCAATGAAGAGATCCAGCGGGAGCTCAGTGCGCTGCTGCGCACCGTGAAAGACCCTCGGCTGCAGGGAGGTCTGCTCACTGTCACCCATGTGGATACCACCAGCGACCTGCGGTATGCGAAGATCTATGTCTCTGCTCTGGACAAGAGCAAGGAGAAGGAAATGCTCAAGGGCCTTAAATCCGCCTCGGGCTATCTGCGCCGGGAACTGGGAGCTGCCCTGCAGCTGCGTTACACCCCGGAGCTGCAGTTTGTAGCGGACGACTCTATTGAGCAGGGGGCCCATATCCTGGAGATGCTGCGGGACCCCAATGTGGTAAAGCCTGCCAACCCCGCTAACGCTGATATCGTATTGGAAGAAGATGAGTAATAGTATGACTACCAGAGAAGCTGCCGAGGTGCTGCGGCGGCAGGATAATGTGCTGATTCTGACCCATCGTCGTCCCGATGGCGACACGGTAGGCTGTGCCGTGGCCCTGTGCAGGGCGCTGCGGCAACTGGGAAAGACCGCGTGGCTCCTCTCCAATCCGGATATCACCGCCACCAACAGTATCTATGCCCAGGGGCTTTGGGCACCGGCGGATTTTGTGCCGGGGTTTGTAGTAGCGGTGGATATTGCCTCCCGGGGACTGTTTTTCCCGGGCTCTGAGGGCTATCTGGACAAGGTGGATCTGACCATCGACCACCACCCCTCCCAGGAGTTCTTTGCCGCTGAGACCTGTCTGGAGGCCGACAAGGCTGCCTGTGGAGAGATCCTGTATGAGATCTGCCGGGAACTGGGGGAGATCACGCCGGAAGTGGCCCTGCCCTTGTATGTGGCGGTATCCACAGATACCGGCTGCTTTGTTTACGCCAACACCACCGCCAACACCCATCGGGTGGCGGCGGCCCTGATGGACACCGGGATCGACTACTTTGCTGTCAATAAGCGCCATTTCCGCACCAAGAGCCGCAAACGTCTGGCGCTGGAGGCGGACCTGCTGAGCAATATGGAGTTCTTCCACGAGGGAAAGGGCGTATTTATGTCAGTCCCTCTGTCCCTGATGGAGCGGGTCGGAGCCACGGAGAACGACGCCGAGGATCTCAGTGCCCTGGCCAATCTGGTAGAGGGCGTGGATTGCGGCGCGGTATTGCGGGAACTCAAGCCGGGGGAGTGGAAGCTGTCTCTTCGCACAGGCGCCGAGGGCCGGGTCAATGCGACAGAAGCCTGCCGCCTGCTGGGCGGCGGCGGCCATGCCATGGCGGCGGGAGCTACGATCAGCGGGACTTTGCCGGAAGTGAAGGAAAAAGTTCTGGCTGCCATCGACGCTGTAAAGCGCAGCTGAGCCGCTGATAGGGTATGCCAAGGATATTTTTGTAAAAACACAAAAAAATTTCATGCAAAAGGCTTGACAAAACGCCTCTTTTTAGGTATAGTAGTTTCTGCCCGTTTGAACAGGCAACCTATGGCGGCGTAGCTCAGTTGGCCAGAGCATTCGGTTCATACCCGAAGTGTCACCGGTTCGAATCCAGTCGCCGCTACCATGATCCATGTCATGTGGATCAGCCCTTGGCGCGTTGGTCAAGCGGCTAAGACACCGCCCTTTCACGGCGGTAACACGGGTTCGATTCCCGTACGCGTCACCACGGACGGGAGGAATCGCTCCCGTCTATTTGGAGGCTTAGCTCAGCTGGTTAGAGCGCCTGCTTCACACGCAGGAGGTCACTGGTTCGAGTCCAGCAGTCTCCACCAAAGAAAACCCTTAGAGCCGCAAGGCTTTGAGGGTTTTCTTTTTTTTCGGACAGGCGTCGTCCGGGCATTGTACGACAAAAATACGACAGTTTTCCGGAATATGCGGAAAACTGCCGTTCATAAAGTGGGAGCGCCGCCGGGCGGCGCCCCCTGATTTCTGGCCTTCAGCAGCGCCTGGCGCAGGGTTTCAGGGCTGGTGTGGTCATAAATTTTGGTCAGCATTTTTAGATCGCTGTGGCCCAGCAGACGGGCCGCCATATAAGGGTCCATCCCCTGGGCGATCCATAGGGTGGCCCGGGTGTGCCGGAGCTCGTGGGGCGTGAGAACGGGGATGTCCGGATGGGCGGCATGAAGGGCCCGCATAAAGGGCTGGAACACCCGGTGGGCCCAGTTGTTGGGCTGATAGGCCTTTCCCTCCGGACTGTGGAAAACAAAGTCGGTGGGGATTACCCCTCCTCCTGATTCGACAGCGGTGGGCGCTTCACACAGCCGTTGCCACAGGGACGTTTCGGTAATGGGAATGGTGCGCCGCCGGAACTTGTTTTTCAATCCGTCGCTGGCGGTCACCAGCTTCTCCTGATCTGTGGAGCGGTAGGTGACCAGCCCCTGCCTGATGTGGATGCAGCGCTGCTCCCGGTCAATATCCTCCCAGCGCAGCCCCAGAAGTTCGCTGCGGGAGATCCCGGTTTCCATCATCAGCATGATGGCCAGCCCCTGGGGCCAGGTTTTGGCGAAGTTGTAGGCGATAGCATATTGGGACTGGGTCAGCGCGGTCTTTTTGACCCGGCTTTCCTGTTTGGGCACTTTGATGCTGCCGGTGACCGGATTTTTGGTACAAAGCTGGTTGTCCACCGCCGTGCTGAAAATCAGGCGCAACACGTTCAGGTCTTTGCGTACCGTCTCCGGCGCGTACCGCCGCGCCATCTGGTTGATGTAGGTCTGGATGTGGATGGGCTTGATGTCGTTGAGGTTCATCTGCCCGAAGTGGGGGATGAGATGCCGCTGCGCAGGCTCCCAATAGGTGCCGCTGTATGTATTGCCTTTGACATATGGCTTTTTGTAGGTCTCCAGGCAGGATTTGGCCCAGACGGCAAAGGAAACCGCTTTGATACAGCTGTTTCCGCTGACACACAGCTCTATTTCGTAGTCCAGCCGGTAGCGCTCTCCCTTCCTTTTGGCATCTGCCGGGCTCTTTGTGCTGTAAAAGGATTTGCGGATGGGTTCCCCCTGGAGATCCTTTCCCAGAGTCACCTTGTATTCATATCTCTTTTGGGAGTTTTTGCCATGAAGTTCACCTCTCTGTTTCTCTTTGGGATAAGCGGGGTGGGATACCAACCGGCCCCACCCCGCCGGGGTCAGGCCGCGCGGCCCATGAGCCATTGATAAAAAGTCAAGGTCGGGATCTTGTAGGCGACGCGGTCCCCCAGCTGCCAGCAAAATCCGAAAGGACATCTCTTCTGCTCGATGCTGGCGCGAAGGGCCTCGGGCTTCATGTGCAGCAGCTCCGCCGCCTTGGTTACGGGAATGTACAGGGGAAATTCTTCAATGAGAGTACCGATTTCCTCCTGTCGGGTAAAAAGTTCCCTTTTTGCAGTTTCTGTCATGATGGATCCTCCTTTAGTGTGTAATGGTGGTGGATTTGTTATCAAAAATATAGTATATGCCTGAAAAAGTTCTCAAACCGGAATCAGGCGCACAGGACATCCTCCTGGAGGTCGTTATCCCGGCAGAGCCCGGCGGAGGAACCTCGTCCCCGGACATAGATACCCTGTTGCCGGAACATATCCAGGATATGGGGATCCTTCAGAAGGTCCTTCCACACGGCATAAGAGATCTCTAGGGTTTTCCGCAGCTCTGTCGTGGAGATGAAAGAACCATCCCAGTCCTCCAGGAAGGCCAGGAATCTGGCCCGGCTGGTGGGTTTGCCCTTATACTGGCGGCGGGCATCCCGCTCTTTAGCAAAGATGGCAGGTACCTCGGTGATCTCCACTCTACAGGACGGGGAGGGGAGCCGGCTTTCCAGAATGGCCAGCACCTCCGCCGGAGGACAGAAGAGATAGATCGTCACCGGCTTCTGGTTGCCGGGGTTCCGGATGGCGCAGCGATAGATCTCCTGCTCCAGCCGCGCCGCCAGGTGATGGGCTATGTACCGCTGCACCAGGGGAAGGGCCGTGGGCTGGATGGGGCGTCCTGATGAAGCCTCTGCCTCCTCCCACTGCCGCCGCACTGTCTCCTCTCCATAGGCGGCACAGGCGGAAGTGAGATAGGACACAGGATCCAGCCGGGGGTAGCCCAGGAGGATCACCGTGGTGGCCTGATGGAAATCGTTGGCGCCGTTGGTGCCGTTGAAGTAGGGCAGGGTTGACACAACCCGGCCAGGCATCAGATACAGCCGCCGGAAGTTCTGCGGGGACAAAAGCTGGGACAGCTGCTCTGCCAGGAACTCTGCATGTACTTGGTAGGAACAGAGAAATACCCGTCCCTTCGCCTCACGAACCATCTGAGCCGCCAGGTGGGTGAAAGCGGTCAGCTTCCAGCTGCTCCCCTGAAGGGCGCTTTTAGAGACACCCATGGAAGGGTTGCGGTAGACCGTCAGGGTCACGCTGCCGCCCTCCTCCCGGGGAACGTCATCCAGAAAGCGGCAGTTGGTAAGTCCTGCATAGTCCTCGTCCACGGGGGCGGTGGCGTCGAACAGGATGGTCTGGCAGCCATCCCAGCCCAACTGGGGCGGGATGGCGCGGAGGATGGTAAAGCCATCGCTGCGGCAGAAGGGACAGCATATCCCCTCGTAGAGCAGATCCATCACAGAAAAGACCTGGTTCAATGCGGCGATTCGGGGAATTCCCCGCCGGGAACAGACCCAGCGGCGAAAGGTGTTGTACTGCGCCCGGCGCTGAGGGTCATCCTCCAGTGTGCACCACCCCATGGACGGAGCGGGATGATCCTGCGTCTGCGACTGCTCCGCCTCCTTGCGCAGCCGCTGGAAGGGCATATCAATGCAGATGGAGAGCTGCATCTGCAGAGAGCGGGCCTGGCTGTCGGAGAGATCGCCCTGCCGGATCAGCCTCTCAATCTCCGTGGAGGCCTGGTCGATCACAGGCTTATTGAGGGTGGAGGTCTGAGCCATGGTGATTTTCTCGTCGAAGATCAAATACCGCCGGGGCAGGGTGACCTGGTCGGAGAAGGTCCGCCGAAGGATCTTGTCCAGGGCTCCGGCCTCCCGCAGCCGCTGGAAGCGTTCTTGCGTGAGTCCCACCACCGGGGCGTAGGGCGCCTGCTGCTGGAAGGACAGAAGGCGGCAGTGCTCGCTGTAGGGGCAGGCATATCGGCGGCACTGGTCGTAGTGGATCACTTCCGGGTTGGCACAGAAGCCCCTTTTGCTGCCGGACGGGTTCCAGCCCTGGAGAGCCACCATGGCGGTGCTGTACTTTTTACTGATCTCCTCCACAAGCTGGTTCAGCGTCTCCACCTTCTGGACCACCACGGTGATGCCTACCAGCGCGCGATCCAACCGAGGATCCTTCTGGCAGATGTGGGCAAAGGCCTGTAGGAAGGCCTGGATCCAGGTGGACTTTCCGCTGCCGGCCCGGGCGGGGATGATGAGGGATTCCCGGCTGTCGCTGGCAAGAATCTCTCGGGTGATCCTCTTCCAGTATTTGGTGTTGAGGACGACACCGCGCTCCTGGCAGACCTCTGCCAGGTTCTCCATGACCAGGCCGGTCAGCCGCTCCACCAGGCCGGGAGCGAGCGTTTCAAAGCCCTGGGTCGGATCCGGGCAACGAGGCTTCAGAAGGTCCGAAGCCGTGGGGGGATCCGGAGCCTCAGACCCCGAAATGGGGCGGTTGGGAGCCGATTCGTTTTGGGCAATCTGGCGGCTCGGAGAAATTCTTGCCGGAGAGGTACCCTGCTTCTTTCGACGATTTTTGCACTTTTTTCTGCTCATTTCAATCTATCTCCTTCAAATTTCTTTTGTTTTGCAACTGAATCTTCTGGTTCCTCCGGCGAGTTCTCCGGCAAAGGCGCTGCCGGGGCGGCAGCGCTTTTGCCAGAGGTTTTGCCGGGGCATGGAAGCAGATGCGCGGGGACCGCCAGGACGTAGGTGCTGTCCCGGGAGCCGTCATTGTAGAGGTCGTAGCGGTACCGGAAGCCGGCGGAGGGAGCTTTGATAACGCCGGCGTCGGCCAGGGCCTTCTGCATATCCTTCTCCCAGGCATCCCGGGACAGGCAGGCGGTGTCCAGATTCGGCCGACTGCGGACCTGCCGGTGGTACCATTTTTTCCAGACTTGCTCCGCCATCACCAAATGCTGGGTCCCGCTGATGGTCCGCCAGGCCCCCAGTCGGGTGTCCTTTTTCCGGTAGGGTTCGTCAGGCCCGGCGATATCCTCAGGGACCTGCCGGATGTGCTCTGCCAAGAGCTCCAGAAAGACCTGGGGATCCTCCGCCTGCCGCTTTGGGGCCGGTGGTGGCGGAGGCGGCGGGAAGAAGAGGGCGGTGAGGGCCTCCTCCCGGGCCGCGGCCTCCTCCAGGGAGAGGAGACTGTAGCCCCGCAGCATGCGGAAGAAAGCAATCAATGCGGCGATGTATACGGCGGCACGGAGTTTGTTCGGGTGCGGTACCACCGCGATGTATCGCTTGTCCGGAGGTAGAAAGCGGCTGCTGACCTGCGCTTTGATGGTAGCGGCAGGTAGTTCATACTCCTGCCAGAGGCGCAGGACCAGGGCAATCTCCGCCCCGTGGGCCCGCCAGACCTCGATGATCTGTGGATCGTAGGCGCCAAGCTGCCGGTGGGACAGCCGCCGGGCGGAGAGCTCTTTGGGAAGCCTGCAGCCCAGGGCCATCACTGAGCACCGCTCCAAGTAGGGGGCCGCCTCCCGGATCTGACCGGAGGAGGCGCCGATGAGCAGGGCGGCGGTGTCGGTATAAGGGAAAGGAGCTGCGGGCGACTTTCCACTGGGCACATTGACCTTTACCCGGCTAAAGTCCTGGAATCTGGGCGCGATGCCGTCCCCGTTCTCCCGGTAGTCCAGCACCGGCGCACGGCGGACCCGACAGTGCTTGCCCCGCCAGCGTTGTTTTGGTGTGGCGGTGTTCTGTATCAGACGAAGGACGCACTCCAGAGTCGCATTCGTTTCCGGAAGAACGATAACCGACGTGAAAGTAGGGAAAACCCGCCGCAGGCTGGTCATCTGAAACCCGCAAAGCAGGTTGGCAGCCAGAATTGCGCCGGTCTCCCGATCCTCAAAGAGGTCCAGAAGCCGGAGGAAGGCATCGGCTCCGGCCCGGAAGTCATCCCGGCAGGGAGAACGGCCCAGAATGCGGAGGCCTACGTTAGGTAGGGACTCGTCGATCCTGGCCCGCAGGATGACCGGGAACCCCTTCAGGTACCGGTCCACAGCCTTGCGGCGGCCTTTCACGGTCAGGTCGGCGTAGTGTGAAAGCTCCTTCCGCAGATAGCGCTCCTCCAGCAGCACCGGGCGCTTCTCGCCCGGCTGCAGCAGCCAGCGGATGGTCTGATTGCCGCAGCGAAGCTCAATGAGCTGTTTAGAGTTTGTTAAAGTGAAAGAATTCAGAGCTAAATCCTCCTTTCAGGTTTCCCGGTGCGCACCGTCGTGGTAAAATATTAACAGAAAATAGGTTGCAAAAACCAGCAAGAACCGGCACTAAAAAAAGTCGATTTTATAATGTTTTGTGTTGATTTTTTGGAGGGCAATATGGAACGTCTTTTTACATGGGGAATTTGTGAAACAGCGGCATTGGAAAACTATAGTCAAAAGTGTTTAAACAAAAACCAAAGAGAAGATTTGCTTCACTATTTTGATGTTAGACGAAGGCAAAAATATATCTCTGAAGCAGAACCATTTCTTAATAAAGACGGCGATACAAAAGACATTTGGTTTGATTCTTTGGTGCAGCTTATGGCGCAAGTAGGGCTGAAGATATCAACTTTACAGAAAGATTTTGAAGATTCTAATGATCTTGGAGAAGAAACTTTTTCAGAAAGCATTGCTGGTAATGAAGGGAATATGCAGGCTTTCAGTCAAGCCCTTCAAATGTTGCTGATTCTATGTTATAAACCCAAAATGATTTTTGGTAAGAATTCTGAAGATAATCAAGTAGAGTTTGAACGTATCCTAGGGAAAATATATAAGCAATTGGACGATTTTTTTGAATGTGGCATTTTATTTTATATGTTCAGACAGAAAATTGATAAAAGAGAAGACAGTATAAAAGACTATAGTTGTTTTTTGGTTGATAAAGACGGGCTCATTGAGTCAATTAATGCTACTTATGTGAGATATTATCTGGAGCTTAGAGGAATAGATATTCCGGTAAAAAGACGCCCAAAAGTGAATACTGAGCTGATTTCACGTTGTTTAGAAACGAAGTCTTTGCTACCCATGGCCCATATTATACTTTTGAGAGATGCAGAATATCAGATGCTTGATTTAAAAAAATACAGTAATAGTAAGCTACTGCCATATGGTGGTGCAGAAAACTATGTCTTTACATTTGACAATCTCACGGAAGAAAAGAAGAAAGAAATTAATAGAATCAATTGTAAATATTTAAAGGAACTCCGGAAAATCATTATTTCTGAAACAGATATAATGATAACTAAGTCTCAGATTGGCAATATCTTTTCAGAATATCTTCAACCATTTTTGCGTAGCCCTCAGGGGCATAAAATTAGTAAAATAGGGAAGAAGCGAGAATCTGAAATACAAGAGGACCAATTACAAAAAGAAATATTTGGATTTTATTTAAAAAATGACATAGATAAATGGCAAGAATTGCGGGAAGGCACCGTAATTGAAATGAAAGAAAAAATTAAAAATTTTTATCTTTTCAGCTGTAATAAAGAGGAAGTTGCATTGCGCATTGCCATAATGCTGAATTTTGATGAAAAACAGTTATTATTATTGCAAAAGACCATTTTGACAATGCTGTGGAAAAACCGAAGTGAAATAAGCAGATTTAAAAATTTATTGATCAAAGAAGACAGAAAAAGATTTGGAGAGATATTGACAGCATTACATAACTTGCTGATTCCCAAATATTATCTTAGAGAGTATGAAAAGGCAGATAATGCAGTTTCTGTCATTGAAAAAAACGTAAAAATATTATTTAAAAACGGCTTTTTTGGTTCTAATCCAGAAAATCAAAAAATTGAGGAGCAAATAGGCATAGTCTACACTTCCTTCTTTGAATTAAAAAATATTTCTGCAGTAGCTTCTCTGTATACTGGGATTTACGATATTCGGCACATTAAAGATAAAGATTTGCCAAAAATTTTAACAAGCTGCAGAAGGAAACTTAGGAAAAAGATAAATTCATATATAAAAAAATGGGAAAAGAACCAGATTAGAAAATTTGAATTAGATGAGGAGGAGTTTTTGGAGAAAGTCAGAAAATGTAAGATTGAGTTGGGAAATAATGGGAATATCAGGGAATATAAAGAAGCCCTTGCTTGTGTATATAGGGGCAGTACCACTGATAAAAAAATGGATATCCAAAGTGCAGCTAATATATTGAATAAGTATGTAATAGGCCAACAACCGCGTAATATTTTTGATGTTGATATTCGGAAAGAGCTTCAAGAAGAGATGTGTGCTAAAAATAACTGGGAAAACACTCTT
>UMCI01017452.1_pt1 | contig 12157 bp, 11 predicted proteins | sample 1964211 | NCBI WGS metagenome assembly UMCI01 (sample SAMEA4835966, study PRJEB28245) | human gut metagenome | biome: gut microbiome; material: fecal sample | place: Denmark | collected 2008 | reverse complement strand
TCTCATTTTTTTCATTTTAGGCTATTTTGCAACAGCCCCTTTTGCTTTAAGAACAATGATCTTTCAGCGAATCGTCCCTCCGCGGGATATTTTGTTTGGAAAAGATTTGTTTCAATGGGGGTCAGGCCTGACAGCCGCAGGCATCCAGAAACTCCTCTACGGTCAGGAAAACTCCGTCATAACCCAATCGGGTGCAGAGCTGTGTGACGTGGGGAGGATCCAGGCGGGCGGCTTGAAGAGCGGCACTGTCGGCAAACACTTGCCGAGGCGAACCGTCGACGACCACCTGACCTTGCGCCATAACCACCACCCGGTCAAAGCACTCTGCCACGAAGTCCATGTCGTGCAGGATGGCGAGAACCAGCTTGCCCTGGGCAGACAAGGTGCGAACAATATCTGCAATGCGTCGGCGTCCCATCATATCCTGCGCGATGGTAGGCTCGTCCAGAATCAGCACATCCGGATCCATGGCCAGCACAGAGGCGATGGCTACCATTTTGCGCTCGTTCAGTTCCAAGTCATAGGGATTGCTGTTTTCCTGATCAGACAGGCCGGTCAGCGCCAGCGCCGCACGGGATTTTTCCCGGGCCTGCTCTTCGCTCATGCCGATGTTCAGCGGCCCGAACATCACCTCGTCCAGTACGTTGTATCGGAAAATCTGGTCATCCGGGTTCTGGAATACATAGCCCACCTGAGCAGCCAGCGCGGCCACCGTTTTATGGGAAATATCCTCACCCCGGAACCAGATGCTGGGGCCGGTGGGCCGCAGCAGTCCCTTCAACAGCTTGACCAGTGTGGTTTTGCCGGCTCCGTTCTGGCCGATGATAGCGGTGGGGCGGGCATCCAGCTGCAGATTGATGCCGTGCAGCACTGGTGTGCCGGGACGATAGGAAAATTCCAGATTGCGGATTTCGAACAGCTCCGGGCGTTCCTCCTGCTGAGCAGAGACCGGTGGAAGCGCACTGGTGCGACGCAGCTGGTTGGCGGCCTCCTCCACCGTTACCGGGTAGCTGCCATCCGGAAGGGTGGTGCCCAATGCCCGGCAGATCCGGGTAAAGACCGGTGCCTGCACACCCAACTGCTCCAGATCCGGGCGGGAAAATACCTTTTGCGGGGTGTCGAAGGCAATCTGATGGCCCTGATGCAGCAGCAGAATACGGTCGCAGTAGGCGGCGATTTTTTCAATCTTCTGCTCGATCATCAGAATTGTAATACCACTGTGAGCCAGCTTGTCCACAGTGCGGAATACCTCTTCGCTGCCCTGAGGATCCAACTGGGAAGTGGGTTCGTCCAGCACGATAATGTCCGGCTCCATCACCAGAATGCTGGCGATTGCCACACGCTGCATCTGACCTCCCGACAAGTCAAAGGGATTGCGATCCCGGAACTGCCAGATGTCCAGCAGCTTCAGGGCATTTTCGGTGCGGCGGTGCATTTCGGCCCGGGGAACGCCCAGGTTCTGCATGCCGAAGGCCACTTCCTCATAGACATTGTCCTTGGCGCCAGACAGCTGGTTGAAGGGGTTTTGGAACACCAGACCCACCTTACAGCAAAGCTCGGAAATGGGGGTGCTTTCGGCGGGCAGGCCGTCGATCAGCACCCGACCACCGTAGGCGCCGTTATAGAACTGGGGAACCAGACCGATCAGCGCCTGGCTCAACGTGCTTTTTCCGGCGCCATTCGCTCCCACGATACCAATGAATTCGCCTTTTTCCACCGTGAAGGTCAGACCGTCCAGTGCCAGCGCGTCGGCATGGGGATAACGGTATTTAAGATTTTCCACAGCAATCACAGGCATTGGGCGATCCTCCATCCTGCCGTCAGCACAATCAGGGCCAGCAAAGCGATTGTAATCGGCTTGTCGCCACGGTGAGGGGTACGATCAGCCAGATAAGTCTTTTTCTGTTTGGCCGCAAAGCCGCGTACCTCCAGCGCCACCGCCCGCTCACGGGTGTTGATCAGGGCGCTCATGACCACCGGCGAAATCAACGGCAGAAATGCTTTGGCACGGGTGAGCAGGTTGCCCTCAGTCTCCATACCGCGGCTGCGCTGAGCGTCAGTGATGGTGCTCATGGTGCCCATCATCTGGGGCACAATCTGGAATACCGAAATGATGATGTAGCCAATCCGGCGGGAAAAGCCTCGCTTTTCCAGTTCCTCCACCAGCTCAGAAGGCTTGGTGGACAGCACCAGTATCGCAAACGAGAACAACATATTTAATACGTTGCAGCCGATGCGAAGAGCGTAAAGCAATCCTTCCTGATAAAAACGCAATGGCCCAATCTGGAACAGGGGCGTCTGATTGTTCTGGTTGAACAGGCCGTGAATCAGGAAAATGGTGATAAGAATGGTGAAGGAAAACGCCACCAGCGGTGTTACCCGCCGCAGCAGATGCCCGCTGGCCAGCACAGCCAGACTGAGGGCGATAAAGGCTGCGAACAGCCATAATGTACCGCCGATTAAAGGCACACTGATGGCGGTGACGATGTAGGCCAGCTTGGTGAACGGATGAACCCGGCACAACCAGCTGCCATTATCCACATAAAGACTGATACTTTTCATGGTTTAGTCCAGGCGCTCCACTTTTGCATTGGCGTCGTACAGGGCGGTCAGCTTTTTGGGCAGGCCCTTCAGAACAAAGAATACAACGATCAGGGTAATGATCTTGTCCGGCACATCCACAACGATCTCGTCCAGCAGCGAACCAAGCAGAACCGGCATGCCGGCGGCCTGCGTAGCAGCAAAGACCATATCACCCCAGACGTTGCCGGTGGTGCCGCCCCAGAAGATTACGTTCAGCGGGGTGGAGATGAGCACCGCCACAAGGCCGGCCACTACGGCGGTGAGCAGAGCCTTGGGGAAGGATTTCATGAAGCCCAGCCGGGCCATGATGCCGGCTGCCACACCGATGCCCAGACTGGTCAGTGCGTAGATCAGGGTGATGTTGTCGCCGGCAGTGAAGCCGTAGATCAGGTTATTGGCCGCACCGCAGATGGCGCCGATGACCGGGCCGCCCAGACAGCCACCGATGCAGGTGCCGATGGAGTCCAGCCACAGAGGAAGTTTGAGCAGGCTGGCAAACATTTTGCCCAAATAATTGATGCCGATACATGCAGGGATCAGAACGATGGTTGCCGCATTGAATTTGGTTTTGAAAAGATTCATAATTGATGCCTCCTTTATTGTTGTGCCGGGGAATCCGGCATGCGTTACCGGTTCAGCAAAACCAGCGCTTCCAGCGCGGTCAGAATTTCGCGATGTTCACCGGCGGCGGTGGCCTCTGCGCCGCTCTGGTAAAGGCCCACGCTCTCGGCTACGTCCTTGTGAAAACCGGCCACCACATTCAGAATGGAGCCGCATTGTACGCCGCGCAGCCTGCCCACCACAAACAGGGATGAAGACTCCATATCCGAGGCAATGACTCCACGGCGGGACCATTCCTCGTAAAGCGAGGGATTGTTGTCTCCGTACAGGCAGTCATGGCTGCGGGCCAGACCGACCATGTGGGAAGCGTTCAGTGCCGTGGCCGCACGCTGGCAGGCGGTCAGAACCTCGGGATCTGCTATCGCGGGGTAGGAAAGCGGGGCATAGCCCGCCGAGGTGCCGTCGTCCCGAACAGCAGCCTGCACAAGAACAAGATCCCCAAGATTTAATCGATCCGTCAATGCTCCGCAGCTGCCGATGCGGAGCATACGCTGCACACCGATGCGTGCCAGCTCCTCCACGGCGATGGCCGTGGAAGGGCCGCCCATCCCGGTGGACATCACCAGCACGGGAACACCGTGATACAGCCCCCGCACACTTTTGTATTCCCGGTTGAAGGCCAGTGCTTCGGGCTGCTCCAGGCAGGCAGCTACCCGATCCACACGATCCGGGTCACCGGGCAGGATGACGTTCGGAATTCCCAGATTGTCGGGAAGCTGGATATGCGGCATGGTTACACTCATATTGCAACACTTCCTTTCATTGCATGGGGTAAAAATTCCCATTATTCAAAATGTCGCTTTACCATAATAAAGGTAGCACTTCCGTCAATGAAAGTCAAACCTTGAAAGAGATTTTTTTACAGTTTATACTAAATTTGATGAACTATTTTGTCAAGGAGGTTTTGATATGACGTGTCATCAGCCAAACGAAGATCTATTGCTTGTGATCGATATGCAGAATGTATACACCGATGGTCAGCTCTGGGCCTGCTGTGGGGTAGAGCAGGCAGCAGATGCCATTCGGCGGCTGCTGGATGCACAGGTGTGCGGCCAGGTGATGTTTACCCGATTCCTTCCGCCGGAAAATCCGGTGGGGGTGTGGGCGGAATACAATCAGGTTAACGCCGCTATCAACGCGGATCCTTTCGCCAATGCGATGATGCCGGAGTTTGCCCCGTATCTGGAGCGCTATCCCTTGCTTGATAAATCGGTTTATTCGTCTTTTGCTATCCCGGAGGTAAAGCAGGCGGCGCAGCGTGCCCGGCAGGTAGTTGTAACCGGTGTGGTGGCAGAATGTTGTGTGCTGGCCACAGCTCTGGCGGGAATCGATCTGGGGCATCGGATTGTTTATCTGACTGACGCGGTGGCCGGGTTAAGCACCGAATCCCAGGCGCAGGCACAGGCAGTGCTGTCTTATCTGGCGCCGCTGCACACCCGGATAATGACTACCGAAGAGTATATGCGGGAAAACGGACGGTGACGGGTTAATCTCTGCGTTTGCCCGAAAGGGAAAAACGAATGGAAAAGAACAAAGAGCACCGGAGCAGCAGGTCACAGGCTGTTCCGGTGCTCTTTGTGTCAACGTTGGAAAAATCCTGAGGATGCTTTGTGATTACAAGCATGTGGAAATCATTGAGGGACATGCAATGTCAGACCACATTCATATGCTCGTATCGCTTCCGCCGAAATTGGCGGTATCACAAATTATGGGATATCTCAAAGAGAAGAGTAGTCTGATGATTTTTGATTGCCATGCTAGTTTAAAATAAAAATACGGGGATCGGCATTTTGGGGCGCAAGAGGATGTTTTGTGAATACGGTAGGGCGGAATAAAAAGCAGATACAAGAATACATCAAACGGCAACTGGAAACAGACCAGGTAGCAGATCAGATGAGTTTGAAGGAATTCATAGACTCGTTACGGGTAGCAAGAATACCAAGGCATAAAAAAGCCCCTTAAGGGGCCCGGCATGAGTCAGCAATGCAGTTGGCCGACCCATTCGTGGCCCCTTGAGGGGTATTGTCCGTATCGTGTCCTTCTAGGGCTTACTCAAGCCCCCGGATTTACTGGGGAAGCGACAGATTGTAAGTCGAAAATCCCGGCCATATCCTGAAACGGGAGACCGGTTACAAGTCTGAAGGGGTTTCGAAAGTCACATTTTCCAGACGAAGAAAAATCATGCCATATTCCTCCAGGGAGCGGTCTGCCTGCAGTTCTCCAACAACAGTTACCTCCGAACCGAAATCCGGATAATCCTGTGGATAGACCGCATCTTCCGGCATGATGATTTCAAACCCCTGCGCACAGCATGCGGTAGCATCCTGTACGAGCACAGCGCAGGAGATCTGCTCTGTTTCCGGGTCCTGATTGGTCGTAAAAATGCCGTCCATTCGGATGGTCTTACCGATATACTCCTCCGGTGATACCGACATGTTGAAGACCTCGGAATAGACCATGATACTGCTGAGTGTGGTCAGATCGATATCCGGTTCCCCATCGGAGGATTCAGCCGAAGCTGCGGATGTATCCCCGGCGGATTCTTCCGGGGTGGTGGCGGAGCTGCTGGAGCCATCCGGTTCGGAAGAAGGGATACTTTCTGCCTGAGAACCTTCATCTGTCCCGGCAGAAGAGGAGGACGCTGTGCCGGATTGAATGGAACTGCTGCTTTCACCGCAGGCTGTGCATGTCAGAAGAAGAGCGGCAGCCAATAAAAGAATTGCTTTTTTCATGGAATGTTACCTCCTGACGGCCCAGCCCAGAAGCGAGCACAGGCCAAAAAGAAGAATTTCTACGGCAACGATGGTAGAGCCTACGGGGGTTCCCGCCAGAATCGCAATGAGGATACCGGCTGCGGCGCAGAATACGGCAAGGAGTGCGGCGCAAAGCGTGACCGAGCGGAAGCTGCGGAACAGACGCATGGCAGACATGGCGGGGAAGGTGACCAGAGCGGAGATCAGCAGCGAACCCACCAGATTCATAGCCATCACGATCACCACTGCGGTCACAACAGCCAGAAGCAGATTGTAGCCCTTTGCTCGAATGCCGGTGGCGGCGGCAAAGCTTTCGTCAAAGGTGACGGAAAAGATTTTGTGGTAGAAAAAGAAATACAGGAACACTACCACTGCCGACAGAACCACGCACAGCCACACCTCGGTTTTGGTAAGGGTGAGGATGGAGGTGGAGCCGAAAAGGGTGCTGCAAACATCTCCGCTCAGATTGGAGGAGGTGGAAAATACATTCATCAGCAGATAGCCTATGGCCAGTGCGCCCACAGAGAGCATGGCGATGGCAGCGTCTCCCTTGATTTTGGCGTTTTGACCGGCGCACAGCAGCAGAATGGCACACAGGACAGTGATGCCCAGAACAAGGGGCATGTCATTGCTGAGATTCAGAACAGATGCGATCGCCATGGCACCAAAGGCCACATGAGACAGTCCGTCGCCAATAAAGGAAAAACGCTTGAGCACAAGCGTAACGCCCAGCAGGGAGGCACACAGGGCCACCAGAACACCCACTACAAGGGCATATTGAACAAAGGGGTAAGCCCAGTACTGGGCCAGCTTTTCAATCATCATGTCCATGCAGGCTGCCTCCTTTCAGCTCCCGATCCCGGTAGCCGGGATTGGCTTGGATAAACTCCTCTCGTGTTCCGAAAAAGACCTGTTCGCCCAGATAGAGAATGTGACTGGCATAACGAAGCGCGGCGCTCGTATCGTGGGAGATCATAAGGATGGTCATGCCATCCTCCTTGTTCAGCCGGGCAATCACCTGATACAGCTCCCGGCTTGCTGTGGGGTCCAGACCGGTAACCGGCTCATCCAGCAAAAGCATCTTCCGGGCAGCGCACAGGGCTCGTGCCAGCAATACCCGCTGCTGCTGCCCGCCGGACAGTTCCCGGTAACAGCGTCCGGAAAGGTGTGCCATATCCATGCGTGTAAGAGATTGACGGGCCAGTTCCTTTTCCGCCCGGGTATAAAAAGGGCGCAGACCGCACCGTCCCTGGCACCCGGAGAGCGCAACCTCCCAGACTGTAGCGGGGAAGTCCCGCTGTGTCTGCGTCTGCTGAGGAAGGTATCCGATTCCATTGGCGCGCACTCCATCGCCAAAGGTTACAGAGCCCTCCAAAGGTGGCAGCAGTCCCAGAATGGTTTTCATCAGGGTGGATTTTCCGGCGCCGTTTTCTCCCAGAATGCAGAGATAGTCTCCGGCGTGGACGGTGAAGTTAAGATCCCGCATCAGAGCGGAATGATAGCCCAGAGCCAGGCCCTGGCAATTGATCTGAATCATAAACGTTCCTCTCAGGCCAGTGCGGTTTTTAAGGCCTCAAGATTCTGCTCCATGATGGACAGATAACTCGCGCCTGCGGCCACATCGTCGGCGGTAACAGACTGCATGGAGTTGAGAACAAGGATCTGCTGATTTTTGGCAGTGGTGTTGTCCACCACGGTGCGGGCGATGTTGTGGGTGGCGGTTTCGGTGGTCAGCACACAGGGGAGCGACAGCGCATCCACTTTTTCGGCCAGAAACGCAACAGTCTCAAAGCTGGCTTCCGTTTCCGCCGAGCAGCCGGAAAATGCCGCATAGTAAGAAAGGCCGTAATCATCCATCAGATAGCGGAAGGGGAAGCGGTCCGCAAAGAGCAGGGTATGGTTGGAAGCGGAATCCACAACCGCCTGATACTGCCCGTCCAGTTCGGTCAGCTTTTGGATATAGGCGCTGGCATTTTCCGCATAAGCATCGCGATGGTCAGGGTCGATTTGCCCCAGCGTGTCGGCGATGGCATTGCACAGAATAACAGCGTGCTTCAAAGACAGCCAGATGTGTTCGTCGTCATGCGCATGGGTACACTCTTCGGAATGCTCGTGCTCATCATGCTCATCTGTGTGCTCATCATGGGGTTCATCCTCGTGGGAATGAAGGTGCGCGGTTTCCTGCATCCCTTCCACGGTCTCCTCGGCTTTTACCTGATCGCCCAGCAGGTCCATCAGATTTACAGCCACCAGGTCGGGGTTTGTGGCGTGAGACAATGCATCCTCCACCCAGGCGTCCGATTCACCGCCGGTATAGATGAACAGGTCGCATCCGGAGATGGTGACCATATCGTCGGCCGTGGGCTGAAAGCTGTGAAGGTCAACACCATTATCCAAGAGCATGGTCAGCTCCACATGGTCGGCTTGATCGCCCAGGATCTGCCGTACCCAATCGTATTCCGGGAAAATGGTGGTGACGATTCGCAGCTTTTTGCCGTCATTTTCAGGTGCGGCTGCAGGGTGACAACCGGTCAGAAAACCGGCTGCTATGACAAGAGAAAGAAGGATGGAAATGATTCGATTCATGAAAAGAAAACCTCCGAATTCAAACAAAAAAAGAAAAAAGGGCGCAAAAATACAAGGGGTCCGGCAGTGCCGGGCACACCTGCTTAAAATGGGCAGACGTATCCCCCTTGTGGTTCGTTTTTGTTTAATTCAGCAGTTTTACTTTTTGGGAAACCAGAGAAGATGCAACGGATACATACGGACGACGCAGAATCAGCAGCAGAGCAAAGAAGCACAGCACACCAAAGCCTGCGGGTTTTGCGCAGGCGCTGGAAAGCTGAGATAAAAGGGTCTGGCAGGTCTGGATCTGGTGGCAGATGGCGCAATGCTCTCTGCTGCAATCGTGGTTTGTTTCCAGAGCAATGAAAAAGACGGAGAAGAGCAGGGCAGCTGCCACAAGCACAGTGGCGCAAATGGCAGCAAAGCGGTTTTTCTGGTGCATGTTCTTCTCCCTCCTTCGGGCATCGCGAGGCGATGCTTATTTTTGATGGCAGCTTTGGCAGGTGCCGTATAAAACAGTGTTGAGAATATCCAGATCAAATCCATCCAGTTCAGCCATGGCACGTGTCAGCCGCGCGGTATGCTCTGAATTCATGTGGAAGGTTTTTCCGCAGCAGGTGCAGGTCATGTGCAGATGAGAATGGCAATCCGGCGTGCCGATATACTGATAATAGGCTGCTCTGCCGCCGGATTTCATGCTCTTGCGGATAAGGCCTTTTGTCTCCAGCTGGGAAAGATTCCGATAAACGGCGCTGAGACTGATCTGCTGTTCGTGCAGCGCCTGGGCGATCTGCTGCACAGAGAGCAGCTGATCCGGGTGCTGTTCCAAAAAGTCGACCAAAAGGTCCCGCTGGCGAGTGTCGTAGTTTTTCATTGACGCACCCTCTTTGAATTTGCGAATTATTTGCAAATTAGGATAGCATCCCCGATGCTGTTTTGTCAAGCGGAAGTTCGCTTTAACGGTATGCTTCCGGGACGATTCAGGTTCTGCGTGAAATATTCCGAGCGATGCCGAAAAAGAGGGGGGCGGCATACTCAACGGTGTGGATATCCTACGCAGAGCAAAAAAAACCTGCTCAGCAAAGGGCTGAACAGGGCTTGAAAAGGGTCGATCAGGGGAAATCGGGTTCATTCAGAAGGGGAGCTGCCGCCGCAGTCTGGGTGTGTGGCGGCGCTCTTCGGTGTTATTGTTCTTTTTTGCGCTGAATCAGGAAGCTCCCGGCCAGTGCAGCCGAACCGGCAGCCAGCACAACCACCCACAGAACCAGATTGCTCTCGTCGCCGGTGGCGGGGGAGCCCGGTGCGGTGGAAGGAGCGGGGCTGGCGGTGGGGGCAGTGTAGACCCCCTTCACATTCGGGTAGCCGGAAATCTGCTCGGTGACAACCTTTCCGCAGTAGTCGCAGCGGTAACCCGCATCGGTGGCGGTCCAGTCGTGGTGGCCGCAGCTCTGGCAGGTATAGTAGCGGGTGTTATCGGTGGCAGGAGCCGCCTGAATGGTGAATTCCGCAGCCGCTGTGCCGGTATCGGAAACGATAGCCAGTGTGTGCTTGCCCACGGACAGGGTTTCCAGATATTCGGCTTTCAGGGTGACAATGGTGCTGCCTTCCTTTACGGTGTAGTTGGCAGCATCCAGGTCTTTGCCGTCCACCTGAACCTTCCGGAAGTGTTTATAAGCTGCATTGGAAGTAAAGGAAAGACCATCCTTTGTGCCTTTCTGCCAGCTACCGTTTGCCCCGGCTGTGATAACGACCTTGAAATCAGAAGAAATCGCGCCGCAGACGGTGCATTTGCCGTTGTCATAGCTGTGGCCGGTGGCCGGAATGTCTGTCACATCCTTTGCAGTCTTGTAAGTCTGGCCGTTAAATTCAAGGGACGCTGTATAGGTGGTCACGCCTTTCTCCGTGCAGGTGGCAGGGGTCTTTTCTGCCGATGTTACAGTTGCCTTCGGAGTTTCCTTGTGGGCTGCATCGTTTTTGCAGGTAAAGGTTACGGTGCAGGTCTTTCCGTCCTCCGACCAGCTCCACTCCGGTTCGCCATAGCTGTGACCGGTGGCCGGAATCACAGTGCTTTCCTGAGTAATCTCAGTCTTGCCGTCGATGTCGAAATATTTGCCGCAGACTTTACAGACAAAGTATTCCTTGTTTCCTACCTCGGTGCAGGTGGGGGCTTTCGCGGCCACCTTTTCCAGCTGGTGTTGCACGGTAAAGGTGGCGGAGATCGTTACGGTCGTATTCTCGGAACCGCTAACAGTGATGGTTTCGCTGTATGCCCCCTCGGCCAGTCCGGCCTTGGGCTGCACCGTGAAGGTAGCCGTTTCGCCTGCGGCCAGCTTGGTCTTGGAGAGGGTCCCCACCTCAAAACTGTTGGTGGAAGCAGGTTGGTTTAGGGTAAGGGCCTGGTTGCCGGCGTTGGTGATGGTCACGGTTTTGGCAGCAGGCCGCTCATAACCGGGACAAGCGATGCTAAAGTCGAGAGCCGAGATGTCGGCGGAAATGCCGTATGTTGGTTGGGTCACCTTCACCTGGCAGGTAGCGGTGTGGTTGCCGTCCGCAGTTTTGATCGTTATGGTAGCTTCGCCCGCAGCCACAGCGGCAACATTGCCGTTAGTGTCCACGGTGGCAACTGTGGTATTGTTGCTTTCCCAAGTCACGTTTTTATTTGTGGCATTGTCAGGCTTTACCGTAGCGGTCAGGGGCGCGGTATCCCCGGTGAACAGGGAGAGCGAGGTTGGTTCCAGGGTCACGCCGGTGACAGAAACCGTGGCAGCGTTGACCGTCAGGGTAACGGCATTGCTGGTGACGCTACCTGCGCTGTTGCTCACCACACAGCGATATTGATAGCCGTTCATGCTGGTAGTGGTAGCCGCTGTGGTATAGGTGGCTGCGTTTGCTCCAGAAATATCCGTCCAGCTTTGGTCGTTGTCAGTGCTTTGCTGCCACTGATAGGACAGTTTTTCGCCGGTGGCCGCAACGGAAAAGGTGGCAGTGTTTCCCTTGGTCACAGTCTGGCTTGCAGGCTGGGTGCCGATGGTGGGGGCACTAACCACTGTACCGCCTGGGTCACCTGTCAGGTTGCCGCCCTTCTCCACGATGATCGTGCCGTTGTTGGTCAGGTTGCCGTTGCAGTTCAGCGAGGAGCCATCCGGGACGGTCAGGGTTTCGCCCTGGTTAATGGTGAGGCTCTCGTCCAGGGTCACATTGCCGTACACGGTGCCTTCCGTACCGTCAAAGACGATGCCGCCGTTGGTGCCGGTACCGGAACCAACAACGATTTGATCACTGAGATTGTTAAGATTGGGATCAGATGCCTTGATCCCGCCTGTTTTAGCGTCCACGATCGCATTTTCGCTGACCGTCAGGCTGGTGGTGGCACCGGTGGCTTGAGACGATCCCACATAAAACAGTATCCCATCACTGCTTCCGGTGCCGCTGGCGGTCAGGCTGCCGCCGTCGACGGAAAGAGAGATATTCGGGGAGCCGGTGGCATTCGCGCCGGACATCACATAGACGCCGGCGGCATAATCGCCATTGATGCTGCTTGTGACAGCGACATTCTTGATGTTCAGGGAGGCGTTGCCTGTTCCGCTTTTGACAAATATTCCGTGATTAGAACCAGATACTTCCAGGCTGCCATT
>UMCI01015941.1_pt1 | contig 12266 bp, 9 predicted proteins | sample 1964211 | NCBI WGS metagenome assembly UMCI01 (sample SAMEA4835966, study PRJEB28245) | human gut metagenome | biome: gut microbiome; material: fecal sample | place: Denmark | collected 2008 | reverse complement strand
ATAGTCAGAATATCAATAACTACACTGGTAAATTATCATTTATAGAACAAGTTAATTTTGCATGAGTACTTATCCCTAAAAAATAGCCCTTGCAATATCCGATTACTGCAAGGGCTAATTTATTTTTTATAAATCAAATGCTATTACTTTTCCAGCAGTTCTTTCAGAAAAGAATCCAACTCTTCATCCAGACCTTTCAGCAATTCTTCGTTCACAAGCAACGTATCATCATCCATCAGCAGTAACTCTGCAATTGTCTCCTTTTCATCATCCACTAATACGAAAGAGTAAGGTTTCAGAATCGTCAGTTTTTCAAAGTCACCTCCGTTCTTCATGTTGTGGAGTAAGGTAGAAAGAATACGTTCTACATTTTCGTAGAAATCATCTCCGTCATAAGTCATCCATTCCTCGATAGAGACACAAGCCAGATATTCGTCTTCGTCATCAAAGATGGACAATTCGCCGGAATTCTGGTTGGCTTGCAGATGGATGTCGGTCACAATGGTTTGCTCACAGCCGCAAGTGTATTTGGCGACTGCCTGTTTAATGGCCTTTTCAAGGAGTGATAATGATGCTTGGCTCAGTTTCATAATAGATATTCTTTCTTAATGGACGTTCAAAGGTATAAAAAAAATAATTACCTCTGCATCATTTCTCTAAAAATCATTTTTAAATCTTTCCATTTGGGCGTTCAGTCGGGTCATTCCCTCCTTTCGCTCCTGCAATTCGTTCAGGTAGCGGGTTATTGCGAAGTAATTGGGGATATCCATGAGGTCTACGCCTTCCTGAGTTTTCTTCTCGTCTATTTTGTCTACATCGTATGCTACTTTCTGCGCTTTCAAGGCCCATTCTTCTGCTGTATGAATGCTGTCCTGCATTTCGTATCCTAAGGCAATGTTATAGGCGGCATACATTTTCTGCTTTCCTTTTTTCTTTTTCTCATAGGTTTGCTTCCAGAGTTCAATAGCCTTGTCCCAGTTATCTTCGCGGACAAAGACCGCGGCATCACGCATGTTTACGGAACCGCCTGTAAAGAGATAGCGGGAAGCAGTTTTCCAATGTGGCAGCATATGGCTCACGGGGATAGTGCCGGCAAATTCGGAAGCCTCTCTCAGCATCTCTTTTTCACTGATGAGTCCTGCGCCTGCCTGTGCCATACTGGGAGCTGCATGATCCCAGAAGATGCTGTCGCTGGCATTGACTGTCACCATCGGACCGTTGCGTTGGGGCAGATACACCTTTACGGTAGGATATACTTTCAGGTCAAGCGTACCCGCATATACTCCCCATTCCGGTAAATATTCGATTTTACGGATGGAGCGCATCTGTACGTTCTCCAAGGCTATCAGGAAGTCCGCATCCAGACTTTGGGTGAGCTTTTCCACTTCCTCTTTGCTAAGGGTGCTTTCGCGCGGAATCATATCATGGGCACGCAAGGCAGAGTCGCAAATAATCACTTCATCGAAATAATTCTCGTTGGCAAGTGCCTCTGCCAGTGATTCCGTGGCGATTTTGCCATCCCCATTGAAATACTTTGTCTTGCGTGCTATTTCTGTCTCATCTTTTTTCTTCTCATCGTTTTCCTCCAGAATCAGCTTGTTATCCGGGATAGGAGGCATATTATTTACCACAGCTACGCGCCTGAGGGCGGACGGAAAGCTGACTTCCGCCGGCAACATATAGTCGATGGAGAGTTGCTCTATGCTTTGGCAACCGCTGAACAGCAGAACACAGCACACCAATAGTGAGTACGAATATTTAGTCATAAGCTTATTCTTTATCTAGGAATAACAAAAATACACTTTTGTATGGATATAGAAAAGCCTCCAACAGTTTTTAACCGTTGAAGGCTTTTATTAGTGATTAGTGATTAGCGATAAGTGGTTAGCATACTAATCACTAATTACTTATCACTAACCACTTATTACATATTCTTCCCGTGGCAATTCTTGTACTTCTTGCCACTTCCGCAAGGACAAGGATCATTACGTCCTACCGTCTTTTCCGCACGAATCGGTTCACGCTTCACTTGTTCGCGTGTGTCCTGTTGGGCGGCGGCCTGTTGGTTCGGATCGTTCAGATCTTGTTTCTGTTCGCGGTATTTGCTCATATCCTGCTTCTGTTCGGGAGCGGCCTGCTGAATTTCCTGCGGTTCCTGTACCGGGATTTGTCCGCGCATCAGAATAGAAACGGTCTGGTTATTGATCTTATCCACCATTGTATCGAACAGGTTTACAGACTCCAGCTTATAAATCAATAACGGGTCTTTCTGTTCGTAGCTTGCGTTCTGTACAGAGTGCTTCAGTTCATCCAGTTCACGGAGGTTCTCTTTCCATGACTCGTCGATAACGTGCAGCAGGATAGACTTTTCAAACGCTTTTACCACTTCCTTACATTCGCTGTCGTAAGCGGCTTTCAGGCTGCAAGAGATGTTGTACATGCGCTTACCGTCCGTGATGGGGATCAGGATATTCTCGTACATGTGTCCCTGGGTTTCGTATACCTGCTTGATTACCGGATAAGCAACCTGTGCCATGCGGTCCGTCTTGCGCTTGAACTGTTCCATTGCCACATTGAAGGCTTCTTCAGCAAGCTTTTCCTTCTTTTCGTTACGGAACTGTTCTTCGTTGAAAGGCACTTCCATGGCAAGAGTCTGCAAGAAGTCCATTTTGCAGTTTTCGTAATCGGGAGCTTCAACGGCTGCGGCAACACGGTCCCAGATCATATTTACGATATCCATTCCGATACGTTCACCCATCAGGGCGTGGCGACGCTTGGTATAGACCACTGTACGTTGCTTATTCATCACGTCATCGTATTCCAGCAAACGCTTACGGATACCGAAGTTGTTTTCTTCCACCTTCTTCTGTGCACGCTCAATGGAGTTGGAGATCATCTTGTGCTCAATCATTTCACCTTCCTTGAAGCCGAGACGGTCCATTACACCGGCGATGCGGTCGGAAGAGAACAGACGCATCAGGTCGTCTTCCAGTGACACGAAGAATACGGAAGAACCCGGGTCACCCTGACGTCCGGCACGTCCGCGCAACTGGCGGTCTACACGACGGGATTCATGGCGTTCGGTACCGATGATGGCCAAACCGCCCGCAGCTTTTACTTCCGGGCTCAGCTTGATGTCCGTACCACGACCGGCCATGTTGGTAGCGATGGTCACTGTTCCTTTCAAACCGGCTTTGGCTACGATGTCTGCTTCCTTCTGGTGCAACTTGGCATTCAATACGCTGTGCTCGATCTTGCGCATGGTCAACATCTTGCTCAGCATTTCGGAGATTTCTACGGATGTGGTACCCACCAGGACAGGGCGTCCGGCTTGTACCAACTGTTCGATTTCTTCGATGACTGCTTTATATTTCTCGCGTTTCGTCTTGTAAACGCGGTCGTTCATGTCTTTACGGGCGATGGGGCGGTTGGTGGGGATCACCACTACATCCAGTTTGTAGATGTCCCAGAGTTCGCCTGCTTCCGTTTCGGCAGTACCGGTCATACCCGAGAGTTTGTGGTACATACGGAAGTAATTCTGCAACGTAATGGTGGCGAATGTCTGTGTGGCGGCTTCCACTTTTACGTTTTCCTTGGCTTCGATGGCCTGGTGCAGACCGTCGGAGTAGCGGCGGCCTTCCATGATACGGCCTGTCTGCTCGTCCACAATCTTCACTTGACCGTCGATCACAACGTATTCGTCATCTTTCTCGAACATGGTGTAAGCCTTCAGCAACTGGTTGATGGTGTGTACACGTTCGGACTTGATGGCATAGTTGGTCATCAGTTCATCTTTCTTGGCCAGGCGTTGCTCGTCCGTCAGACTGGTTTCGTTTTCCAGTTCGGAAAGCTGTGCGGCGATGTCGGGCAATACGAAGAGGGTAGGATCTTCCGAGTTACCGGTGATCAGGTCCACACCTTTATCTGTCAGGTCTACACTGTTCAGCTTTTCTTCGATGACGAAGTACAACGGGTCGGTAGCTTCGTGCATACGCTTGTTGTTCTGCTCCATGTAGATCTCTTCGGTCTTCAGCATACCTGCCTTGATACCTTGTTCACTCAGATATTTAATCAATGCCTTGTTCTTGGGCAGTGCCTTGTGGCTGCGGAACAAAGCAAGGAAACCTTCTTCTTGATCTTTCTTGTCGCTGGAAGCAATCAGGCGCTTGGCATCGGCAAGATACTGGGTAGCCAGTTTCTTCTGTGCTTCCACCAGACGTTCTACGAGCGGACGCAATTGCTCGAACAACTGGTCCTCACCTTTGGGGACGGGACCGGAAATAATCAACGGAGTACGGGCATCGTCAATCAATACGGAGTCCACCTCGTCGACGATGGCATAGTTGTGCTGGCGTTGTACGAGGTCTTTGGGGCTGATGGCCATATTATCACGCAAGTAGTCGAAACCGAATTCGTTGTTCGTACCGAAGGTGATGTCTGCCAGATAAGCCTGACGGCGTGCGTCGGAGTTGGGCTGATGTCTGTCGATGCAGTCCACACTTAAGCCGTGGAACATATAGAGCGGGCCCATCCATTCGGAGTCACGTTTGGCCAGATAGTCGTTTACGGTTACCACATGTACACCGTTTCCGGTCAGTGCGTTGAGGAATACGGGGAGGGTAGCCACCAATGTCTTACCTTCACCCGTTGCCATTTCGGCGATCTTACCTTTATGCAATACGACGCCACCGAACAACTGTACATCGTAGTGTACCATGTTCCAGACAATTTCCGTACCGCCGGCTTGCCAGTGGTTTTGCCAGATGGCTTTGTCGCCTTCAATGCGTACGAAGTCTTTCGTGGCAGCCAGGTGACGGTCGAATTCGGTAGCCGTCACTACGATTTCTTCATTTTCGGATAAGCGTTTGGCAGTTTCTTTCACGATAGAGAAAGCTACCGGCAGTACTTCTTCAAGAGCTTTTTCGTAAGTTTCCAGTATATCCTTTTCTATCTTATCTATCTGTGCGAAAACTTCTTCACGGTTTTCCAGTTCGATTTCTTCGATACCAGCTTTGAGTTCTTCCACCTTGGCGCGTTGGTCGGCGGCAGAATTGCGGATATATTCTTTCAGTTCTTCTGTCTTGGCGCGTAAGGCGTCGTTATCGAGTTTGGCAACTTCCGGGTAAGCGGCTTTGATCTTGTCCACCCACGGCTGAATTTCTTTCATGTCGCGTGTGGATTTGTTGCCGAAAATCGAGCTTAAAAATTCATTAAATCCCATTTTATATCTATTTTTATTATTATTTACTAAGTTGATTGAGTGCGCAAAGTTACTGATTTTTATACAGATTACACATTTTTGCGCTGTTTATTTGATGTGAGTCTAGGCAGTTTAAATGATTATTTAGCGGTGTAGTTATGATATTCTGACTATCTTAATTCCCCTCCTCTTGGGAGGAGGGGTGCCCGAAGGGCGGGGTGGTAGGTGAGAGAGAAATTCCTTTATCTTATTGATGTATTGGTATTTTATTATTTTACCTACCACCTCCCCCTACGGGTACTCCTCCTCCCAAGAGGAGGAGAACTGAGATACTTCTGTACCCATTTTCGCCGCTAAATTATCATTTAATTCCGAGACCTCAGAAATTCAGTGGAGTCTCTGTGCAAGCATTCGGAGCGCGGATGCGCATCACACTTGACAGGGTGGGGGCTACGCGGGTAATATTGACGGGAAACCGGATCGTTTCGGGCTTCACTCCACCGCCCAGGAAGATGAGCGGAGCAGGAACATTGGCATGACGTACCACACGGTTATCGGTGGCATTTTCTTCCACGATAGTCCAGCCGGGCAATACGTCTATCAGTAAGTCGCCCGAACGTTTGCGATGAAAGCTGTTCCGGGCAAGTTCTATCTGGGGCGACCAGGGACCCAGCAGCAGGCGGTGGGCTGAATACGCCTCGTTCACTCCGCTGAATTGTATCAGGAAGTCGGCGGACTTGTCTTGAATTTCCGCCAGATTCAGCTGCTTGTTCTCTATTAATTTATGGTTGAGATAAATTTGCTGGTTATGATAAGTCTCTACGTACTGTCCTTCGCCATACGTGGCCATGAGATACATGTTCAGCAGGGTGGCGCAGCGGTTCAGGTAGAATTCCCCGCCGGGGATGCGGTACAGGCCGAGATCGGGAGCTTCCGGATCGGCATAGCCCGTAGAGGTGATGCAGAAGACGACGTTGTGCAGACCTACTTTGCGGTCGATGAGGTCGAGCAGTGCGGCAATGCTGCGGTCGAGGCGTACATACGTGTCCTGCATTTCCATGGCACATTCCTGCGTACTCTTATGGTTGTAGTTTCCGGCGTAATAGGTCAGTGCCAGCAGGTCGGGTATCTCATCTTTGGCGATGGTGCTCTTTTCCAGAAGTTCTTCTGTCAGCAGGTTCACTTCGTCGTTGATGAACGGGCTGGTGAGCAGTCGGCGGAATTTATTGCGTCGTTCGCTGTCGAACTTATATTTGAAGGGCTGGTCCCGCCATTCGGGCAGGAATGTATATTTGTTGATGGGGTGTGCCGGTTCCCATACCATGTCGCGGATGCGGAAGTCGGGTGATTTCCGTTCGTTGTACTGGCTTACCCACCACGGGAACTCGCTGTAATATGTAGTGCTGCACCATTTGCCTGTGTTCTCGTTCAGCCAGAAAGCACCGTTTCCGGTATGTCCGGCAGCCAGTACGGCCGCGTCGCGCGAGGGGGCGATGGCATACACCAGGCCTTTGTTGCGGGTGGCTACTTTCAGTTCGTCGGCAATGGTAGAGGTCAGTAATTGGGAGGGAGAAGAGTTTTCGTCGGTGAAGTTGCCCATAAATGCGCCGTCGTCCACGCAATTCACGGGGCGCAGGGTGCTTGCATCCATCCAGTACTGGGATATGATGCCGTTCATCGAAGGCGTCGTGCCGCTGTAGATGGCAGCGATGGCAGAAGCGCGGTCTGTTCCGTTGAAAGGGAATTCGGTCTGGTAGAACACTTTCCCTTCGCGCATCAGTCTTTTGAAACCTTTCTCTCCGTAGAGGGTTGAGAATGCTTCCATATAGTCGGTGCGCAGTTGGTCAATCGTCAGCGTAACCACTAATTTAGGTGTGGCAGGCAACGGTTGTGCTTGCAGACCGGTGAAAGTAAGTGCGAGTATGGAAGTAATCAGTCCCTTTTTCATTTATCTCTTTTTCAATGTCAAAATAAGATTGCTTGCTGAACGTACCAGCAAACAAAGTGCCAAAGGTAATACAGCTAAGTCAATTCTTTGCGGTATTATCGCCCAAAGCAGTATAAAAAGTGTTAAAACAGCGCAATTCGTCCTCATGTACCAGCTTTTCTGCCGTTTTCTCACCTTATTTATCATCCACGGGAGGCAAAATAAGTGCAGGGGATGGAATACGAACAGCAGGTAATTGGGGCTTACTGCGGGGTGTTGGGAGAACAGGGCGAGGAAGGCGAGGATGCACCCGGCTATTCCGGCACAGAAGAACAGGATTAGGTCGAGTCCCCAAAGGGTTTTCCCGCGGCGGATGCCGTAGATGGTAGCGGCTGCCACCAGCACAAACAGCAGCAGGGCCGATTGCATCGGGGTGATTCCTCCGGAGCGGTGGTCGGCATCAGTCAGTCCGGTTACCACTATTTTCTCTTCAGAGGATACGAGGGGACGTGCCTGGCCTTCGTTGTCTACGATCCGGGCTGTGTTGAAGAAGTCCTGCACATAGAAGGGGACGAACATCATCAGTCTTCGGTTGATGGGTTGGTCGGCTTTGCTGCCCATGCACAGGTCCATGCCGAAGCGTGACCATGGATGACCTTCACTATATTTATGCAGCAAATCGCGGAAAGTGACTCCCGTGTCGGTATCGGTCATATTGTCAGCATACTGCAAGGTGCCGTCGATGGCGGCTTCTATCTGGTCGCGCGGACGGGTGGCGCAGTTGTCGTAGAAGAAGTTATAGCGATATATGCGGTTTTCGGGCCGGTAGTTTTCCTGAAGCAGGTTGAAGAGGTGTTCTTTTTCTGCTTGGGTGAGGTTCAGGGTCTGTTGCCAGACGTCCCGTCCCAGGTAGTTGTATTCGGAGGCGAAGTGTTCGTAATTGGTTACGCCTAATTGGTAGTCCGTCTCTCCCAGGGCGAAGCGGAAGATGAAGTTGGGGGCGTTGAAATTGAACATGCCGTAGTTGAAGACGGCGTCAATGCCCCGGGTGAAGTTTTCGTAACGGATGGCGGTGTGGCCGAACAGGGAATAGATTTCCCCACCCGAGGCGCAGGTCAGCAGGCTGATGCGGATGGAGTCGGGGGTAGCTTCTTGCGGCGTTTGCGGCTGGGCGGAGGCCGTGGACGGGCAGAGGAGGCGGAGGAGGAAATATATGAGAATGAGTAAGTTTCTTTTCATGCTGCAAAGTTATAAACTGGAAAATTCTGAATAGGTGAGAATACGAGTCTGTAAATGAGCCTCTAAAACTAATAAGTCTTTGTCTCCGGTCAGAATATAGTCAGCGTGTACTGTTTCGGCTAAAGATAGTAAGTATAAATCTTTTGCATTTACGTATTTTCCCTCTCTGAGATACATCTTTAAATTCTTGTATCAATTCATCACGCACATATACTGTAATATCAGGATTAGTCAGTAATTTTTTTAATAAGGGTATCTTACAGCATTTATCTCTTCCATAATATCTTCATCAGACAATTCGACTTTAGTGGGACGTTTTGATATGTAGTTTTTCAATAAACTTTCTTTGGTTTCAATAGACCATCCCATTTTTTTTGCCAATTCCTTAAAGAATTTCATGTCGGCTTTCGGAATGTTAAGATAAACGCTTTGTATTGTAGTTTCCATATCCTTCTGCTTTTTAGTTTTCACAAAAGTACATTTTTTTTAGTTAGGGCGCAATGAAAAGATAGTTAATTATGCGAATCAGGGGTTGAGTTTGATTTATAACGGTATAGTAATGAATAAGACTCACCACAGATTACACAGATTCACACAGATTTATTAATCTAATAATCATTAAAATAGAATCTGTGTCAATCTGTGTAATCTGTGGTGAATTAATTCATAACCGGAAAGATATGAATCAATTCAACTCCTGATTCGCATTAATTATCAATTTGAAAATAGACAAGAAATAAAACAAGCAATGTTCCGGCGATAAAGAAGCAATCTTATGATAGACAGCATTGCTTCTTGTCCTCCGGAACATTGCTTCTGATCAGGGCGCTTCGAGAAAATCTATCAATAATTGCACTTGGCGCTTGCTGAAGGTCTGGTCATTTTTTCCTTCACGGCCGCCGTAGAGCTGGCGGTGCAGTTCGGGATTGACGGCGATCCACTTCCGCAGTTTTTTCAGTGCGGCTTCGGCCGAGAGGCAGGGGAAATAGAGCTGTGCGAACTCAGTCTTCAGGTATGCCTTGATTTCAAATTTATCTTCGGGAGTCTCTTTTTTATCTTCGGGAATCCTTTTCGTTTTTTCTGTTGTTTCCATGTTCTATGAATTTTAAGAATTTGTTGTTTTGAAGTTTTTAGTCTGAATTATTCGTGGAGGCTTATCGGGAAGTCCGGAACAATTGCAGACTAAGGTAGAATATTTACATAATGCAGCCATTTCCGGCCGCTTTTTTTGCCCGTGTCAGTGACAAAATGGTGACAGTGACACCTATACACCTATTTTGTGCTCTTTGTGTTGCACTTCTTATAGTTATCTCCTTCTTTTATAATAAGTTGGGCTTTGACGGCTTTTTGTATCCAGCGTTTCCCGGTTCGTGCGCAGGCTCCATTTTCCTGTACGGCCCGGACGAAATCCATGTAGGTAAAAACTCTTGGCATGGATGCAAGGGTGTCCTCAAGCTGGTGGAACTTGTGCATGCTCACGGGCGGCAGACTGGTGTCGGGCAGCGAGGTGCTGAGCAGAAGACTGTGTTCGAGCAGCGTGTGGGCGATGTCCATGGCTGTCCGGAAATCATCGTCCGTGCAGCAGTATTCCTTCGCGTAAGCGTAGTCGGTGTATTTCCGGAAAATGGTGAGAATGGCTGCCAGGCGCATGGCAAGCAGTCCGTTGCGGTAAACGATGCCGCTTGAAGATTCGCGTCCTTCTAGCAGGGTGCGTTTCAGCAGGAGGCTGAAGTGGGCGGTATGTTGTTGCCACTGTTGGGGACTGAAGGTGACGAGGGTGGGCGACTGGAGCAGCAGCTTGTGCATTTCAAACAGTTCGCTTCCCAACCCGTAGAAGTAGCTGTGCAGGTCCACTTCCCCTTCCTGGGGTGCGCACGATTCCCACAACTGGCTTTGCTGGCGGGTGTAGATGCCGAAGCGGCTGTAGAGTCCCACTTCGAGCGAACGGAAGAAGTTGCGGAACTGTTCCTGCGTACCGGCGATGCTCAGTGCCAGGTGGGGGTGGCGAACAACGATGGGGTCGCCGTCTATCTTGTAAGAAGAGGAGACTTCTTCGTGATGGGCCGCCTTACAGAGGATGTCTTCGTATTTGCCGCAATCTTGTCCCAGCGAGGAGACCAGGGTGTTGATTTCGGTAGTAGTCATGCAGCAACCTATTTCGCCGGCAGCGGCAAGGCTCTGTATGAGCCGGCTCTTACTGGTGGTGGCTGAGATTTTGAGGTATTGCGCCTGGGGCTCTTCCGGTTTCAGGTCGAGGTTGGGCAGGCGTTTGGCGTGCCGGGCCTGCTGCTGTTCCTGCTCCCAGGCCAGTAGTTTCTGATCGTATTCCTTTTTCTGTTCGCGGCGCAGCCGGTCGTAGAACTCCTGCGTGGCGTCCAGCAGTATGGATGTGAACCCCAGCGCACCTTTTCCGGCTCCTGCGGGTGCTACGACGGCAAGATAGAAATGGGGCGAAAGCAGTGACTTCTTATAGAAGAAACTGACGTTGGGAAAGAGGGCGCTACAACTGTTCATGCTGCCCAGCAGCATGAGGTCGCGTTCGCGCTTGTCGGTGGCATGCGTGCAGCAACGTTTCAGAAATTCGGGCAGGCGGGTATAAACTTCCTCGGGGATGTATGGGGAAGCGGCCCGTAATTCGTTGTTTTTTTCTAACACTTCTTCGGGTGATTCCTCCTCGTTTGCAACCGAAAAAGGTGCATAGGTGTCACTGTCACCGAAATGGCACCGATTCGTCTCTTTTTCTTCCTTTTTCTTCTGAATAATGAACTGATAACCAGATACTACGCGTTTTTGTATATCTTGCATCGTAAAATCGGTAGCGGCGTAATGCTGCGCGAAAAGTTCGGTGAGCTTTTTTGTTTCCTCCTGCGAAAATCCCTTACTTGCTGCCGCACGTCCCAACTTCAGGGCAAGGTCGTTCCGACTACCGCGGATGAAGGGGTTGCGGTGTTCGAATTCATCGAGGAAGTTGGCTATGAAGCCATTTTCCGATGGGGCGTTACCCGGGGCGATTGTTTCTTTCGTTTCTGCCTCTGTTACTTTCGTTACGCTTTCCGCAGGCATTTCGAAGGCGATTGCACCGGGATTGTAGTAGGCTTCGGGATGCCAGGAGTAGAAACAGGGCTGCGTCAGTATCTTGCATTTATCATCGTACGGGTGACCTACGTGTGCGCTGACCGCTCTACCTACGGCTGCATAAAGCTGTTCGTAATTTTTCTGCACGTCTTCGGGACGGACGTGTATCAGCATTTTGTTCCCTTCTTCGGAGATGCTGATAAAGGAGGCGGCAACAAAGGGGAGCGATTGGGAGAGGAGGAAGATTTCCCAGGTGCGTCCGTTGCTGTGGTCGAGGTCGATGCAGAGCAGTTCGCTGTGTTGTTGCAGGTCTTTTACGGCGTGTCCGTTGCTGCATACGCCTGCGGGGATGATGCACGGCATACCGTCTTTCAGTTTCTGTGCTTCGGCTTCGTGTCCGGGCAGGGTTTTCAGGCGACGGTAGTCCTGCACTACTTGCCTGAAGCGGTCGCTGCGTACCGTGTCAATAAAATCGTGGATACTGATGGTGTGTGGTGCTTTGCTCCGCACGCTTGGGAATTCGGAAACCAGGGGTTCCCGATTTACTGTATTTTCCATATCTGTTTATGTTTTACAGTCGTGCATTGGCACTATTGCCTTTACACGCCTCGAAGGTATGGAAAACATTTTTTTAGATACTTTGCGCTTTTGTACACTTGCCTTTTTTAATGTTTTGATTATCAGTACGGAGGAACGGTTGAAGTGTACAAAATGCTTTTTTGGATAAATTTAACAGCTACAAGATACAACAGCTTTTAAGTAACGCTTAAAAATAGGTTGGTACATAAGAAAGTGAGGCGAGTAAGTTTATAAATGATAATTTAG
>UMCI01062304.1_pt1 | contig 12356 bp, 9 predicted proteins | sample 1964211 | NCBI WGS metagenome assembly UMCI01 (sample SAMEA4835966, study PRJEB28245) | human gut metagenome | biome: gut microbiome; material: fecal sample | place: Denmark | collected 2008 | reverse complement strand
ACGAAGCGGCCCATGCCTCCGACCGCATGGCGGCTGCGCAGGCGGCGATCCTCTTCAACGAGGCCGTGGAAGCACTGGAAGAGGGCTATGCGGGCGCGCCCCTGCGCACCAGTGAGCTGGGCCAGTATTACAGGCTGGCTGAGGATTATCTGAGCCGCTGCGGGGCCAAAAAGCCCATTGCGTCGGCAGCCCCGGAAGAGAAAGCACCCCGCGCGGCAAAGTCCGGCCAGAGCACTGCGGGCAGGAAGAAAGAGGGGGCTTCCGGTAACGCATCCCGCCGCAGCACAAAGCAGAACACGAGCGGCCGCAGCTCCGGCGGCAGATCCCAGAACCGGAAGCAGGGCGGCAGCCGGAACAGCCGTGCCCGGGCCAGACAGCAGCAGAAACAGGCCAACCGCACCGTTCTGCTGGTACTGCTGGCGATCCTGGCCGTGGGTCTGCTGATTCGCGGCTTTACCATGAACTGGCAGTGAAAGAGTGAAGGAACTATGAAGCAAAAACTGATTTTTTTGGATATTGACGGTACGTTGCTGCCTCCCGGTGAGATGACCGTTCCGGCCAGTGCCGTGGAGGCCATCCGGCAGGCCCGGGCCAACGGCCACAAGGTGTTTCTGTGCACCGGCCGTAACCTGCGCATGACGAAGCCGCTGCTTGCCTACGGTTTCGATGGCTTTGTCTGCTCTGCAGGCGGCTATGTAGGCTGTGATGGGAAAATTCTCGTGGATCTTCCCATGGAGCCTGCGCAGGTCGAGGGCCTGCGGGAGGTGCTGGGGCGTGCCGGTGCCGAGTGTACACTGGAAGCCCGGGATGATACTTACGGCGGCATCAGGATGATCGAGCGGTTCGCCCATTTGTTTCCCCGCAAGCCGGGGCAGCTGAACAGCGAGGCCGAGCGCTGGCGCAAAACGATGGAGTATGGCTTGACCATCCGGCCCATTGAGGAATACCACGGGGAGCCGGTTTACAAGGTGGTGTTCATCGCCCCCAACGAGGCCTGCCTTGCTGAGGCGAAGCAGCTGTATGAGGATCAGTTCATCTTCTGCGAGTCCCGGCTGGGGGATAACCCGTCGGCCATCGTCAACGGGGAGCTCATCAACCGCAAGTTCAACAAGGGCACCGGCATCAAGGCCATCTGCGATGAGCTGGGGTGTTCGCTGGCCGATACCATCGGCTTTGGCGACAGCGACAATGACCTGCAGATGACCGATGTGGTAGGCATCAGCGTCTGCATGGCCAATGGTTCCGACAACCTGAAAAAGCTCTGCGACCGCATCTGCCCGGCTGTGACGGAGGACGGCGTGGCAAGGGAGCTCAAAACTCTGGGCCTGATCTGAGCGCAGCCTTCCGCAAAAGAGATGATAACAAAAATTCCCGCTCCATCGAGCGGGAATTTTTGTTAGAGAGGGTTATTTCTGATGGACCGCCTTGTGATATACCGCGTAGGCGATCACGGCAGAGAGGGCCTCTGTGATCCAGAAGGCGTGCCAGACACCAGTAGGGCCCATGCGGCCGCACAGCACCCATGCAATGGGCATGATGAAGATGATATAGCGGCAGAGGGAGATGACCAGCGAGGGCACGCCCTTGCCCAGACCCTCCAGCGCGCCGGAGGAGGTGGTAGACACTGCCGAGACGATGAACCCCAGGCAGATGATCCGCAGGGCGGTCTGGCCGATGGCGATGGTCTCGGGGTTAGAGGTGAACAGACCCATCAGCGGGCCTGCAATGGTCAGGCAGAGCAGGGTGCCAATGGCCATGATCCCGGCGCTCAGGCCCAGTGTCAGGTTGTAGAGCCTGGACACACGGCCATGCTCCCGGGCACCGTAGTTGTAGCCCACCAGCGGGCGCATCCCCTGCACGATGCCGTTGGCCGGCAGGTAAAGGAAGGTCTGGAGTTTGTAGTAGATGCCCAGCACCGTCACATAGCTCTGGGAGTAGACCGCCAGCAGGCCGTTCAGGAAGGTGACCAGCAGGCTGGGCAGGGCCAGATTCAGGATGGCCGGTACGCCGATGGCATAGAGCTTGCCGTCAAGGGCGGCATCGAACCGCAGGCAGCGGCGGGAGAAGCGGACGGCGACTTCGGTGGTGCAGTAGACATAGAGGTAGACCACAAGGGAAACGGCCTGCCCGATGCCGGTGGCAAGGGCCGCACCGGCAATGCCCAGGGCGGGCACCGGCCCAAGGCCGAAGATGAGGACCGGGTCGAGGGCGATGTTGGTCACGCAGCCGGTGATCAGCGCCACCATGGCAACATTCATCCGGCCCACGGACTGGAAGATCTTCTCAAAGGCGAGGTCTGCCATGTTGATCAGCGAGAACAGGAACACGATGGTGGAGTAGGTCACGCCCATGTCCACCAGAGCGGGATCGGTAGTGAAGCGGCGCAGGAAGCCGGGCATAATGGCAATGCAGAGGACCATGCCCAGCACGCCGTGCAGCAGGGAAAACATCATGCCGTGGGTGGCGGCCCGGTTGGCGTTCTCGTGGTCGCCTGCGCCGAGGTAGAGCGCGATCTGGGCATTGATGCCGATGCCGAAGCCGATGGCCACTGCATTGACAAAGTTCTGGATGGGAAACACCAGCGAAAGCGCCGTCATGGCCTGCTCGCTGATCTGGGCCACAAAGAGGCTGTCCACGATGTTGTACAGGCTGTTCACCAGCATCGAGATGACGTTGGGCAGGGCCATGGAGAATAGCAGCGGGAACACCGGTCTGGTTTTCATAAAAGTATCGTTCATTTTCATTGCTCCTGAGGGTCAGATTTGGATTTGAAGGCAAAGCAAAAGCCACACAATGGCTTTTGTACCATTGTGTGGCGAAAAGTTGCAGAATGCTGTAAAAATCCACACGATATTTTATTGGTTCAAAGATACCACATCACAGGGATACTTGTCAAGGACTTTTTGAAATAAAAGTATGACTTTTTACAGCGGGCCCTTGCCCTTGACAAGGGGCGCGGCGGCGGTAAAATAAGAACAGAACGCACAAAAGGAGGATCTGCCATGAAATGGATGATCGCGTCAGACCTGCACGGGTCGGCTTACTACTGCCGCAAAATGCTGGAGGCCTTTGAGCGGGAGGGAGCCGACCGGCTGTTCCTGTTGGGCGACCTGCTCTACCACGGCCCCCGCAACGACCTGCCCCGAGAGTACGCCCCCAAGGAGGTCATCCCCCTGCTGAACGGGAAAAAGGAGAAGCTGCTCTGCGTGCGGGGCAACTGTGATGCCGAGGTGGACCAGATGGTGCTGGAATTCCCCGTGCTGGCCGATTATGCGGTGCTTCCGGTGGGGCAGCGGCTTATTTATGCGACCCACGGGCATATCTATCATGTGAAAAATCTGCCGCCGCTGGCCCCGGGAGATGTGCTGCTGCACGGGCATACTCATGTTCCGGCCTGGACAGAGTTCGGGCAGGGAAATCTTTACCTGAACCCGGGTTCTGTGAGCATCCCCAAAGAGAACAGCCCCCACAGCTACATGACCCTGGAAGGAACCACGATGCAATGGAAAGAGCTGGAAAGCAGCGCTGTTTTCCATGAACTGACTCTTTGATAAAGTCCCCCGGCCGGCTTTGCGGGCAGCTTGAAATTTGCCCACCGGTATGGTATGATAAAACTGAAAACAAATCGGCAAAGTTCTGCAGAGCAGTGCTGTGCGGGGCAGGAGCCTTTTTGTTTCCGCAATGAGTTAGCTAAAACTAACAAAATGACGAAAACAGCGGGCTGGACTTGTGCAGTTTGACAGGGGTGCCCGCAGATACAGTATGGAGGGGACAACAATGGTAGAAACGATCCTGAGGGTCGATGGCATGATGTGCGGTATGTGCGAGAGCCACATCAATGATGTGGTGCGCAAGACCGCCCGGGTGAACAAGGTGACTTCTTCCCACACCAAGGGCGAGACGGTCATCGTCTCGGAGCAGCCGGTGGATGTGGAGGCGCTGAAGGTTGCCATTGCCGAAACGGGCTACACCGTGACCGGCGTGCAGACCCGGCCCTATGAGAAAAAGGGCTTCTTCTCGTTCCTGAAAAAGTAACAGCCCGGTGTTTCTGGCCGGGCTGATCATGCAAAACAGGAGGTATCTCGTTATGAGGATCTTGGTGTACGGCGCAGGCGTTCAGGGCTGTCAGCTGGCCCACAGTCTGGCACAGAACAAGAAAAATGTGGTCACCCTGCTGGCCCGGGGCGAGTGGAAGGAGGTCATCGACCAGAAGGGCCTGACCATCCGCCACATGCTCCAGCGGAAAACAACGGTGGATCGGATGCAGACAACAGATGTGCTGGCCCCCGAGGATGTGTATGACCTTGTGTTTGTCACGGTGCAGGCCGGGCAGCTGGCCGATGTGCTGCCCATCCTCAAGGCAAACCGGAGCCAGTACTTCATCTTTGTGGGCAATGATCCCTATGCGCAGGAGATGCTGCAGGCCATGCAGCGCCCGGTGGATAAGATCGCCTTTGGCTTCCAGAACAATGCGGGCCGCCGGGAGCATGACCGGCTGGTCAGTGTGCACGTGGGGATGGGAATGACCGTTGGCGGCGCAACCGCACCCCTGTCCGGCGCATTCCGCCTGCGGCTGCAGGCTGCCTTTGAGGGGACTCATTACAAGCTGACCTATTACAGCGATATGGACGAGTGGCTCAAGAGCCACATCGCCTTTATCCTGCCCTGCGCCTATGCCTGCTATGCGGTGGATGGGGAACTTTCCCGCACCACAGTGGAACAGCGCAGGATGATCGTGGATGCCGCCTGGGAGTGCTGTGAGATGCTGAAAGCGGCAGGTGTTCCCGTGAACGATGCGGAGAACACCGACCGCTACCGCGAGGGCACCAAACAGCGGAAAAAGACCGAGCGGATGGTCTATTGGATGGCGCAGACGGTCGTTGGGAAGTGGTGCATTTCGGATCACGCCATGCGTGCGGTGAGCGAGATGCAGTATCTGGATGAAGCGTTTGCCGCCCTGCGCGCCACCACATTGGTGGAGATGGCTGCCTGGGATGAACTGCGCAGATCCCTGCCCAGAAAGAAGTAAGAGCCGGAAAATGTCCGGAGCATGAGAAAAAGCCTGTCGGTTTTGCGCTGACAGGCTTTTTCTATTGGTTCCGTGCCCAGAAGGCGGCAAGCTGCTGCTCCAGCTCTGTGGTGCTGCGCAGGTATTGGAGCTGGTGCCAGTGGCGGGGAAACAGGCGGGTGTATTCGGCGCGGGCAAAGCGGTCATCCAGCAGAAGCACCACGCCCCTGTCTTCCTGCGTGCGGATGACCCGGCCCGCCGCCTGCAGCACCTTGTTCATGCCCGGGAAGCGGTAGGCGTAGTCGAAACCGGTGCCGCCCGCCTCGTCATAGTAGCGGCGCAGGATCTCCTGCCGGGGGTTCACCTGAGGCAGGCCCACCCCCACGATGGCGCACCCGATGAGCCGGTCGCCCACCAGATCCACGCCCTCGCCAAAGATGCCGCCCATGACCCCGAAGCCCAGCAGCGTTTTTGTGGGGCTTGGGCTGAACTGTTCCAGAAAGGCCGCCCGGGCCGCGTCGTCCAGACCACTCTCCTGGGCCAGCGTCCCGATGTCCGGGTAACGGGCGGTGAAGTCCTCGTGCACCTGCCGCAGATAGGCGTAGCTGGGAAAAAAGGCCAGATAGTTGCCCACCTTGGCCCGGGCCAGTGCGGCCAGCGCATCCGAGACGGCCTGAACGCTGGCCTCCCGGTCCCGGTAGCGGGTGGAGATGCCGGGCAGGCAGTAGAGCCCCAGATGTTCGGGCGGAAACGGGCTTTCCAGTGCCACAGCCCGGGCATCGGAACAGCCCAGAACGGAGCGGTAGTAGCCCGGCGGGGTGAGTGTTGCGCTGAACAGTGCCGCGGCCCGCCCAGCGGCAAGGCTGGCATCCACAAAGGGGGCAGGGTCAAGGCAGAGCAGCTCCCATTCCAGCTCGCTGCCCCGGGCTGTCAGCTGGGTGACAAAATGCGCGTCGTACCGCTCTGCTGCCCGGGTGATATCCTGCACCGCAAAGTAGAGCTCGAGCAGCTGGGTGTGGGCATCGGCCTCCGGGTTGGCCTCCAGCCAGTCCTGCAGAGGAGGCTGCAGGCTAAACAGCAGTCGGAGCAGCTCCTTCGGCAGCTCTTGTAAAAAGACCGTGCCATCCTGCGCCAGCAAAGGCTCCGGCAGAGAAAAGGCGGCTTCTGCCGGTTCGGTGTCCAGAAGGCTGGTCTGTTGGGTGAAATCCTCTGCCGGCGATTCGGTGGGCGCTGAACCCCGGCGGGGGGCCAGCTTCGTTACCGCCCGCCGTGCTTCCAGAAAGCCCCTGTCTGCCTTTGTCAACGCGGTTTTCAGTGCGCTTTTTCCTTTGCCGATGGCCCGTCTGGCATTGATCAGGCTGCTCTTGCAGAACCGTGCCGAGTACATGGCTCTGGCCCGATCCGGCAGGTTATGAGCCTCGTCGATGAGAAAAATGTAGTCGCCCGCCGCATCGAAAAAGCGCCGCAGGTGCACGGTGGGGTCGAACAGATAGTTGTAGTCTCCGATGACCACATCACACCACTCGCTCAGGTCCAGCCCCAGCTCAAAGGGGCAGACCCTGTGCCGCCGGGCGGTCTCGGTCAGGGCGGCCCGGTCATAGGGGACGGCGCTGTCCAGCAGGTCGGCCAGCGCATCCTTCAGTCGCTCGTAGTAGCCGTTGGCGTAGGGGCAGGCTTCCGGCAGGCAGGCGGGACGGCCCTCAGCATCCTTGCACAGGCAGGCCTTCTCCTTGGCCGAAAGGGTCACGCTGCGCAGGGAAAGCGCCGGGTCTGCCGCCCGCAGACGGGCCAGTGCATCCTCAGCAGCGGCCTGTGTCGTGTTGCGGGCGGTCAGGTAGAAGATCTTTTCCCCCTTGCCCTCGCCCATGGCTTTCAGGGCAGGGAAGAGGGCACTCATCGTTTTGCCGATGCCGGTGGGTGCCTGGCAGAACAGCCGGGTACCGCCCCTCTGCTCTGCCTTGCCCGCAGCACAGGCGCGATAGACCTCCCCGGCAAGGGCACGCTGCCCGGGACGGTAGGCCGGAAACGGAAATTGCAGGGCCCCAAGGCTCCGGTTCCGGGCTTCCACCCAGTCCAGCTGCCGCCGTGCCCAGGGAAGATACTGCCGCAGTAAGTCGTTGAGAAACGCATCCAGCTCAGCGGCGGAGAAGTGCCGGGTATAGCGGATGATCTCATCGGTGTCGATCTGGTAATAGGTCAGCCGGACATCCAGTGTTTCCAGCTCCCGCTGCTCGGCGCAGATGGCCCCGTAGACCATGCCCTGCGCCCAGTGGCAGGGGTTCATGTCCTCCGTGATGGCATCGGCAGGCGCGGCGGTGGTCTTGATCTCGTCGATGACCACCGTGCCGTCCTCATCGGTAAAAATGCCGTCGGCACGGCCCTCGATGGTGAACCCGATTCCCTCCATCGTCCGCTCTGCCGTGAGGAACACCTCAGCGGCGTAGCCTTCACCCGCCGCCTTCTGGAGCCTGCGGTGGATGCGTGCGCCCTCGTTGGCCCGGTCAAAGCCGGTAAAGCGGCTGTCGATACTGCCGGTGCGGAGCAGGAACTCCACCAGCTCCCGGACAGAGAGACGGATGGTTGGCATGGGGTTCACTTCCTTTCTCTTGAAATTCTGCGCTTCAGTCAGGCTGTACAGAGCAGGGCCTACCCGAGACCCAGGATCTTTTGACAATTTGCTGCAACAGCATTCACCTGGTCAAAATCCACGGCGGCCCGGTAATAAGTCTCCAGCTCATCATGGCAGTTCTTGGCCTGAGCCATCAGGGCGACAGCCTGGTCGATGAGCTCGGAGGCGGCACGGTCGTTGAAGCGCAGGCGGGCGCGGAAGCCGGACAGATTCTCCCGGTCCACAAAGCGGGTACAGCGCACGGCCTGCACGCCGGGCAGCTGGATGGGATGCCAGAGGTTGTCGGTCAAAAAAGCCAGCCGCAGGGCCGGGATGAAGATGTGGTCGATCTGATCTTCAGGGTGCATGGCACAGGGGCAGGTGATGATGTGGTAGCCCCGGGCCAGCGCTTCGGCCCGGATGAGTTCCAGCAGCAGGCGGGAGACCGCCCCGTAATCATCCCGGAATACCACATACCGGTCGGCCAGCGCTTCTACCGTGCCCCGGTAGAATACCATCCCCTTGGGGGTGATGGCTGAGAGCAGCCGCAGCTCCTCGCTGGCGGTGCCCTCGGTGCGGGGAAGCAGCCGGGTGCAGAGACGCTTGACGTAGCGGCGCACCTTTTCAAAGTTGGCGCTGCAGGCCTCGGCCCGGCGGCTGTCCAGCATCAGGCTGCCCGCCGATGCGATATACCGGGCTGCCCGGCCCCGCAGAGCGGCATTCCGGGCAAACAGGGCCTTGACCTCGTCCCGGTGGGGAGCCAGCTTTCCGGCATCGATGGTGTGGTACAGGCTCACCACCAGCTCATCAGCCCCGGGTGCGTCCGGCTCCACCACATGGGGCGCGGTGGCATCGATGATGGCGCGCCTCTGGTCGAGGAAGATGACCCCGTCCAGACTGTCCGGGTCGCTGGCGCAGTGGATCTTTTCGATGCGCTGGCCCTGCTGCTCGGCGGCCTGGGCCAGATGCTTCATCAGGGTGGATTTGCCGCATCCCGGCCCGCTTTTGATGAGAAGCATCTGCATCCCGGGCTCCCGGCGCAGCGGCTCAAAATAACCCTTGAAGCCCGCCGGTGTGGTGGCCCCCAGAAAGAAATCGGGGGAACGGCTTTGGATCGTTTTCATATCAGAACACCTCACTTTTGCTTTAGGGTATGCAAAAATGAAGGAAGATGATACTTGGACGGAGGGGTTAATAGGTATGCAGACAGACTTCGTTTATTTTATCCCGCAGAGCCACAAAATCCGCAAAGGCGGCGGGTTTGTTCTGCGCCTGCCGGAGCAGGGCAGCGGGGTGGAAGGTGCCCATGAACCATACGCCGTTCTTTTGCACAAAGGTGCCGTGCTCCTTGGTCACGGAGAAATCGGTGCGGATCATCCGCTGGGAGGCGATGCGGCCCAGGCAGACCACGATCTTTGGCTGCAGCAGCTTGAACTGTTCCCGGAGCCATGGCATACAGGCTTCGCTCTCGGTGGGCAGCGGGTCGCGGTTGTGGGGCGGGCGGCACTTGACGATGTTGGCAATGTAGCAGTTTTTGCTTCGGTCCAGATCGATGGCAAACAGGTATTTGTCCAGCAGCTGGCCGCTGCGGCCCACAAAAGGCAGGCCCTGCTCGTCCTCGCTCTGGCCCGGGCCTTCGCCCACGAACAGCACCTCAGCAGTCTGGACACCCTGCCCGAACACCACATGGGTGCGGTCGGTGCACAGCTCACATCTGCGGCAGGCAAGACACTCGGCCTTTAATGTATCCCAATCCATAGCAGTTTGATCTCCTTACAGCTGAATGATAATTTATTCACAAATAAAAAATGGTTTTCTCCTAAAATAATAGCACAAAAAGCCAATTTTGTCTTGAACTTTTTGCCGGGTGTGCTAGAATAAAAGAGAAAGGCATCCTTGTGTCCAACAGGCACCCGGATGTGAATATTGGATAGTTAATTCGGAGGTAATCAACAATGGCTGATATGTTCGCACCGCTGGTAGCACAGCTGAAGGCAAACCCCAAGACGATCGTTTTTACCGAGGGCAATGACCCCCGCATCCTGGAGGCAGCCAGCAAGCTGCTGGCCGAGGGCGTTCTGAAGGTTGTCATGGTGGGCAACGAGGCTGAGTGCAAGGCTGCTGCTGCCGCAGGCAATTTTGATATTTCCGCTGCTGAGATCATTGACCCTGAGAACTACGCAGGTTTCGACGAGATGGTGAACACCATGGTCGAGCTGCGCAAGGGCAAGCAGACCGCTGAAGAGTGTACCGCAATGCTGAAGAAGTCCAACTACTTCGGCACCATGCTGGTCAAGATGGGCAAGGCTGACTGCCTGCTGGGCGGCGCTACTTACTCCACCGCCGATACCATCCGCCCCGCTCTGCAGCTGGTCAAGACCAAGAAGGGCGCACACCTGGTGAGCTCCTGCTTCATTCTGGACCGTGACTTTGGCGAAGAGGGTCTGAAGCGCATTGCCATGGGCGACTGCGCTGTCAACATTGATTACACCGATACCGTTGATAAGGCTACCGGCGAGGTCAAGATCGCTGCATCCGCAAAGCTGGCTGAGGTGGCCGTTGAGACTGCCAAGACCGCAAAGCTGTTCGGCATCGATCCGAAGGTCGCAGTTCTGAGCTTCTCCACCAAGGGTTCCGGCAAGGGCGGCACCGTTGCTCTGAGCCATGACGCTGTCATCAAGGCTCAGGAGATGGACCCCGAGCTGGCTGTGGACGGCGAGCTGCAGTTTGACGCAGCCGTTGCTCCCGAGGTTGCACAGGTCAAGTGCAAGGGCAGCAAGGTTGCCGGTCAGGCCAACACCTTCATCTTCCCCTGCATCGAGGCCGGCAACATCGGCTATAAGATCGCTCAGCGTCTGGGCGGCTACGCTGCCTACGGCCCCATTCTGCAGGGCCTGAACGCACCCATCAACGACCTGTCCCGTGGCTGCAACGCTGACGAGGTCTACAAGATGAGCCTGATCACTGCCTGCCAGTCCTAACTTTTATTCAGCACTCTGCCCCTTCTGGTGTAATGCCGGAAGGGGCTTTTGTTTTGCATGTTGTTTGATGGTTTTGCCAAAGGCTCCCCCTTTGGGGGAGCTGGCGCAAAGCGCCTGAGAGGGTGAGCCCGCTGCCGGGGGCTTGCATTCTTCCCCGAAACATGCTATAATAATCAAGCACAAAATGTGCCATGCCGGACAGCGCCTGCTGCGTGGTTCGGCATACGGATGCGGGCCCTGTACGATGGGGCCGCTGTGAACCAGGTCAGGTGGGGAACCAAGCAGCCTTAAGCGGTGTGTCCCGTGCGTTTCAGTCAGCCTGCATCCGTATGCCGAGTTACGCAAGGCGGGGGTCAACCCCCGTCAGCGCTGCCCGGCTTTTTTGTTGAAAGGGGAGAAGCAGATGTATCGAGCCCTGTACCGCAAGTGGCGGCCCCAGCGGTTTGAGGATGTGGTGGCCCAGCGCGGCATCGTGACCGCACTGCGCAACCAGATCGCCACAGGCCGTGTGGGCCACGCTTATCTGTTTACCGGCGTGCGCGGCACTGGCAAGACCACCTGTGCCAAGATCTTTGCCAAGGCAGTCAACTGCCTGCATCCCCAGAACGGTGACCCCTGCGGTGAGTGCGAGATCTGCAGGGGCATCGACAACGGCAGCATTCTGGACGTGGTGGAGATGGACGCGGCCTCCAACAACGGCGTGGACGATATCCGTGATCTGCGTGATGAAACAGCCTACACCCCCAGCGCCTGTCATTATAAGGTATATATCATCGACGAGGTGCACATGCTCTCCACGGCAGCGTTCAATGCCCTGCTGAAAACGCTGGAGGAGCCGCCCGCCCACGTCATCTTTATTCTGGCGACCACGGAGATCCAGAAGGTCCCCGCCACCATCCTTTCCCGGTGCCAGCGGTACGATTTTACCCGCATCGGCCCAGAGGACATCGCCCAGCGTGTGGAGTACATCGCCGGGCAGGAGGGACTGGAGTTGTCCGGCGAGGGGGCGGAGCTCATCTCCCGCCTTGCCGATGGTGCCATGCGAGACGCGCTGTCCATTCTGGATACCTGTGCCGGTGTCACGGCAAAGATCGATGCGGACGTTGTCCGCCGGATGGCAGGTGTGACCGACCGGAGCTATCTGTTCCATATTTCGGATGCGCTGGAAGCGCAGGATGCCGCCGCGGCACTGGCACAGCTGGCTCAGCTGCGCCAGCAGTCAGTGGATGTGAAGCGGCTGACCGAGGAGCTTATTGCCCATTACCGTGCGCTGATGCTGGCGGCCCTGCCCGGCGGGCAGGCACTGCTCTCAGGTGTATCTCCGGAAGAGGAAAAGCTCTATCTGGAAAAAGGCCCCCGGATGGGGCAGCGGGAGGCGATCCGGGCCATCCGGGCTCTGGGCAACGCTCTGGAGCACATGACCCGTGGCAGCGACCAGCGGATAGAGCTGGAACTGGCCCTGTTCAGCCTTTCGGAGCCGCCCCAGCAGGTGGCGGTACAGGCTCTGCCCGCCGCCCGGCCTACGGTCCCTGCACAGGAGGCCCCCAGACCGTTTGCGTCGGTACCGGTCAAACCTTTTGTAAGTGCACCGGCGGCATCGGCTCCCGTGCAGGAACCTTCTGTGGAACCGGCACCGATGCAGCAGTCTGAGCCGGAACCGGCACCTCAGCCCGTGGAACCGCCCAAGGCAGAAGCAGCAGCTTCTGCGGAAGAAGAGCTGCCGCCCCTGCCGGAGGAACCGCCGGTGACTTCGGAAACT
>UMCI01042395.1_pt1 | contig 12700 bp, 8 predicted proteins | sample 1964211 | NCBI WGS metagenome assembly UMCI01 (sample SAMEA4835966, study PRJEB28245) | human gut metagenome | biome: gut microbiome; material: fecal sample | place: Denmark | collected 2008 | reverse complement strand
CCGCGCCCAGGTCGATGGGGTGGCGGCTCCCGCCGGGCAGAAAGCGCAGGTAGGCCCCGTGGGCGTTATCCACCAGCAGGGGCACGCCGTGAGCATCGCAGACGGCAGAGAGGGCCGCAATGTCCTGCATCCCTCCCAGGTAATCCGGGCTGGTCAGGTAAACGCCGAAAGGTGTTCTCCCCTGCCCGGCCAGCTCCTCAAGGGCGGCGGAAAGGGCCTGCACCGTTACCGGGCAGCTGCACAGCGCGCCGGTATCCTCCGGTGCAGGCCAGAGCCACCGGATGTCGAAGTCCAGCAGAGCCGCTGCATAGAGCAGGGCTTTGTGGGCATTGCGGGCCGCCAGCAGCACCGGACGCTTGCCGGTGCGGGGCGCACCCTGCAATGCAAGGCAGAGCATGGCCCGGATGCACTGGGAAGAACCCTCGGTGCTGTAATAGGTGTGGGCCGTGCCGAACAGCCGTGTGGCGTTGGCCTCGCTCTGCGCGATGATGCCCCCGGCCTCGTAGAGCTCATCGGCCCCCCGGATCTCGGTGATATCCCACGGCTCACAGCCCAGCAGGCTCTGCCCCTTATGCCCCGGCATGTGGAGCCGGGCGGTGCCGGACTGGGCGTACTGCCGCACAAAATCGACGATGGGGGTGGTCATTTATTCGCAGGCCTCGCCGTCGGCACAGGCATTGCAGGTGGAGCCCAGCTGGATGGGCACTTCGATGCCCTGCGCGGCCAGCTCCTGATTCTGAGCCACTTGGATCATAATGGCGCACTCCATCCGCTTGCGGAACAGCTCACAGCCGTACTCGTACACGCCGGTGATGCTGCCGGTTGCGTGGTAGGAGTTGGCTGCACAGCCGCCGGAGCAGTAGAGCTTTGCCCAGCAGTCCTGGCACTCCTTGCGGGCGTAGGCGTTGCAGTGCTTGAACTCGTCCCGGACTGCCGTGTTGGTGACACCCTTCCAGATATCGCCCATCAGGTACTTGGGATCGCCCACGAACTGGTGGCAGGGATACAGATCGCCCCAGGGGGTCACAGCCATATACTCGGTGCCGGAGCCGCAGCCCGAAATGCGCTTGTAGATGCAGGGGCCGCCGGTCAGGTCGATCATATAGTGGTAGAAGGTGAAGCCGCGGCCCTCACGGTTCCGCTTGATCATCTCCTTGGCCAGGATCTCATACTGCTCCTTCAGGATGGGCAGATCTGCCTCGGTCAGAGCGCTGGGGTCACTGGGGTCGCAGACCACGGGCTCCATGCTCAGCTCGGTAAAGCCCAGATCTGCCATGTGGAAGATATCGTTGGTGAAGTCGGTGTTGTAGTGGGTAAAGGTGCCGCGCATGTAGTAGCCCTTATCGCCGCGCTTCTTTACAAACTCCTGGAACTTGGGCACAATGGCATCGTAGCTGCCATGGCCGGCGTAGTCCTTGCGGAAGCGGTCGTGGACTTCCTTGCGGCCGTCCAGGCTCAGGACCACGTTGTGGCACTCCTTGTTGCAGAAGTCGATGACATCATCGTCAATGAGCATGCCGTTGGTGGTCATGGTGAAGCGGAAGTTCTTATTGTGGATCTTCTCCTGCTCACGACAGTAGGCCACCAGCTTCTTGACCATATCAAAGTTCATCAGAGGCTCGCCGCCGAAGAAGTCCACCTCGAGGTTGCGGCGGCTGCCGGAATTCTCGATGAGGAAATCCATTGCCCGCTTGCCCACCTCAAAGCTCATCAGGGCACGCTCGCCCTGATAGCGGCCCTGCGAGGCGAAGCAGTAGGAGCAGTTCAGGTTGCAGGTGTGGGCCACATGCAGGCAGAGGGCCTTGACCACGGTGTTGCGGTTCTTGAAATCGAACGCGAGATCCTCATAGGTATCGGGGCTCCACAGCTTGCCGGATTCCTTCAGGCTTGCCACATCATCGATGCACTGGCGCAGGTCGGCCTCGGTCACGTCCTCACGGTCACCGTACTTTGCCATCATCGCGGCAACGATCTCGTCGGCGGTGTGGTCGGGGTACATGGCAATGACATCATACGCCACCTCATCCACCACATGCACCGAGCCGCTGCAGGTATCCAGCACGATGTTATAGCCGTTCAATTGATACTGATGTACCATTTTATTCTCCATTCCATTGTAACATAAAAAAATGCCGCCCGGCAAAGGCGGCATCCGATTTGCAGAAATTACTTGTTGCTGTTCTCGCACTTCTGGTTAGCCACGCCGCAGGAAGTCTTGCAGGCAGACTGGCAGGAAGTCTGGCACTCGCCGCAGCCACCGGTCACAACGCTCTTGGTCAGGTCACGAGTAGCGATCGTCTTAATACGTTCCATAATTAAAAACCTCTCTAGCTCCAAATAGTTGATACGCAGAACCACCTGCGCATTGTTATCTTGATATAGGATAGCACGGTTCAGGGATTCTGTCAAGATTTTTGTCGCATCTTCTGTGGGCAGTATTTTGTAGGCTGTACAAAGACGAAGCCTTACCCCACCGGCTGATACTTTTCCAATATTGTATGCAGCCCCAGCTCCCGGGCCTTGCCCAATAAGTACCGGTAGCGGGCCAGAAGGGCCTGCCGCTCATAGATGTGCTGCTCGATGAGGTCGGTATCCACCTCAAGGTCGAACATCATCTCGTTCCGGTGCAGGCAGAACAGGCACTCTTTCAGCTCCTCCTCCAGCTCCGGGTGGTAGCGCTCGTGTTCGGTGTCCCGCGGGATGCGGGGCGAAAGCAGGGTCTTTTCCTTTTGCGTGGTCTGGGTCATAGCAGTTCCTCCTCTTTGTGCGTCTTTGCTTCTTCTGATTTCCAGTATATGCAAAGAGCACGAGAAGGATGACGGAATCAAGCAGCCCGCAAGAACTCCTGCGAAAGTGCGTCTTTTTTCCGATTTCTGCAAAAAATTTCAAAAAAGCGCTTGACAAAGCGGCACTTTTTCCGTATAATAGCACACGTTGAGCGGTTCACCCCGCAAGACAGACCCAAGCTGATGGGGATTTGCATAGTGGTAGTGCGGTAGACTCTGACTCTACTTGTGGGAGTTCGATTCTCTCATCCCCAACCAAAAAGACATCCGAACACTCCGGATGTCTTTTTTTGTTCTGTTTTGTTTATAGAGAAAGCCAAAAAGAGCGATACAGCAAACGCTGTATCGCTCTTTTTGGTTAACGGCAATCAGTAATTCAGACCGAAGCCGCTGCGGTAGTAATTGCCGTCGGCATCGCAGTAGGCGTAGCTGCCGCCCTTGACGTTGGCGAGGATGGCGGGATCGATGTACTGATCCTTATCGTAGCCGGGCACGTCGTTGGGAGAGGCGCAGATCTCGCGCACCACACCGTCGATCTCCTGCTCGGTGATGGCAATGACGGCGGGGTCAGAGACCATGGTCAGGCTCAGCTTGCCGGTGGGGGCAAAGTCACCGCTGATGACATCGACCTGAGCGTTCAGGGCGTTGTTCAGGGCAACGGCGCTGACAGTGTACTGGATGGTCAGTGCATCGCAGTAGGGCTCCAGCTTGTCCAACAGCCAGGGGTTGCAGACCACGCAGGTGCCAACCACCTTGCCGCCGCGGGCATGGATGGCATCGGCCAGTTCCTTGATCTTCTCCACGTCCTTCAGGGTGACAACGGTGACCTTGTTGCCGGTCTTTTTCTGGCTCTTGTTGCGCTCGCGCTCGTCAGTGACGATCTCACCCATCTCGATGACGGGCATTGCGTACTGGTTGAACACCAGACCGTTGCTGATGGGCCAGACGTGCAGGTAGAGCACATCGGCTTCCTCCGGGGTGGCCACCACAGTGTAGCCCTTCTTCTCAAAGGCTTCCGTCAGGGTCTTGCGCAGAGCGGCATCCTCGTCCGTGTTGCCCAGACCGGCACCCATGGCCTGTGCCATCTGTGCAAAGCCGGAGTCCACACCCTTGAAGGTGACGATGCAGACCTTCTGGCTCTTGGCCAGAGGCAGGAGCTTCTCGTGGTTCTTGACCAGAACAACAGCCTTCTGGTTGGCCTCGTAGGCCTTCTTCTTGGCACCGTCGAAGTTGTCCACGCGGGCCTGATCGGCCTTGTCGGGGTCGAGGTAGGGGTTATCCACCCGCTTGGTGCGGAACAGGCTCAGCAGGCGGTTGTAGCTGGCGCGGTCCAGATCCGCCTTGGGCAGCAGACCGTCCTCCACAGCCTTGACGATGTTCTCGGGGTCGGTGTTGCCGCCGATGACATCGGTACCGGCAGAGATGGCCTTGGCGTAGCGCTCAGGCTCGGTGAGGTTCTCCACGCCGTAGATCTGAACGGTGGTGATGCCGGAGTCGGAGTTGACATAGCCGTCAAAGCCCATCTTGTTCCGGGCCAGATCGGTGATCAGCTCCTTGCTGTAAGCGCTGGGCACTTCCTCGGTGCTGGTCACCTCGCCCCGGTAGGTCTGGGGCACGGCACGGCCATCGGTGGCAATACGGGAGTAGTCCGGCATGATGGAAGAGACCTTGTGGTCAAAGGCGCGCTGGAACGGGGGCAGATGATACTTCTCCATAGAGCCGGGGGTGCGGTAGATGCGCCACTGGCCGATGGGCACATGGGGCTCAAAGCCATTCTCAGAGGGGGCATCGCCGGGGAAGTGCTTGATGGTCAGAACAACAGAACCCTCGTTCAGGCCGTTGTCGCCATCCTGATAGCCCTTGACCAGAGCCTCGGCAATATCGCTGGTGACATCGGGACGCTCGCCGTAAGTACCGGAGGTACGGGGCCAGCGGGGGTCAGAGGTCACATCGACCTGAGGGCCGTACATGATGTTCAGGCCCTCGGCCTTCATCATCTTGCGGTCGGTCTGGGCCATCTCATAGACCATGTCGGTGTTGCCGTCGCCAATGACAGCCGCGCCGATGCCCAGAGAGTCCGGGTAACCGATGTTGATGGGGTTGGTGTGGAGAGAGTACGGAATGGCCACGCCGCCCTTGCAGGCCTCGTATTCCAGCATCTGGGTGCCGGCGTTGTGGTACAGGGCCACCATGCCGGCCTCGCAGCGCATGTCACCGCGGTAAACACCGGCGGCGATGTGCTTTTCCAAAACGTGGCTGTCATCAATGCTGACGGTCATGCCGGGCAGAGGGCCGGGCATGGGCTTTTCACCGGGGTTGTGGTGCTTGTAGATCTTGCCCAGCTCCAGCTTGCCCTCGGCGTTGGTGGCCTCGGCACGGGTGGGCACCACAGGGCTGTTGAACAGGGTGTTCAGCACAAGGCCTGCCTGCTGATCCAGCCGCAGATGCTTGACCATATCCTCAGCGCGCTGCTCAGGGCTCAGCCGCCAATCCTTGTAGGGGGCCAGCTCGCCGCTGTTGTCCAGATCCTTAAAGTACAGGCCGTCCTTGACGATCACGCCGCAGGTGGTCACACCGATGTCGGGGCCGTTGACGTTGTGGAAGATGACCGGCTCAAGATACTGGTCAATGATCTGCTCGCCCTCTTCCAGAGCGTAGGGTGCAGGGATCACGCCGTCCTTGGCCTCTGCCCACTGGTCGGCGCTGGTATACCGTGTCTGCATAATGTTTCTCCTTTGTCTCTGTGCCTGCCACAGCACAGCTGATATATTACTTGCCTGTTTATTATACTTCCAGCGCAGATCGTTCGCAAGCAAACAAATAAAAAAAGTTACAAACTTTGGCGTAGTATACAAGGATGCTCTGCCGGATTTGTGCAACTTTCCCCTATCCCGATCCACAAACCGGGTTCGATTCCTGCTGACAATGCTGCATAAAAATAACCCTCTCCGTCAAAGCCTGCGGCATTGACGGAGAGGGTCGTATCCTTAATTTACCAGATCATCTGGATGCGGCCTGCGCCGTACGGGTCCTCGTAGTTGAGCAGGTAGCCGGGGTAATCGGCCAGCGGGCTGTTGGCGCTTGCCAGATGCGGCAGACCGTTGGCATCCACGCCGCCGAACATGGCTGCGTAGCTGGACATGACAAGGTAGTCCTCAGAGACATAGTCCTTGATGAGGGTCGCGCCATCGAACATGGCAAAGCCATCGCCCAGATTGCGCAGGGTGTAGTTCATGCCGGCCAGAGCGTAGGTGGCGTTCGGGTCAAGGGGCTGATAAGTACCGGTGGTCTTGTCGTAGATCTCCACATTGCTGACACGCGGGATGGTGGCGCTGCCGGTCCAGACATTCTTGTCGTTGGTCTGAACAGTGTTGGGGATCATGGGGTGGATCGTGTACCTGGCACCTGCCACCTGCAGGAAGCCGCCGTTCTCCTTGCCCTCAGCACCGGCAAAGCGGGCACCAAACTCCAGAGCGTCCTGGATCTGCTGGCCGGTCACGGACATCAGACAGGCCACGTTGCCAAAGGGGCTGACGGTCTTGCAGGTCTTGAAGCTCCAGGGGCCAGCCTCCACATCGGTGCGGATGCCGCCGCCGTTCATAATGGCGACATCACAGTGGAGTTCCTCGATCTCGTTGAAGTAGGTGTAGATACCGTCGGCCACGAAGTCGCCGAGGTTGGTCTCGCCGGAGCGGATGCGGCGCTTGCCGGTGGCGGGATCGTTGATGTAGAATTTGGTATCGCCCACTGCGATCTCCTCGCCCAGCATATCGTCCACTGCGCTGATCCAGTTGGAGGCGGTGGCGGCCACGGCAGCATCCAGACCCTCGTAGGTGTCGATGAGCTCAGTGGTGATGGTGCCGTCCGCGCCCACGGTCATCTTGCCGATGTTCTTGAAGTAAGAACCGGTCTGGGTCAGGGTGACTGCCTTGCCGGAAGCATCGGTGACCTGCTTGTTGGCCATCACGGTGTGGGAGTGGCCGTCGATGAAAGCGGTAAAGCCGTGGGTGTGTGCAATGACTTCCTCACTGGTCCAGGGAGAGGAGGACGGGTCAACGCCCAGATGGCCCAGACCGATAATGGTGTCAGCGCCCCAGAACTCAGCCTTGTCGATGGCCTTCTGAACGGCATCGTAGAGCTTCTGGCCGTCCTCGCCGCCCAGAATGTCGTAGATGTACTTGGTCTGGGCATCGTTCATAAAGTAGGCCGGGGTAGACTTGGTGAAGGTCTCGGGGGTGGTCACGCCCACAAAGGCGATCTTGCGGCCGCCCACAAAGAAGAACTTGACGCTGGGCAGGACGTTGAAGCCGGTGCGCAGATCGACCCAGTTGCAGGAGACATAGGGGAAGTCGGCTTCCTGGATCACAGCCTTGGCACGGGCCATGCCGTAGTCGAACTCATGGTTGCCGGGGGTGGCCAGATCGTAACCGGCCTCGTTCATCAGCTCGATGATGGTAGCGCCGTCATCCATGGAACCGTAAGCGGTGCCCTGGATATGGTCGCCTGCATCCACCAGCAGCACATCCCGGCCGGTGTCCTCGATGCTCTTTTTCAGGGCAGCAATGGCGGCATAGGTGGGCTTGGGGGACTTGTTGTCGATATAGGTGTGGACATCGTTGGTGTAGAGGATGGTCACATCCGCTTTGTCACCAAAGAAGCAATTGGTCTCCTCCGCAAAGGCGGCGGGTGCACCGACAGAAACTGCGGTCAGTGCCGTGGCAGCACCGGCCGCCTTGATAAAGCTGCGGCGGGTAATGAACTGTTTCACAGGGAAAGACCTCCTTTGATTCAATACGCTCTTTCAGCCCTCTCCGTCAATGCCGTGCAGCGTTGTTTTCCCTTTTGGGGAACTGGCAGGCTTCAGCAAGACCGAGAGGGCTGTTTGTTACCTAAATCTTAACATAGAACCCCAGTTTCCGCAAGGGATTTTTGTAAAATTCGTGTCAAGAAATCCCACAATAGTCATACTGTTTTGGTAAAACGTTTGAAAATTTCGAGAAAAAGGGCAAAGCCCCGCATCCCATGGAAAGGGTGCAGGGCTTTGCCGCATTCAGAAAAGAGGGTCAGAGGATCGGGGGACGATTCTCAGACAGCATCAGATGGCATGGTATTCTTTGAGGAACTTCTCAAGGTCGGTGCCCTCGATTTTCTTGAGCACTTCCTTGAGGGCCACCCGCTGGATGAAGGGCAGATCCATATCGGTGATCTTCTTGCCGTCACGCAGTTTGACCGTTGCATCGATCAGGCTGCGGACATCATAGGTGCTGCCCCAGACCTCGGGCACGCCGCGGTCGATGTTGAGCAGGGTGTAAACCGCTTCCATACCGGTGCGCATGGAGTACTCGGTGGTGAAGATGGTGTCACGGCCGGTCTCGGCAAACTGGCCCAGGAAGGCGAAGTTGACAGCGCCCTGGGGCACGATGTCAGGGCGGTCACCGAAGGCACGGGGCATGAAGAAGGCATCGATATAGGGCATCATCACAGGCACGGTGTTGGCGCTGTGCTCTGCCAGCCCGGCAATGTCCTCCTCGGGCACGCCGATGTGATACAGCCACTCCATGCAGATCTCGCGGCCGGTGCAGTCGCGCATGGGCTTCTTGACGTAATCGCCGGGCTTGTCGCTGAACAGGCCGTAGACCCAGACGCAGAGCTGATTCTTGGGCTGGTCACGGAACTGCTGCTGGCGGTTCAGGGTCCAGCTGAGCAGCCAGCTGGAATCCTTGACCGTGACGATGCCGCCGGTGACGGTGTGGCCGCTGAAGGGGTCACGCTTGCAGATCTTCTTGATATACTGGGGGATCTTGTCGTCCAGGGTGGTGATGGTGGCGCTTTCCCAGTTGGACAGCTCCGGCTGAGAGCAGAACTTTTCGGGATGGCCGAAGGAAGGATCCTGTGCAGCGATCTTCTTCCACAGATCCCAGCCGTTACCCGGCTTGATGGTGGGATCAAAGCCTGCGGCCTTGTCCTGAGAGCCGATGGTGCAGCTCTCCACGCAGCCGCCGTTGGTGATGAAGAGCAGATCGTTCTCGGTGAGGTCGATGGTCCTGCTCTCACCCTTGTGATCCACGGTCACGCTGCTGGCCTGCTTTTTGCCGCCCTCGATCCGGAACTGGACATCGGTGACCTTGGTCTCGTACTGGAAGTCCACGCCGTGGTCCTTCAGGTAGGTGACCATGGGCAGGATGATGGATTCATACTGGTTGTAGCGGGTAAAGCGCAGGGCGGTGAAATCGGGCAGACCGCCGATGTGGTGGATATAGCGCTTGAGGTAGAGCTTCATCTCCAGCGCGCTGTGCCAGTTCTCAAAGGCGAACATGGTGCGCCAGTACATCCAGAAGTTGGAGGAGAACACCTCATCATCAAAGATATCGGTGATCTTTTTATCCTGCAGCTGCTCGTCCGGGGTGAAGAAGAGCTTCATGATCTCCATGGCACCCTGATCGGAGATGGCGAACTTGCCGTCGGTATGGGCATCCTGGCCGCGGTTGACGGTGGCACGGCAGAGGGACTTGTTGGGGTCCTCCTTGTTCAGCCAGTAATACTCGTCCAGCACGCTGGCACCCTCGGTCTCCAGCGAGGGGATGGAGCGGAGCAGGTCCCACATGACCTCGAAATGGTTGTCCATTTCACGGCCGCCGCGCATGACATAGCCGATATCGTACTTGTAGCCGTCGCAGGCACCGCCGGGCAGCGGGTCCTTCTCAAACACATGGATGTGGTCGCCCTGCATCTGGCCGTCACGGACCAGGTAGCAGGCGGCGGTCAGGGCCGCCAGACCGGAGCCGATGAGGTAAGCAGATTTATTGTCAACGCCCTCAGGCTTTTTGGGGTGTGCAAATGCTTCGTAGTTGCCACTGGAATAATACATACCGGGAACCTCCTGTAAATCGTATTGGGAAGACTGCGTTCATGGTTCTGTGTCGTCTTCCCTTTCGTTGTGCTTAGTATACCCCAGTGGTTTTTTCAGAACAACAAACAAATCCTGAACAGTGTATAAAATTTATACAAACCCCGACCATTGTCGGAAATATGACAAAACTGTGTATAGCCTCGCACAAAAAAAACGCCCGCTTCCGAAGAAGCAGGCGCTTTTGAACGTTCACGGATTATTTGCTTTCAGGTGCCACCTCAAAATCGACCTTGCCAAGGTTGATATCGGCGCGGACGATGGTGATCATCATGCTGTCGCCCAGGCTCCAGGTCTTGCCGGAGGCGGGGTCAGAAAGGCGGATACCCTCGGTGAGGGTGGTGCCGGTGGCGGTCAGGCTGGAAGCAGGCACAAAGCCCTCCACGCCGTTCTCCAGCTCCACAAAGATGCCGCGCTGGGTCACGCCGGAGATGATGCCCTCGTAGCACTCACCCAGATGGCGGCGGGCGTACTCGGCCTTGTAGTAATCCTCGGCCTTGCGCTCGATCTGAACGGCCAGCACTTCCCGCTCGCTGGACTGCTTGGAGGCCTTCTCCGCGAAATCGGTGTAGCGGACGATCATGGTCTCCTTGTCGGTGCCGTTGAGCAGGTCGGTCATCATGCGGTGGATGGCCAGATCCGGGTAGCGGCGGATGGGGCTGGTGAAGTGGGCGTAATCCTTGAGCACCAGACCATAGTGGCCCTTGGGCTTTTCCTCATAGCATGCCTTGGACATGCAGCGGAGCATTCCGGTGTTGACGATCTGCTCAAACGGGGTGCCGCGCACACCTTCCAGAATGGCGCTCAGCTCCTTGGGGGTGGGCACTTCCTTGGCAAAGTGGTCGTTGATGCCGCAGGCCTGCAGCAGGCTGTGCAGGCGCTCCAGCTTCTCGCCGTTGGGCTCCTCGTGGACACGGTAGACAAAGGGGATCTGCTTGACCCGGGCAAAGTGGGCGGCGCACTGGTTGGCCAGCAGCATGAACTCCTCGATCATGGCCTCGCTCTCGCCGGAGGTACGCTTTTTCACATCGATACAGTGGCCGTTCTCATCCAGAATGAGCTTGACTTCCCCGCTCTCGAAATCGATGCAGCCGCGCTCCTTGCGCAGGCGGGCGCGGTGGGCGTACAGTTCCTTCATGGCGGGCAGCTGATCCAGCACCTCGGCATACTTGGCCTGGGTCTCGGCATCGGCAGTGCCGGCCAGCAGGGCGTTGATCTCAGAATACACGCCCTTGACCCGGCTGCAGATGATGGACTTGACGAACTTGTAGTCGGTCAGATTGCCGTCCTGATCCAGACGCATCAGGCAGGAGAACGCCAGGCGCAGCTCCTTCTCGTTCAGGGAGCAGATGCCGTTGGAAAGGCTCTTGGGCAGCATGGGCACGACCTGATCCGCATAGTAGACCGAGGTGGCGCGGTTGAAGGCTTCCTCGTTCAGCTCACTGCCGGGCTTGACGTAGTGGGAGACATCGGCGATATGAACGCCCAGCTCATAGCCGCCCCCGGAGAGCCGGGTCAGGCTGACGGCATCGTCGATATCCTTGGTCTCGGCGCTGTCGATGGTGAAGATGGGCAGAGCGCGCAGATCCATGCGGCCCTTGCAGTCCTCCTCAGACACGGTCATGTCCTCGAACTTCTTGGCCTCGTCCCGCACCTTCTCGGGGAAGCGGGTGTGGATGTCCTTGGCATAGAGCAGGGCCTTGGCGCAGCGCTTGGCCTCCTCGCAGCTGCCAAAGCGCATGGAAACGCCCACGCGGTGGTCCTCCTGCCGGGTCCCGCGCTGCAGGATCTCCACAGCCACCTTGTCGCCGTCCTTCGCGCCGCCCTCGCAGTCGCGCTGGATGGTCATGGAGATGGCCGGGCAGTCATCGGGCACGAACTTCAGGCGGCCCTCGATGCGGCGGGCAGTGCCCACCATGTCGTTCTTCTGCTCGAGCACGGCAAGGATCTCGCCCTCATCGCTGCCCTCCACCCGGGGGTGGGCAAACTTCTCTACCAGAACGGAATCGCCGGGCATGGCACCGCGGGTGAAGCGGCCCGGGATGAAGATATCGCCGGATTCATCCTCCAGCATCACAAAGGCAAAGTTCTTGCCCAGCTTGACCACCTTGCAGGGCAGGGCCTTTTCGGCACGGCCGGAGCGGGCAGTGAAGAACACGCCGGACTTCTGGCAGACCACAGCGTCGTGCACCAGCTCGTCCAGAGCCTCCATCACCTTGCGGTCCGCGGCACGGTCGCCGCCGAACTTTGCCTTGAGGTCCTTGACCATGCAGGGCTGGTTCTGGATGGCATGTTCAATTTTATCGCGTAATGACATATTTTTCTCCTTAACACTTTTCCGGCATTCTCCAATGGAACCCGGACAACTTCTTTCCCACGAGAGGTTTAGACAGAAAAACAGCCCCGCCTTACACGGGGCTGTACACGGGTGCTCAGGCCAGACGGCTGGCGAACACACAGGCCAGGATAGCCACCACAAAGAACACGATGCCTGCAATGCGGGTCACCTTGGCCAGCATCTGATCCGCAGGGGTCAGGCGTGCATTGTTGGCACCGCCCACACCACCGTTGATGGCACCGGCCAGACCCTGACCGTGGGTGTGCTGCATCAGGGTGAGGAGGATGATGACGGCCGAGACGACCAGCAGGATGGCACCGCCGACGATTTCAATGACAGACATGGATGGAACGCTCCTTTTATCTTTAGTTTCATAGAGACTGCATACAAATACAAGTGTATGATAGCACAAAAGCCCGGGAAATGCAAGAAAAACCGTGGGCTATGGGGCCAGAATTTCCAGCCCTGCCGCCACCCGGGCAAAGATGGCCGCGCTGGAAAAGGCAGGCTCGGCCTGCGTGTCCTGCAGCACCACGATGGTATAGCGTGGCTGCTCTGCCGGGACAAAGCCCGCAAACCAGTAATTTTTCAGCTCTGTGCCGCCGGAAAACTGGCCGGTCTGGGCCGTGCCGGTCTTGCCTGCCGCGGTCTGGCCAGGCAGGGCGGCCT
>UMCI01043697.1_pt1 | contig 12818 bp, 12 predicted proteins | sample 1964211 | NCBI WGS metagenome assembly UMCI01 (sample SAMEA4835966, study PRJEB28245) | human gut metagenome | biome: gut microbiome; material: fecal sample | place: Denmark | collected 2008 | reverse complement strand
TGATCACATGCTCTATGCGGCAGGCATCTGCCTCTGCAGTTTTCGGATCAACGCCGGCCTCTATCAAACGATCTGTAAAAAAGCGGTGCCTCTCATAAATCTTCTCCGCAATTATCCGCCCCTGCTCTGTCAGATGGAGAAAATGGTCCCCATCCACGGCAAGAAAACCGCCTTCCTGCAGAACTGCCACCGCATGGCAGACACTGGGCTTAGATACATCCATGTGCCGGGCCACATCTACAGAACGCACCATACCCATTTCCCTATGGAGAATAAGAATGGTTTCCAGATAATCTTCTCCGGACGCATAGAGTTTCACGATACTTCCCCTTTATTCTGCAGGTTCCAGAGACAGAATATCGAAGAAACAAGGTGTACCTGTAAAGGTATAGCCTGCAATCTTATCCGTGTTATAAACCAGCATATCCTTTTGGTATGTAAGCGGAATATCAAGCACATTACCTACATCATAGTTAAACAGATAGGTATAAGTATCCCGGACTTCCTGATCATCGGACATATTGGTCAATTCTTTGATGGTAGCAAGGAACTCGTCAGAGCCTTCCATACCGGGCAGCGAGGGTGTCTGCGGCACCATACTGTCCATAGGGGTGAACCAGCAATGGGGAGACGCAAAGGCGTACTGACAATGCCACAAGGTCAGATCGAACTTGCCTTCCAGATAATCGGCATACCACTGCATCTGCTCAGTCCCGTAAATCGTAATATCAATTCCCACTTCTGCAAGCTGGCTCTTGATGACTTCGGCAGTCGGCATACTAACAGATGTGCTGCCAGTCTCCAGTGTGAGCAGGAGACTCAACGGTTCTCCGTCTTTTTCACGGATACCGGTGCTTTCATTCATCAACCAGCCGGCCTCATCGAGAAGCTGATTTGCCATATCCGGATCATAGTCATAGGTTGTTTCCAACTCCACATCCGCATAGGGCGTATCACGGGTAGCAGGAATGTCTGCCGGAGGTTCATAACCGTTAGAAATAGCTACAGACATTTCCTCTTTATCAATGGCATAGGCTATGGCCTGCCGTACACGAATATCAGATAAATAGGGGCTGGTGGCATTGGTGGTGATCACTTGTACACGGGTATCTTTTTCGGCCATCTGTCCGTCAATCCCATCCATAGCGAGAGCCTGGTCGTATTCCCCATAGGTCAAAAGTGTTCCTCCGTAGATCATGTCGATCTCACCGGTCTGGAGAGCCTGAAGGCGGGATGTAGAGTCAGGGATATACTTGACAATGACTTCATCCCAATAAGGTGTTTCTCCCCAGTAGTCCTCATTGCGGACAAATCGGGTGTACTCACCAGCCACATACTCGTCATAGATGTAAGGGCCTGTGCCTGCCACGCCGGAAATCGTCTGGAAATCACCGGGGATAATGTACTCCGGTGCGCTCATGGGATTTACATCCGGCCAGCAAAAATCCTGAAGATAGGCATAGAACGGATGGTCATAATGGAGCGTAATGGTATAATCATCAACGATTTCAATCTCTTGAATATCCGTAATGCCCTTCAGACTGTAAAAGGACGGGTTAGACTGCTTATGTTCCAGATTGGTCTTGACCGCCTCCGCATTGAACGGTTCTCCATTGTGGAAAGTAACGCCTTGGCGCAGGTGGAAAGTAAGCTCTGTCTGGTCATCGTTATACTCCCAGCTTTCTGCCAGTCCGGGGACAATCTCACCATTGTCAAAGTCCACCAGGTTTTCATACACCAGTTTGGAGGTGCAATAGAGAGAATTATTCATATAAAGGGTGGAGAGGTCTGTGGTTTCTGCTCCAATGGCATAGGTCAGCACTTTCTTTTCAGAGTCTGCCGTAGTTGATCCGTCGCCGCCAGACTCCGTGGGCGTCTGATTACTGCTGCAGGCCGTCAGGAGCATGGCGAAACAACAAATGACTGCAATGATACGAGCAAGTTTTGATTTTTTCATGGTTTACTTCCTTTCTTGTAAATTTATGTCAATGTTCGATTGACCGATATTAACGATCTGTCCGCTTTCCAGTTCATAAATGCGCTGGGACAGTCGATAGGCGAATTTCATATCGTGAGTAATAAGGAAATAGCTGCATCGGTATTCCCGATGGTATGCCTCCAGAACCTCACGAATCGCCTTTTGCGAGATCAGATCAAGCCCGCTGGTTAACTCATCCAAAATGAGATAGTCGGGCCGCACAGCCAGCGCCCGCAGCAGTGCAACGCGCCTCTGCTCACCCCCGGACAGGTTTTTGGTTGGCGTATCCAAGAGTTTTCTGCTGGTGGCCGTCAAATCCATCAGTTCTAAGATTCGCTGTTTACGCTCCTGAGAAGATAACTTTGTCAGATTGCGTAATGCTTCCTCCAGATTATGTCCTACCGAGTGCCGGCGGTTGAGGCTGCCAGTAGCATCCTGAAAAACCGCCTGTATCTTTGTGCGATGGCTGCGCCACTGTCCATAACTCCATTTGGCAATGTTCTCGCCATCCAGCAAAATCTCTCCACCGGTGGGGCGCTCCAAACCAATCAGGAGGCGGGCCATTGTACTTTTCCCACTGCCGCTTTCCCCGGTGAAACTGATATTTTCCCCTTTGTTCCACGTAAATGAAATGTCCTTTAGCGCATGAAAAGGCTTGCCGGAGGCATCCAAAAAATCTTTGCTTACATTTCGGACTTTGATTTCCGCCATGTCCAGCCACCTCCTTCCTCAGCTATAGCCAGACGCACGAACTCTTTTGTCCACTCTTTATGCGGGGCGGCAAACAAATCTGCCGTTGCGCCACACTCCACAATGGTTCCGCTCTGCATCACAAGCAGATCATCGCAGAGAGTGCGAATAGCGCCATCATCATGGGACACAAACAGAATTGCAGCCTGCTGTTTCATCCGCATTAACTCTTGGATTAGATACGTCTTGTTTTCCTCATCCAAAGCGGAAGTCGGCTCATCTGCAAAGATGTACCGAGGAGAGAGGCCAATTAAAATCGCCATTGTTACCCGCTGAAGCATCCCCCCGGACAACTGGCCGGGGTAGGAACGATAAACCCGGTCCGTATCCAAAAGATTGACCTTTTGCAGCGCCTCCATGCTAAGTTTGAGGGCAGCATTTTTGTCTAACCGCAGCCGTTTCCGGAATGTTTCTGTCATCTGTGTCCCAACTGGCACATGGAGATTAAACGCAGTCATCGGGTTTTGAGGAATAAAGCCCAAAGTTGTCCCGCAGAGATCTCGCCGCACTTTTTCCGGTTTCTTTAGCAGATCCTCTCCGTCCAGCAATATTTGTCCAGTATGAATGGATACATCCCCATCCGATACTCCCATCAATGCCTTTAAGAGGGTAGTTTTGCCGGAACCGCTGGCTCCGGTTAATCCGGTGCAGATACCCGTTTTCAGAGTAAACTCTACATGATCCAGCAGTATGACCCCCTTAGAGGTCTGAACAGACAGGTTTTTAACCTCTATCATACCGCATCACCTCCCTCCAACTGCTTTGCCAGCAAATTAAAGGACAAGGTGCATAAAAAGATAAATAAGATCGGCAGGAATAGCAGTGATGGATGGGTCATCAGCATGCTGCGTCCCTCGGAAAGCATCGAACCCCAGTCAATCACATCATCGCCCAAGGTAAGCCCGATAAAGGAAAAGGCCGAGATGTTCATAATCATTTCCGCACAGGACAGGCATAGGAAATGGACCAAAGGCCGGATAATGTTCGGCAGGATATGGACAAATAATACCCTGCTGCTGGAGGCCCCGGAGGACACCGCACACAGTACATACGCCTTATCCAGTTCAATCTCTGTCTGTGTCTTGACCAGTTTAATCATCCTCAAAATCAGAGAAACCGTCAGCGCCACCAGCATCGTAGAGATGCTGTTTCCCCATATCCCGACAAAAATGATAAGGTAAGCTAAAGGTGGGATCGCTGTCACAGCGTCCAGCAAGCTGCCAAACACCAAACTTCTGGCGGCATTGGCCCTGCCCAGCCATAATCCGATCAGTGTACCAAGAACAAGCACAATGCCTCCGCCCAGCAAAACAATACCGAGGGTCACATATCCGCCATACAAAAGCCGTGATAACTCACAGCGCCCAAACTGGTCAGTTCCCAGAGGGAACTCTGCACTGAATGGCGCATACTTGTTGGCAATATCCATCGCCTCCGGGTTATGGGGCGCAAGCAGAAAACCGAGGAAGCAAAAAGCAATGATGAGGATCGGAATGATCCATTTCAAATGTTTCATTACAGGCCCCCCTTTCGTGTCTGGAGCAGGCGCTGGATAATGTCTGCCAGAATGTTGAAAATCACCAGTGCAAAAGCAAGGAACAGCACCGTTGCGTAAATCACGGGCAGATCACGATTCGTCAGGCTGTTTACAATCCGATACCCCAATCCTGGCAGAGAAAAAATACTTTCCACTATGGCGGACCCGGCCATACACATTCCCATCATCTGCATAAATGTGGGAACCGTAGAGATGACGGCCTGGGGCATAGCGTACCGCACTACAATATAAGAGTCGCTTAATCCTCGGCAACGGGCGTAGAGAACGCTGTCCTCGTTCATGGCCTGCTGGATCGCCTTTGAAAGCATTTGCCCGAAAAAGGCAATCCCACCCACTGCCAGACAGAGTGCTGCCGGAAGATATCGCATTAAACCGGTATTACCGGATACACTGATCAGGTTCCATCTCACGGCCACCACATCAATAAACGAAGTCGCCAGATAAAACGCCGGGATGGAAATTGCCGCGATGGACACAAATGCTAGGATTTTCCCGACCACATTCTTTCGTGTCAGGTAGAGCAGACCCCCTAATATCAATGCACCAACTGCCTGAAGAACCGCAGACAGCAGTACAATGCAGCCTGTTTCCTTTAAGGCCGATCCGACGATAAGGAAAACATCACGATTATCCACATATGAATTTCCCAAGTCAAAATGAATCAGGTCATTCAGCCAATCCAGATACTGCACAACAATCGGACGATTCAATCCCATCTGTTCGCGTACCAGCTCGATTTGTGTCTCGTCCACCGTAAATATGCGGCGTGAATAGGCTTCGGCTGCATCGATGGGCGAAAGCTGCATCAGGATAAAAGTGATCGCCGTGACTAGGAACAAAGTCAATAACAGTTGTAAAAGTTTTTGGAGTAGAAATCTTTTTGTACTCAAGCCTTCGCCTCCCCGCATGATGCGCTGATTTTCCAGTCAATGGCAGCTTTACGGTTCAAAATGAAATCAGCGTAAATGCCCTTTTGCCGGATCAGTTGGTCGTGAGTGCCATGCTGGACAATCCTTCCGTGATCCACCACTAAAATCTGGCTTGCATGGCGCACTGTTTTCAGTCGATGAGCAATCATAATAATGGTCTTACCTCCGGTTAAGGCTTCAATAGCTGCTTGAAGCTCCGCCTCATTCTCCGGGTCCACATTTGCGGTTGCCTCGTCTAAAATTACGATGGGAGCATCCTTCAGCATGGCTCTGGCTATGGAAAGCCGCTGACGCTCACCGCCGGATATTGTGGCTCCCCCTTCACCAATCACCGTGTCATAGCCGTCAGGAAGCGCCATAATAAACTCATGGCACCGGGCAGCTTTTGCTGCTGCCACTACTTCTTCGTGGCTGGCCGCCGGCTTACCAAACTTGATGTTGTTTTCAATGCTGTCGTTGAACAAATACACATTCTGAAAGACCATACTGAAATTGCTCATCAAGCTGTCCAGCGAATAGTCCTTTACATCAATGCCGCCCAATTTCACGGAGCCTTTGTTCACATCCCAGAACCGGGCCATAAGGCTGGTAAGCGTTGTTTTGCCGGAACCGGAGGGTCCCACAATAGCGGTAGTCGTGCCTTCTGGAATGGTGAAGCTCACATCATCAATGATTTTCCGATCTCCATAGGAGAAGTCCACATGGTCGAATGTAATGTCATGGCTTTTTGGCACCTGAACAGAACCGCCCTCATCCATCTTTGGCGCCCGGTCAATCTCCTCTACCCGGTCAATGGAAGCATCAATCATCGGCAGCATAAAGAACATCTCACCAGCCGATTCCAATTCGCTATATACCATGAACGCAGATACCACCATCATCAAACAAGTGAACAGCGACATATTCCCTTGCAGGAAAAGCCAGATGGAAAGCAGGATTGCCAATACAGAAGTAACACGCAAAACAACCTGCTCCAGCACATTGTAGGGGATGCGTTTGCGCTCCAATTTGAAGTTTTGATTTTCTGTTTCTTTGATGGTATTGTTTAGCGTCTGATTTGCCGCTTTATCCCCGTGGAAAGCGCGCACTACACTCATGCCCTGTATGTATTCCAGCACAGCATCCACCAGTTTGGTCTGGGCTGCCAATCGCCCTGGGGAAAGCTCACGGGATTTCTTCAGCAGCCGGGAATTGACCCAAAGAAACAGCAGCATCCCAACAAAGAACACAAGACCGATTCTCCAGTCAAAGCACATGATTGCCAGAGAAAAAATCGTAGTCCGGATCATTCCCACAACTGTCCGGGCGATCACTGCAAAAGACATACTCTCCAAATCAGCCATTGTAGAGGTGGCTGCCGCAGTAAGACTGCCAAGGCTCTGTGCGTTGAAATAACCCATCGGCATATATTTCATGCGTTCACCGATGTGAATACGCTTTTCTCCGCACATTCGGTAGTTGGCATGTCCTTCGCTATTGTGGGCCAGATACCAGCAGAGCGCGGCGCCAGCCACACTAATCGCCATGATTCCCAAAGCTGTCCATGCGGTGGGTCCGGTCATGTTCTGTTCTACCAATGCCCGCAGCACTACCAATAGTGCGACAAATTGTAACGCCTCAAAGATGCTCCTCAGCAGTTCAAAGGCCATACCTTTATACCAGGTGCCTTTCTCCGCTCCGGAGAACCGAAAGAACCGTTTATATGCGTCAAACATACGCCGCACCTCCTTCCATCTGATCGTTGTCTCGCGCCTGCGTGTGTGCTGCCCACATTTGCTGATAGAGCGGACACCGTTCCAATAGTTCTCCATGTGTCCCGGCATCCAAAATCTTTCCATGATCTACCACAGCAATTTGTTCCGCTCCGGTAATGGTGGACAGGCGATGGGCAATCACAATGAGTGTCTTGCCGTGGGTCAGCCGCCCTATGGCATCCTGAATGACCGCCTCGTTTTCCGGGTCCGTATAAGAAGTTGCCTCATCCAGGATAACAATAGGCGCATTTTTCATCATGGCACGAGCAATAGCTACCCGCTGCCGTTCGCCGCCGGAAAGATGTCCGCCGGCCCCTCCCACAATCGTGTCATAGCCATGATCCAGTCCCATGATAAACTCATGGCAGCCCGCAACCTTTGCCACCGCCTCGACTTCGGCATCCGTTGCCTCCGGCCTACCCATGCGGATATTCTCACGGACGGACAAATTGAACAGAAAATTATCCTGGGATACATAACCAATCAGATCCATTACCTGCTCCGGAGGAAGTTCTTTTGCATCAACACCCCCAATGGTGATATACCCGCCTCCTACATCCCAATAAGAGGCGATGAGTTTCGCAATCGTAGATTTACCAGAGCCGGACGGCCCTCCCAAGGCTGTTGTGGTTCCTTGTTTGATGTCCAGATTGATGCCGTTCAGAACCTGTGTATCCTTATAAGCAAAAGTCACATCCCGCAGGGAAATATCCAATCCTTTGAGATTTTTCCGCTGGGACGGACGATCCAGATCAGGCTCGGACAAAACGGCAGTAATTTCTCCGGTGATAGTAGCAATTTTAGAAAAATCATCCGTCAGAAAGATAGCTGCAACCAGTGGCCCCATAATGCCAAGAGAAAGAATGGCAATGGTGATAAAGTCCGGAGCAGACAAAGAGCCGTTCATATAGAACAGGCATCCCACAGGCAGCACACCAATCAATACGGCCGGCCAAATCGTCATCATCAGAGCAGAATAGCCCTGGGTGGATTTCATCCAGTCCAGCATGAGATCCACGCTCTGACGGACAGCCTGTGTAAACTTTCCATAGGAGGCAGCACTTTGATTGAACGCCTTAATGACCTCAATCCCATTGATGTACTCCACGGTGGTGGCGCTCATATACTTACTTGCCTGAACAACAGCACCGTATTTTTTAGGGTATTCCTTCATCTGGGCCATGTAACAGAGCATCCCGATGGGTATCGTAATCAGGGATACCAGTGCCATTCTCCAATCCAACACAAACAGGTAAATAACGATGGCGATGGGGACCAGCAGGTTAGAAGTCATTTCCGGGATGATGTGCGCCAGAGGCACTTCCATTTGTTCTACACGCTCTACCATTGTTGTTTTCAGCCGTCCCGAAGGTGTATCCGTCAAATATCCCATAGAAACACGAGTTAATTTATCCGCAACCGCCTGTCGTATTTCTGAAAGCACATGGAATGTCGTTTCATGGGAGCATCTGGTAGAGAGGCCATGAAAAACAGACTTCATCAGGTAAGCAATAAGGGCAACAATCCCCCATGTTAAATAAGCAGAAAAATTCGTTTCACCTCCGATCAGCAGATTTACGATCCTTGCCACAGCGAAATATGGCACGATACCACTTGTGACGCTGATCACAGCAAGAATGATAGAAAGCAAAAAGCCCGATTGGTGCGGTCTAATGAATGTCATCAAATTCACAGAATCTTCGTGTCGCTGCATATGATTCCCCCCTTTTAAGTTAGCTCAACCTAACCATAAGTCAAAATAAAAAACCGACAACCCACAGGATTTATCCTGCAAATTATCGGCTCTGCGTCTTGGCGTCTGGCTCTGACAATATAATGTTTTGTCCCTGTACATCTACAATGTGTTCTTTTCCGCATTTTGGACAGAATAGCGGAAAATGTTTGAGAACAGTATCCGGATTCACCTTTGTGCGGGTTTTGTTGCCGCATGTTGGACAATGAATCCACCCCTTTGGGTCAATCCAGCCACTCAATCGCCGTCACCTCCATCCCCCAAAAAGATGGTCTGCCACCCGGCGGTATAAAAACGCCGCATCTTTTGAATATGCTCAATCGCCTGTGCTTTCGGCATGTCGTGGATGACAACTTCAAACATCCCGGTATAGAAAGCACTGGATAGAAGATGGCTCAATTCTGGTGTCAGACGACCGCTAGAAATTGCATCATTACCGGAAACTTCAATATATTTTTCCGTGCATCCCGTATCCAGCTCCACAACCCGATGAATAAATTCCTGATAGATCGTGTTCTCCCCGCTGGTAAACAGCAGCTTAAATTCATCAAAATATTCGTAAAGATAATCTACTACTTTTACAAAACCATCATCCGAGTGACGCCGCATCTGTTTTGTCTGCTCTTCCCCGGACATGGCGCTAAATTGATTTAATACCGACTGGAGTAATTCACAAAAACCATCTGCCGCCGGCTGTACAAGAGATCGATACATGCTCTCTTTATCCGGATAACGTATATAAATCGCTCCTTTACTGGAGCCAGCCTTCTCAGCAATCGTCCTTAAGGAGGTATTCTCATAACCATTGAGCAGAAATTCTTCTTTTGCACATTCCATAAGTTTCTCTGTAACACCTGCTGTCCGTTTTGCCATGAACCTCCTCCTTTCTATTAAAACCATCGGTTTCAAACCGTTGGTCTTATTATAGTTCATTACATCGGTAAAGTCAACCACCTATTTTAAAACAACGAAAAAAAATATCTCTGTAAACTTTTCCTTGGTCTCTGTATCTTTGCACATAATTATGTTATAATAATGTACAAAGAAGGGAGGTGGCGATATGCCGCAGATAAGACCAATTACAGATCTTCGCAATACGAATGAGATCTCTGACCTCTGCCATGCCCGCCGGGAGCCGATATTCATTACAAAAAACGGATATGGCGATCTTGTGGTGATGAGTATCGAAACCTATGAAGCGATGGTTGAAAATGCAGCGATGGACACCGCAATTTCAGAAGCAGAAGCCGAGTTTGAACAAGACGGACAACTCCATGACGCCAGAGAGGCACTGGCTTCTTTAAGGAGGAAGCATTTTGGATAAATACAGCGTCAAACTGATGAGCCGGGCGCTGCGGGATTTGGATGGTATCTATGATTATATCGCACACACACTGCTAGAACCGGAAACGGCTCTAAACTTGGTAAGCCGGATCGAGGATGCTATTTTGTCACTGGAGATGATGCCCTCCCGCTGTCCGGAACGTAAACATGGAGTCTATGCAAATCGAGGATACCGGCAGCTTTTTATAGAGAACTACACTGCCATTTTTCGGATCGATGAAGCAAAGAAAACGGTAATCGTGGTGACGGTACGCTATTCTCCAAGAGAATTTTAAACAAGGGAATGTCATATGAAAAGCAGCCTGCTCAAACAGGCTGCTTTTCTGCAGTTTCTTATAATGTTCCCTCATTGATCTTGCCGAAGAATATTCTCCAGTGTTACCGCTTTTAATGCCTGCTGCAATCTCCATTCTGTCTTTCTATACTCCTCTTCCAGTGCCATCATCTCCTGCGCTATTTCTTCCGACGGAGTTCCAAAGACCTTCCCCGTTTGGACGATTCCCTCCATACCGATGATCACATCATATAAAGAAATTTCATCCGGATGCTTTATCAAAACCAATCCTCCAGACGGACCATGAGCGGCCTGGATAAAACCGGCCGCCCTTAGCTTTGCGCTGATCTGGAGCAGATAGCGATGAGATACGCCGATAGCTGCTGCCAGCTTCGAGGAGGATACGGTCTTTCTCGTTTTTGCCAGATACACCAGCATCTGTATCGCATAGTCTGTAGAACGGTTCAGCTGCATCGACACTCTCCTCCTCTGATTTTCTTAAAGTCCATTGCTTTCACTTTCGCTTTGGTATTTTTCTTTCAGCCGGCGGAAGGTTTCATCGCTGATCACATGCTCTATACGGCAGGCATCTGCCTCTGCAGTTTTTGGATCAACGCCGGCCTCTATCAAACGATCTGTAAAAAAGCAGTGCCGCTCATAAATCTTTCCGGCAATCTCATTTCCTACCTCCGTCAGATGCAGGAAATGATCTGCATCCATGATAAGGAAACCGCCTTCCTGCAGAACTGCCACTGCATGGCAGACACTGGGCTTAGATACATCCATGTGCCGGGCCACATCTACAGAACGCACCATACCCATTTCCCTATGGAGAATAAGAATGGTTTCCAAATAGTCCTCCCCAGACGCATGAATCTTCATATCACAGCGCTCCTTCCACGCATCAGGCAATGCTCCATCCCTCTGCCTGCTCACGGATTGTAATGAAACGGCGATAAAGACCTTCCTGCTGAACAAGCTGCTGATGTGTTCCTTTCTGAACAACTTGACCTTTATCCACCACTAAAATCTGATCCGCGTGTTCAATCGTTGCCAGACGGTGGGCGATAACGATCACCGTTTTTCCAATGGTCAATTCACTGATTGCCTGCTGGATCAGATGCTCATTTTCGGGATCAATACTTGCTGTTGCTTCATCAAGAATTACAATGTTGGCATTTTTCAAAATGGCGCGGGCAATAGAAATGCGCTGTTTTTCTCCACCAGACAGCGTAGAGCCGCCCTCACCGATCACCGTTTCATATCCATCGGGAAGAGCCATAATGAAGTCATGGCACCGAGCCTTTTTCGCCGCCTCTATAATTTCTTCCCGCGTTGCACTTGGATTACCGAAACGGATGTTGTTTTCAATGGTATCGTGGAACAGGTAGACCTTTTGAAAGACCATGGAGATATTGCGGAGCAAACTGTCACAGGTCATGTTCCGCACATCCTCACCACCTATTGTGACCTTGCCTCTGTCCACATCATAGAAACGGGCAATCAGATTGCAAATCGTGGTCTTGCCGCTGCCAGACGGTCCTACAATGGCCGTAGTGCTGCCCTGGGGGATGGAAAAGCTGATATTTTTCAAAACAGGAACTTTATCATAAGAGAATGTCACATCACGGAAAGCAATGTCTGTATTCTGCAAAGAAATATCTTTCCCGTCTTTGTCTATAATGTCGGCGTGTTCAATGCCGTCCAGTTTATCCAACGTAGCATCAATGACCTCCAATACATGGGCGGCGTTGTTCATGGCCTCAACACTTCCGAAAATCATAAAGGAAAACATATCCAGCATAAGCATGGTAGGAAGTTCCATACTGCCATTACAGGTCAGCCAAGCTGCCACAGCTACAATGGCAATGGAGGCGGCTTTCAGCGAAAACAGGTGCATGCAGTTGAAGGGCATATATTCCACTTCAATTTTGATGTTGATTTTCTTGCTGTCGCTGTATGCTTTGCGGATACCTGCAATAGACACGCCTTCCTGCTTAAAGGCTTTCACCACCTGCATCCCCCGCAGATACTCTATGGAGCTTTCCACCATATCGTCCTGTGCCTTTTGATGGATGGGCGCGTTTTGGTGACTGCGCGCCTCCAGCAGATGAAGGAACAGAGCAGAAAAAAGAACACCAGCCAGAGCAATTCCTCCCGCCAGAGGACTATAAAACGCAAGGAACAATATCAGGACGATAACGGTGATATAGCCATTCACAACAGTGTTGACCATATTCATGGCGAACATTTCCATAAACGAGAGGTCGGTTGTGGCCGCTGCGGACAGTTCTCCCATATTGTTCTTACTGAAAAATCCCAGCGACACCCGTTTCAAAATATCTCCCAACCGTATCCTCTCGTCAGCGGTTGCTTCATAACCGACACTTTCCTGCGTGATGGCTCTAAGATAAGAGAACAGGTACCGGCCCAATATAGCTAAAATCATGGCCCCCAGCATGATCCAGATATCCCGGC
>UMCI01042064.1_pt1 | contig 12835 bp, 9 predicted proteins | sample 1964211 | NCBI WGS metagenome assembly UMCI01 (sample SAMEA4835966, study PRJEB28245) | human gut metagenome | biome: gut microbiome; material: fecal sample | place: Denmark | collected 2008 | reverse complement strand
CTGTAGTAGCCTCTTTTTCCGGGTGCCTTAATTTGATTGCCATTTTCAGTCTCTGTATTTGAGCCATCTTCTGTCTCATCCTCGCCCTGCATGAAAACATAATGGTCAACATTTTGTCTGTAATGACCTGTAGGCAGTCCCTCCTCATTTACTGCAAGCTGGTAAGCGGTATTGAACTTATAATCTCCTTCTGCCTGCTCTGTCATCTTATAACCGGTGGTACCCTTGTTTATTCTGTCCATATCTACAAGGGCAAGCTCTGTCCAGTCATCGCCCTGACTGACATAGCTCTCCTCATACGGCTCATAGTAAAGAGGCTTTGTGTTATCCTTTTTCTCGGTAGTAATAGGTGCAAGCTTTGTTTTCAGACCTTCCATATAGGCAGACCTGTTTTTTACACCGGCACCATCTTTATCAGACATCTTTGACAGTGTTCCAAACCAATCGTCAGGCTCCTGACCGTCAATCAGATAGCCAATGGATGCCATTTTCTTGTCAGGCACCACCTCAACTATATTGAAGGGCTTGTCCTTGCCATGTGAGCTGACTATATCCGATATTCCATTGAACGCTACATTTGCATCGACCTTTGTAAGGCTGTCATTCAGCACAAAAGCTGCCACAACGAGACATCCTGTAAGTGTGAGCGATATTGGAACCACTATTTTTTTTCTTAATTTGCTCATTGCGATTGCTCCTTTTGTAAAAAACTACTCTGTTTCTTAATATGTATAAAACGTAATTGTATTTGACTTAAACTCCGGCATATCCTCAAGTCCAAGCCAGACGCTGATATTTAATTTCTCTCCGGTAAGAAAATCATTTCCGAGAGTGATATGCATTTCTTTATTATAACCTAAAATATAATAATTAAGATAGTTCTTATATTTAGGATCATCTGGCTTACCTTGTGCTCCTGTTTCTCCTGCAATCTCATTTGAACTAAACTTAAATATTCCATCAGGCTCACCATTGCCCTCCGGTCCATAAATCAGCTTGCCATCATCGCCCATTCTAAAGGATATATCTCCCTTGTGCTCGGTTGCACCTGTTGAGCTGACACTTTCTACCTCCATATGCCATACAAAATCCTTAACCTGATATTTACCATTTAATGAAGAATTTTTTAACTCCCATTCATCAATAAACAATTGATGCGTCTGTCCTAAATTGAAATGCTTATCTGCATCACAATGCAGAATATTGATTGGATGTGCTACGTTTACAGTTACCTTTGCCGTCAATGACGTATCGTCTTTGGATGTTACTGTGATAACAAATTGATCTGTAGTTTCATTATCCATAAGTTCTACATTATATACATCACCATTAGCATTAAAGTTTCCACCATTTTTTGTTCCAGAATGATCCCACGTTACATTTTTTGAATCATACTTTCCACCCAGAATCTTATCAGTAAACTCTAATTTATTCTGATTTTTCTTCATTTCATAGTATACCGTTCCGTTGGTTACATCCTTGCCTTTATAATATATCCTTATTCCTTCAGGCTCTGCCGGTGCCACATACTCCACATCTGCCCCGGTCGGTACCTTATTTCGCATAGTGAAGTTCTGCTTTGATGTATACTTCTTGTCCCCTGCTTTAAAGTCCACGACAAGTCCGACAGAGTTCTTGCTTTCTGCCTCGCTTAAATCAGGTGTAAAGCCTGTGACATTTTCTGCCATAAGCGATTCCTTGCCCTGACCATCTGCCTTCACCGCACCTGTTGCAGGATCCAGTGTATCCTTTCGCAGATAGATTTTGTGCTCTGATGGTCTGTATATGATATTGTATGTACAATCCTTGTTGTAGATAATCAGCTTGCTGTCGGATGATGTTTCCTCAGATGATGCTTCTTCGGATGACGCTTCTTCCGCTGATGCAGTTGCAACATAACCGGCCTCAGGGGCTGCTGATGCCACCTCCACCGGCGCTGCCACTGTAGCAGGCTCATACTTGACACCCTTTTGCGCATCAATTATCAGGTCTCCTATCTGATTCATCGTAAGCTGTGCCTCATACTGTAAATCTACGTCCTTTGAAGCGTACTTATACTGCTTCGTGCTCGTACCGATAAAGCCTGCAACAGCCAGCCCCAGTATTCCCATTATCGCCATGACAATGACAAGCTCAACAAGTGTAAAGCCACTGTTTTTCCTATTATTTGATTTGTTCATGCGCCTTAAAAGTTTCATGGTTCATCTTCCTCTCCGATTTCATCATACAACCTTATAACAGCCTTGCGTCAAAATAAAATATTCATCATTAAACTATGTAAATTACTCACATACCACCTTGCCGGTCTCCTTGTATATCGTGATAACCTTCTCGGTGCTGTTTTTTTGAATCCAGATACGGCTGCAGCACTTACCATTGGCATCAGGCTTTTGTGCACCTGAGCTTCTGTCAAACTGAAGCACTATACTGTCTGAGCCGTTCAATTGTGTCTTGCCGGTATAATCATCATTCACGGAATAATATACATCAATCCTGTTCTTTCCGATTTTGCTTGGATCAGATACTGTACCATTTATAGTCGTCTTATAATAGTAGGCACCATCTGATGCATCCTTGTATATCTCAAGAACTGCGCTGTCCTTTCCCATCGTGGTGACTCTTGTTTTATTAATTATCGATTCAATATTTCTGGCACACTGCTTCACCTCAACCCCCATTACCGAGCGAATGGATATGGTTGCCGCACCTATGAGTACGACAGATATCGCTATCACTACTATAAGCTCTACCAGAGAGAAACCACCATTATTCTTTTTTTCTTTTACAGACATATTGGATTCCTCCCTTGTATATATCGTCAAAATTTGTCAAATATAAATATTTCGCAGCTGTTTTGCGCCTTAGAAGCCGCTTGTTTTCTACTCCTTGGTCCAGTTCTGGTATGTAATGAGCGTAGCATAATCTATTTTTGTATCTGCCTCCTTCTTATTTGAAAAAGAAGAAACATTACCCAGATAGTTGGCACCGTCCATGAACACATCATACAGGTGCAGTGCATCGTCTGCATCACTTACCTTTTCAAGAAGCAATGCCTTAAATAACTCCTGAGTACCATTATCAATCTCGCACTGGTCTTTGTTTACAATTATCCTGCCCTTTGCAACTATGGTACCTGTAAAGTCAGCATTCAGTGTCACATCTCCCGTAGCAACAATTATATCCACATTGTGTGATTTGTCATTTGCATCATAGGTGTAGTTACCGTTTTTGACAATTGCCTGATACGTTTTTCCCTGATACTCAGTCTCAAATATATGTTTATTACCGGAATTTGGCACTATTTTCAGCAAATTGGTATTGTTAACTATATTTGTAAAAAGCGAAACACTTGCTGCATTTGTCGGTAAATCCGCATAATTCGTCAAAAGCTTTGAATTTAATGCAGTATATGTGCGCTGTAAGGCATCTGACTGTGCATCCATGTCTACACCATCAGCAATCCCCTTCAAAAGGCTTAAATTGCTGCCATCGTAGATGCTGTAATTGCCGGCAGTATAGATGCTTGCAGCCTCATTTACCTGTATGCTGTCAGTATAGAACTTAGTGTATCTATTGAGCTTGTCACTGTCTGCACCAAAATAGTCACTGTAATACTCAGCAGCCTTGTTCGTTGGCAGATTGACATAATAGTATACAAGTCCATCATCACTATTATCAGTAGAAGGAACAAAGACTTTCTTTATACACTTATCGATTGTCCTGCCCTCCGGCAGATATGCCGAGAGCGCCTTGCCTGTCTTTGTGCTGACCACATTGGCATTAACTTCAGTATACTTTGTCTGATCCTGTCCGGTTGCAGTAATATCCTTGTACTCCTTATAGGAGAGTGGATTCTTGTTGTAAAGTGATTTGGCATCCGCACCATCTCCATTTGTGCCTATACACTCAGGCGGCACAAGGTATGCTATCTGGTCACCCTTTACAGAGATTGACTCACCCATAGCCACATTGCTGTTTTGTGTACCCACACCACTTGAGTTTACAATAGCCTGTGTATTGATATATGCAGTTCCTGCTAACATAAGCTCCCTGATATTTGACATATCAAGAGATGCCTCCCTGCCGTTTATGATAATAGCAGAGCTATCGCCTGCGACAGGATTTTCCTTATCATCGCCTCCGTTGCCAAAGCCGACGTACTTCGCATTGTTATTCTTATTATTCTTGCCAAGTGTGACCTTTGAGCCTGTACCCTTTAAGGTCATGTCATCTGCCACATATGTCATGCCATCCAGCTTGACCGTTGCACCATTTACATTTATGTTGCTTGTCCACAGCTGGCACTGTGAATCAACAGAAAGTGTACTATTATTGTGTACCCCCGCCATGTTCTTTTTTATCGTAGCAGTATCTTTTCCGGCAAAGTCTCCCACCTCTATATCGCCCTCTGCAATCATATAGCTGGTATCCTTTACGTCAAGTGTGGCATTGTTTGGAATAATAACACTCGTAGTAGAAGTTCCTGTGTCTGCCGCATTTTCACAGCCGGCATAGAGATTGCCGGATAGATTTACTTTATTAAGTCCTGATATAATATCCAGTCCTTCATTTCCGACAAGAGAATATGTAAAAAGCTCCGGAACTCCTCCCGATGCTGTAAAGCTCATGGATGGAACTCCCAGAGAAATATCTGTTTCTATTATTGATTTAAATCCCTTTTCATCGGTATACTCTACCCTGATGCCATTAATGACTGCGCGGCTGTTGTATACCTTGAGCAGTCCATTTCCATTTTCATCGGCATTTACCGCCTTGACCACAGCGTGTGGCTTTGAGTTTTCGTCTGTGAGCTTACTATCCACATAGTCTTTAAGCTTTTCAGTTTTATAGTGCATACCGGTATTGTCAGACTCAAGACTTCCCTTTAAGCTCTTTAAATACTCCTGCGCAAATATACTCTGTCTGCCGGCCTCATTTATGCTGCTGTCAGAGTAATTCTCCATAACCTTTGTATATCCTGCTGAGTAAGCCTTGGAAATATCTCCCTGCAGACCGGTACATATCTGATCCAGCACACCCTCTGCCGAGTAAAAGTTGTCTGTATTTTTTTCGTCCGTCACCTTCATCTGGAGGTTCATAAGTGCTATCCACAGCACAGTCACAGCTAAAACAGCCACTATAGCCATTGCAACTACAACCATCACAAAGGAGGCACCACGGTTATCATTACGCTTCATAATTAATACCCCATGCTTCCGGTCATCGTAACAACCGGGTCTTTATCCTTAAATATATCATCCAGTGAAGCCTTGCTCTCGTATACAGCCACCTTCACATCATACAGCCTTTCAGATGCATTGCTTTTTGTCAGATTCTTTATATCGACAATTGCCTTTACATCATTCTGAATTACATTGTTATTAAAGCCATATATAGCTTGATCGGGCTGTAGTGGATTATCCGGTGCTCCCATATTTACATTCAGATTGGTGGCTATATGAGTATAAGCATGACCTGTACGATTTCCCGGCTCACTTACCTTCACATATGCCTTATATGTACTCTCCTTCGTGCTCAACTCTGACTGATCCGATATAGTCTTTTGCTTTACAATGTTTACCGTGCAGTCCAGCTTGTCCTTATTATTGATTATAATGACATCGTTGCAGGTATTGTAAAGTGTTCCTGTAGATGTGTACCATGGATTGTAAAACAGATAGACATTCCTTAGATTATGGTTCACAGTATCTGAAGAATTATCATAAATCACCATGGTATAATCATCCTTCAGTGCACTATTCGGATCCGGAAAAGTCTTTCTTACTCCATTCTTATTGATAGAATATGAATACGACACCGTAACCTTGGTAGCCTTATTACTCGAAGCTCCATACTTTTCTATATCTATGGTGATAGTTCTTTTGATATCCTGCTGAGTGATGCCGCCTACACCAGGCATATTATTAAATGCATATATAATATTTGTAGCAGAATACTTGTCTGCACTCATGCAGTCAAAATTTGCATCCATGGCCGACATATCCGCTACCTCGTCCATGTTGTACTTTTTAACCTTATTGTCCGACTCTGCGTCCGATTTTGCATCCACTGTCACAAGAGCATTGTATTTCTTTGTGCCTGACTGCACACCAGACATATAGAAATAATACTTGTGCGCATCCGACTCCCTGAAATTCCAAAGCGATGTATCGCTTATTTTGGCTGATGCATCAGTCTTGTGGATGCAGCTAGTAATGACATCATCCTTGTTTACAATCTCAGCACTGATATCCTCAAGCCTCTTTACATTATCAAACTTACCCGACTTCTTAAGAAGCTCACATGCACTGCTTCCATCTGATATATTAAAACCGTCCGCCACATCAAAGCCCTCCGACGGATAGTTAAACTGATATGCCAGTGTCTTCATGGAGTTCTTTTCAATACCCTCCATAATGTTTGTCGCCAGATGTGTAGCATTCATCTCGTTTTTTGCCTTCACATTGGTCTTTGTAGCTGTGACAAATGCATTCAAAAAAGGAAGCACGATTATTGCGAGAATAGCAATCGACACAATAATCTCCACAAGTGTTACTCCTCGATCATCGTTTTTTAGCTTTCTCAAATCTGCTTCCTCCCCTCTTGTATTTTGTTATCTCATAACTCAATAATCTAACATTTGATATTTATCACTTACGGTCTCAATAACCCGCTAATCTAATAATCTAATATTATAATAATCAATTAGTTTGTTGTACCAAACAGATTATTTGTACCATGTGGTACTGCCGGTATGTATGGTGCCTCATATGGCTTATCAAGTCCATACAGGAAATATGAATCCACAAGCATCTCACCTGTCAGCTTACCTGTCGAATCATCAAAGCTCACATTGAGCGTGCTGATAGTTTTCTTCTGTGATGAACCAATCACCTCGCCGAGCATAGCCTTAAGCCCATGATACTCTGTCTTGAATGCCATAACTGTGCTGACATCATAAAGCTGATAGCCTGTAACCGTAGACTTTGCAGAGCTTGATGATGTGCTGCCATCAGCTGCACCGCCGTCGCCTGTCTGTGACTGAGAGCTGCTGCCATCAGCGGTCTGAGAGCTCTGCGAATTGTCTGCATTACTGCTATCCGTGGTACCGCTGTCTGAACTGCTTCCTGACGAAGAATCTGTACCGGCTTCACCTGTCGGATTATTCACATCAATAGCTGTCGGTGAGCCGACTGTAAGCTCTGTAATATTTGTATTGGTAGATTTCTCTATAGCAACCGCATCCATGATGCCGTTTTCAATCTGTAAATATGAAGGAAAATTGTCATATACCTGCTGCATAGCATCAGACATATCCTTTGTCTTCTCTGTGTAGTCATCCGCCTTTGCCGCAAGGGCTGAAAGCTGATTGTACTGTGATTTCAGGTTCATGTTTTCGCTCTTGAGTGAATCCCTCTTATTGGACTGTGGAATAAAAATCAAAAAATATGTCAGTGCTAAAATGGCAACACCCGCTAATATAATAAGTAACTTTTTATCTCTCGTTGACATCCTAACACCCCCTACTGATTTGTACTGTCTGTATCTGATGATGAATTACTATCCGTCTGTGCCTGTGATGACGCATCTTTTGATGTATCATCTGGCTCACTGCCTGTGCCATCTGCCGATTCAGAAGCAGCACTGTCATCAGCCTTTACATATGTGCAATCTACTGTGAACTGAACCTTTGAAGCACCGGTCTCATCAACCTCCTCTGTAATGGTTGACACATTGGATACCATGATACTCTCAAATGTACGAAGCTGTGCAATCACATCAGCCGCTATATCCTTGCTGCCTGTCTTTATGGTCATCGAAACACCATCAGTCGTAACAGACATATTCACAAGCTTGGCCTCTGACGGAAGCTTCTGCTCCAGCTCATCCACGAAGCCCGTTATCTCATCATTCTTGTTGGATGAGGCGCTCTCAAGAAGCTTAGTCCAGTCATAGTCCTTCTTGGTCTGGTTGTACACATCATATATATTCTGTGCATATGACAAATCAGAAACACGTGCTTTAAGCGTCATATTGTCTGAAGTTAAAACAAGATTTGAAAAAATGCTGTATGCTGTGATACCAACTGCAACTACCACACACAATCCAAAAATGAGAAGCTGCACCGCAAAAGAAACAGGCTTTTCTGCTTCCTCCCCTGCCGGTACGGGAAGAGGCTTCCCATCAGGACCGACAGGTGGTTTTCCCTGCATACCTGCCTGTGCACCGCCGGGTGGCATAGCACCTGCAGCTGTTCCTGCCATAATCGGAGCACCGATTCCCTTGTTTTTCTTACTGTCAAGTATATCAAGCGGGCTCAGTGAACATCCGACACAGTTGAAATACTCTGCCAGCTTTGCCTCTGCGAGGTTTATGCTCTTTGCCACATGTATACCGTCAAACTGCTGAAGCGGAACCACCTTGACATTCAGCTCATTGGTCAAAAGCTTTGAGAGTCCGCTGAAATCAGCACCTAAGCCAATGAGGAAAATTCTCTCGATAGGAGTATCTGAGTTTCTCGACTGATAATAGTCTATAACTCGTCCGAGACTGCTTATCAGATTGGAAAGTGAATATGATACATTCAGGCGAAGCTTCTTAAAGCGCTCAGAATCAATCTCATGCCCCATAGGATCCATGCCGCCGCCCGCCGGCTCATCAGGTACTGTGCCATCAGGCCTTATTGCAAGGCAGGTCTTTCTGCGTGCCACATCAACTGCATCGGTAAATGACAGATACTCTCCAAAAAGCTCACTATCCTGAATCGCCTCAATAGCATCAGCAAGTCCATGGTTGACATTGCGCTGCAGCTTTACCATGCTTCCATCCATTACAGTCAGTGTGGTAGAAACCTCATCCACCTTGACAGTCACCTTCACATCTCCGGGAATCTCTCTTCTCATGAGCTGCTTGATGGCATTTCCACTATAGTCAAGTGCTACAAGTTGCAGCCTGCAATCAGCTGCAAGAGCACCATACGACAAAATAAGATCATTAGGCACAGCAATAACCGAAAGACGTAATTTCTTTTCTTCCGGTCTGTCAATCTTCTCTATAATCTGATGTACCAGCTTGTACTGGCTCAAATCCACCGGAAAATAATCTGATGCATTCATTGCAATCATTTCCTTAAGCTGTTTTTCCTTAACAAGTGGAAGCTCAATATCTCTGCTTGCTATACGCGCTGAATTTAAAACAAAAACAGCTTTTTTGGTGGAAATCTTCTTTTCCTTCAGCTTACTGTATAAGATAGAACGAAACATCCCATCCGGCTGTACCACTCCATCATCAATCATCCCCGGCGGTGTCGGAAAGCCGAACATATTGTAAATCTTGGGATTTTTTGCTTTGTAATCAATCTCAACTACTCTGGTAAGGTTCTCCCCTATTTCAATACCGAGTACCCTATTTGCCATAACCTAGTCCTCCGTGTTTATCTTTGTTTTACACTGTATACATCTGTAAAACATTCGTAACTGCTCAGTTACAAACATTCTATATATATATTTCGGTATATCTGTGTCTTCTCTGCTTTTGTCTCACTGCTGGTCGTACTGCCTGTTTTATATTAAGTACGCTATATTATAACACGTTTTTTAAAAGCCTGCGAGTGTCAAATATGCCGATATCATTTTCTCACCCCATAGCATCGAAATAAATATTCCGGCTGCCAAGTACGGTCCCATCGCAAGCCTGTTGCCTGCGTTTGTTACTTTCATACGAATCAGATGTATCACGGAACCGATGATGCATCCTAAGAAAAATGCTAATGTAATATTCTGCCAGCCTATCGCAAGACCTGCACATGCCATGAGCTTGACGTCTCCGCCACCTATGGCTCTTCCTCCACTTACAAGAAGAAGGAGTTCAAGGAATAAACTGACGCAAAAGAATCCTATCACATATTCAGACCAGTTATCATGGTCTATAAACACATGCAGGATTCCAAGCACCAGTATAAATATATTGATTCCGAATGGAATTTCATATGTTCTCCAGTCTATCACACTCAGAACTATGAGTGCAGATGTAAGAAAGCAGTAGATGATACTCGTAAGTTCAAGTCCATTTACTGCAAATACTACTATGTATAATATACCGTTTAACGCCTCAATAATAGGGTATTGAGGTGATATCTGTTCTTTGCACTTGCGGCATCTGCCACGAAGAAACAGCCAGCTGAAAACCGGCACCATATCGTACCACGCGAGCTGATACCCACATCTCATGCAGTGGGACCTTTCGGTCACCACTGTCTCATGCTGCGGTATGCGGTAGATACAGACATTTAGGAAGCTGCCTATAACTATACCGAATGCAAATATTAAGATGTAGATGGGTATCAGTTCTGTGGTCATGGTTGGTGGTCCTTTTAGTAATTATTCAGCTATATCTTTTTATTTACTTATTGAAAATACTTCATTCATATCCTTCTTAGGATTTTTTGTATTTGTAGTTGCAGTAGCAGTTGTTGACCACGCGCCTGTTCCCGGATCTAATGTATATGTTATTGTTGGCCATCCACTAGACTTTAATGCAGCACTTGAAGTAGATGGTGTGACCGTACCTGAGCTTGCAGTAATTGTAGTAGTTGCTTTTTTGCCACTAATTGCAATAGTTACAGAAGTAACATTCTCATTATCTGAAATATCAGTTTCTACCGAAGACTTAAGTTGCTGTACACTCTGCATATCTGTTGACTGTCTAGACTTCTCAACATACTTGATAAACTGTGGAGCAAGTACACCTACAAGCACTGCCATGATGGCGATTACAACAATAAGCTCTACGAGAGAGAAACCTTTGTTGTTCTTCTGTTTCTTTCCTAACTTTTTAAATACATTCTTTACCATAGTTCTTTTCTCCTTTTCATTATAACATGGTTTTTGTGCAAAGAGCTGTGCCCTATCAGCATCTCTTTGGTTTGTATGCGCTCATTGTACCATAAATCAAAGCATAATGCAAGTTATTTTCTAGTACAATAGCACTATTGGCGCACAACTTTTTTCGCTTTCTTTAGCAATTTCAACCAAATTTCATCCGTTTTATTGCATTTATATCATATTTTTCAATAAAAATTTTCTCCAGAGCTATACTCCGCCACAGCATAAGGGGCTTCATCCCATGTGACCGGCTAACGCATACACTCTCGTAAGAGCTACGCTACACTGCCAAGATACTGTAGGAATTATGCTTTTAGATTTTCTATGCTTGACGAAACCGTCGAAACGCGCCGTCCGTGGCGCGGTTCTCCTTGCCCATTACTGCTCACACCATCAGTGTGACCAGTAACGATTACAGCCCATTAAAAGTGCCTCTACGAGGCAGGGGCTGTAATCTGACAATAGTTGATTTATTGGCGCATAGCTTGACAGCGTGGTGTCAAGCTTGCGTTTGAACAGCAACGATATATTACATCCCAGTGGCAGTTCATTTCTGTGTTTCATGCGCATAATTCAGCAGTATCTAAGCAGCTTCGCTATTCGCTCACCCGAAAGTATATTCGTCAGCCGATCGTAGAGAATGAAGCCCCATCCTACTGTCAGCAAAAGAGGAAGCAACCTCCGAGTTCTCGCCCAAAGATTGCTTCCTCTAATTTACATTTCACTACAATATTAGCTCACAAGCCATTTTTTTACAGTTTCCTCATCAAAATCCACACATTCAGCTATATCTTCTATTGAGTGTCCTTTTTTCTGAAGTTTTAAAGCCGTTACTTTTGCCTGACGAATTCTGCCTTCTTCTCTTCCTAATTCTCTGCCTTCATTTTTCTGATCTTCCCACGCCTTGCACATATCAATCACCTCTTCTTTCTCATCTATGTCTATATTCGTTCCTGCAAACAGGTTGATTGCCTCGACTGTCTCTCTGTCCACATTGCTAAACTTCTCGTCATTCTGCAGCACTTCCTGCATTTTTTCCTTATCATAAGCATTCTGTAATACCTCGAAAAGCTGCCTGATTGAGGTTCTGAATCCTGTAAAGTCGGTTATCTCCCTCGGAGCCAGCAGGTTAATCCTATAATCCGGTATGAATGGCAGAAGCTCCTCGTCCACATCACCAAACATATCTGACAGCCTCCTTGGTCCATCCCATTCCTTTGTCCCGAGATACACTGTAATCGTAATTACTGGAATCAACTTATCCTCTTTCGTAAATCCCGAGAGAAATTCATCCGATGTTGCCGTATCCTTTTCTTTTCGGTGTTTTTTTGCTGTTTCCTTTACCTGGTTGCCGTATGCCATCACATCATAAAACATGTTTTTTACCGGAATGGCATAGTGTATATCCGACTGATTTTCTACTCCTATCAGTACGACATATGATTTGCCGGTATATTTGATGCTGGCATTTTTGAAGATGTCCCTCATCTTCTGCATCGCTATGGTCTTTTTGTCAAGCCCTAGTGCGGTCAGAACCTCCGTGGTATCCCTTTCCTTAAGGTTTTCCGGCAGGATAACCTCTCTTCCTCCATACAGTATATTGTTGCACAGATCCGCAAACCTGGCATTGTCAGCAAAGTATTCCTTTGCCATTGAGTCCTTTGCGCTCAATCATTCTCCTCCTGTTCTCTTGTGTGAGCAGGAAAATTTGGTGCCAATGAGGGTACAGTGGTACAGTTTACAAAGTACACATGTTCTGTCCTTCTTTAATGTTTACGCACTGTATACAATTCATCCGCCTTTTGACTACATTTTCTGCATTCTGTCTACATACGGCATTTCAATTTTCCTGCTGTTAATGGGTAATTAAAGCATTGAAAACTTCCATGTCTTTTGTAGAATGATGCGAAGTGGTCTGCCCTCTTCAAAGTGGTGTGCACCTGTAAAAAATT
>UMCI01032769.1_pt1 | contig 12998 bp, 6 predicted proteins | sample 1964211 | NCBI WGS metagenome assembly UMCI01 (sample SAMEA4835966, study PRJEB28245) | human gut metagenome | biome: gut microbiome; material: fecal sample | place: Denmark | collected 2008 | reverse complement strand
TGATGGTTGATGAGTACAGGAAGAAGTATCAGGAGATGGAGAAAAATCTCAAGAAGGAAATGAAAGAAAAACTTGATGACAAAGACAAACAAATCAGCAGTCAGGAGGAATTATTAAAAAATCAGGAAGAGCAGCACAAAAAAGACCTTGAAAGAATAGCTGAACTTGAGGCAAAACTAAACAGTATTAATAACAGCAGCAATAACATTTAACTAAGATAATACATTAAAACAAGGAAGTAATATTTATGGAATTATTTGATATAGTGGATGAACATGGAATACCTACAGGTGAAACTGTTGAAAGAAGCATAGCACACAGAGATGGCATAAGGCATCGTTCTGAACATGTATGGATAGCACGCCATACTCCTACCGGTGTAGAAGTTCTTATGCAGAAACGTGCCATGATAAAAGATTCATTTCCGGGACGATTTGATACATCAAGCGCTGGACATATCCACGCTGGCGAAGAGCCATGTGAATCCGCAGTACGTGAACTATATGAGGAACTTGGAATACAGGCAGTACCAGAAGACCTTACATTCATAGATACATTTGTAATTAATTATCAAAAAGAATTCCATAATAATCTCTTTAAAGATAGTGAGATAGCTTTTGTCTATGCTTATACTAATCCTGTTGACATAAGCTGTCTTACCTATCAGCCTGAGGAGGTTGAAACTGCTGAGTGGTTTAATCTTGATTATGTCATAGAAGAATGTAAAAAACATAATCAGAAGTTCTGTGCTCCAATGGGCGGACTTGAACTAATCCGCAAGTATACCCTTAACGGTAATTTTTAACTTTAAGAGGAATGGCAAGAATATAAAATAAATACAATCATAAAATTTTATTAAAAGATATAGAAGGTTTAAATATGATACAACATAATCACTCTTTAGTTGCAATCAAAAATATATCTTTTAAATGAATCAACCCCTTGCGGGAATGTACATTATTGCCTACATTCCCACAAGGGGTTTAATAATTAACATCATTTATACTCAATCATGAATTTTCTTCATTCTTTGACTAGCTTTTAATCTTAATACCTACAATTACTCATTCCTAAGCGCAGCCACCGGGTCGCTCTTTGATGCCTTCTTAGAAGGTATAAGTCCACCTATAAATGTGAGGAATATACTAAGAAGTATGAGCACTATTGCCGGTGCTACAGGAAGCACTGCATTTATGTTATTAACACCAGAAACTGCGTGTATAATAGCATTTATTGGTATCAGCATAAGTAAGGTTATTCCTATTCCCATAAGACCGGCACACAGACCGATTATACAGGTTTCAGCATTAAATACTGCTGATACATTTTTCTTGGAAGCACCTATAGCCCTTAAGATACCTATTTCCTTTCGGCGCTCTAAAACACTTATATAAGTGATGACACCTATCATAATAGAAGAAACAACAAGAGATATCGCAACAAATGCTATAAGTACATAACTTATTACATTGACAATAGTCGTAACAGATGACATAAGCGTTCCGACCACGTCTGTATAGCTTATAACCTGTGCATCCTTACCCTGCCTCTTCATATCATTATTATAATTATCAAGTATCTTTACTATCTGGTCTTTGCTCTCAAAGTCCTTAGGATATATATCTATACCGCTAGGAACTGCAAGGTCTGCATAGCCTAACTTCTTCATATTATTATCATAAGAAGCTGTATCTGTGTTAGACATAAGTGACATCATAAGGTCTGAGAGGTCGTCCTCGTTCATATTCATCTTGATAGCATCTGCAAAGCTTTCTGTGTCTATTCCAAATGCACTGCCAAAGTCATAACTGTCCATATCAGAACCTGTGCCTGCAAGGCCAAATGCATTAGTCATATTATTACCCATAAGCTGCATTGCATTTACCATAGCCTCTGTCATGCTTGACATCATCTGTGTCATAACCTGTTCCATAGCCTGCTGCATATTAAGAGTAATACTGCTCATCATCTTATTCATAGAAGCTTCAATACCTGCTGTTATCTGCTCCTGAAGGCTGTTTATCATATTGGTTATAACCTTATCAAGAATACCATCCACATCAGGATAGCCATTCTGTTTTGCATATTCCACAAATCCATCAGCCACATCACGCTGGAATATATTCCACAACTGTTCGTAAGATATATCAATAACTACTGCATCTGACATAATATCCTTAGCAGAGGCTGTTATCTGCTGTCTTGCCTCATCGGTAAGAAGAAACTTAAATACACTGTCTGCACTTGTATCTTCTATGCCATTATTCTTAACATACTCAAAATACTTTTCTTCAAGCTTATTCACTTCCTGTAACACTCTGTCCTGCGATATATTTACCTGAACAGAATCTGTAATAAGCTGCTTTATGTCTGCGCCTAACTTAGCAGATACCCCATCGGACAGTATATATTCCTTAAAGCCTGATAACATACTGTTTATATCTGCTTTCACTTCATCATTAAGACTGTCAGTGATAAACTTCTTTATAGTATCAGCATCCATACTTCCCATATCAAAGCTTCCATCCCCCATAATGTCAGACATATCGCCAAAACTGATATCATCAAACATTGAAGAGTCAAATGCATCACTGTCAAACATTGAGGCATCAAAGCCTGCTGATATATCATCAAGATTTATAAGCGAACTTATATCTGACATATCCATATTGTATATGCTGTCATCCACCTTAAATGCATTACTCATAGCGTCAGCATCTATCTGGAAAAGCGATTCCATATTAAACTTATTATCCTGACTGTCAGTTCCGAACTTTTCACCTGTAAATATATTAGTATCCTTATTATCTTTCTGCGCTTTTACAATATCGCTTGAAGCCGCATACTGTATAAGATGCTTTGTAAGGTTCTGTGTATATCCTATTCCGGGAGTAAGCATTGCTGCCGCAGTTCCATCAATCTGCTGGACTATGCCAGTTATCTTTAAGTCCTCTCCAAGGCTTACAAGGTCTTTCATATACGCATCATTACCTGTTTTATCCTTCCATATGTCATACTCTGAATCATACTCATAATAATCTGCACTATTTACAACTTTAAATGTCATTCCAAGAAGGTCATCATACGAAAAGCTGTCATTATTTTCCGGCACATCTATCTCTTTTTCTGACATAAATGCTGATACCATATTTTCATATTCTGTACTATCTCTTAGCCCCAGAGTATACTCAAGCCTGTCGCTTATATTGCCATTGGAATTAAGAACAAGCACACATTCGTTATAACTTTCAGGCCAGTGTCCTGCTTTCACTTCATACTGTCCACTATACAGGTCACTGTTAGCTGGAAGCTCATAGAATACATTGGTTGACATACTTGATGTCATGGAATTCTCATAAGAAGACGACATTCCCACCATCTCATAGGATTTGTCAGGATTAATCTGCTTATAAGTATCATTCTTATCGCTTCTGTATATCTGTGGTGTCACAACATAACTGTACTCAATAGCATGTACATAATTATCTATATTTTCAGGATTGCTCTCAAGATGAGTTTTTAATGCTGCAAGGTCGTTCGTGCTCATCTTTGAAAACATATTTGTAACAGCCGGGGTTACTCCTATATCATTATCTTTCTTATTATCTGACGAGTCCACACTTGCACTGACCATCATAGCCGTAAGGTCAAAGCCTGTGCTTTGTATCTGCAAAGGATATTCCGAAAGCGTATCCTCTTCCATCGCCTTTATATAACCACTCACACCATTAGATATCGAAAGTATAAGTGCTATACCGATAATACCTATCGAACCTGCAAATGAAGTAAGAAGGGTTCTTGCTTTCTTTGTCTTAAGATTCTGGAAGCTGAGTGAAAGTGCTGTAAGAAATGACATTGAAGACTTACCCATATTCTTGTGTACCGGCTCTTCTGTAATCTCTTCGCTTATATCAAGAGGGTCTGAATCTGATAATATCTTTCCGTCCTTAACCTCTACTATTCTTGTGGCATATTCATAAGCAAGCTCAGGATTATGCGTTACCATAACTACAAGCCTGTCTTTTGATACTTCCTTTAAAAGCTCCATTACCTGTACACTTGTATCACTGTCAAGCGCACCTGTCGGCTCATCTGCAAGAAGAATATCAGGATTGTTGACAAGTGCTCTTGCTATCGCAACTCTCTGCATCTGCCCGCCTGACATCTGGCTTGGTCTTTTGTGTATCTGTTCACCAAGTCCAACCTTCTCTAACGCATCTATAGCACGTTTTCTTCTTTCCGACCTTGATATACCTGATATTGTCAGTGCAAGCTCTACATTGGAAAGAACTGTCTGGTGCGGTATCAGATTATAACTCTGGAATACAAAGCCTATCGTATGGTTACGATATGAATCCCAGTCCCTGTCCTTATACTTTTTGGTTGATATTCCATTGATGATAAGGTCACCGCTATCGTATCTGTCAAGACCACCTATTATATTAAGAAGGGTCGTTTTGCCTGAACCACTGGGTCCAAGAATAGCCACGAATTCACTATCTCTTAAGTTCAGCGACACATCATCAAGTGCCTTCTGAACAAGCTTTCCTGTTCTGTATTCCTTGCGTATATGTTGAATCTGAAGCATTCCCTATCTCCTGTTCTTTTATAATTCACAGCTTTTTATTTCTTTTTTTCTATTAGGTAGGTCCCAAGTTCTAAAGTTTTATCATAAAAGCAAAAATGACTTTTGACCTTTTCCCTGTCTTTATAATTATAAAGCATTGTATACATTTATTACAACATACTTTGGTAATTAAAATATTACTATTTTATAACATTTTCCTAAACAAATAATCACTATATAATGGCATTACGTGTTATAATATCAATAACACTACTATATATGGAGGTACTGCTATGTGGGCATATGAAAGTGTATTTTATCAGATATATCCCCTGGGATTTTGTGGGGCACCCTTTGAGAATGATGGTGTGCTTAACCACCGTATCCTAAAGGTCAATGATTGGATTTCTCATATTAAAAAGACAGGTGCAAATGCTATCTATTTTTCTCCTGTGTTTGAATCCGACACTCACGGCTATAATACCCGTGATTATACTAAGATTGACAAACGTCTGGGAACTAATGAAGATTTTACTGCGGTGTGCAATAATCTGCACAATGAAGGCATAAAAGTTGTGCTTGACGGTGTATTTAACCACGTTGGACGAGGTTTCTGGGCTTTTCAGGATGTTTTAAAAAACAGGGAAGCTTCCCCTTATATAAACTGGTTTGCAAGAATTGACTTTAACGGAAACTCTAATTATAACGATGGTCTGTGGTATGAAGGCTGGGAAGGCTGTTATGACCTTGTAAAGCTTAACCTTTATAATGAGGATGTAATACAGCACATTTTCGCTGCGATTAAGGGATGGGTAGAGGAATTCGATATAGATGGCTTAAGACTTGATGTTGCTTACTGCTTAAACCACGATTTTCTTAAGAGGCTTCGTTCATTCTGTGATACTTTAAAGCCTGATTTTTTCCTGCTCGGAGAAACTCTTCACGGCGACTATAACCAGATTATGAATGATGATATGTTACATTCTGTTACTAATTATGAATGTTACAAAGGACTTTACTCAAGCTTTAACTGTATGAATATGTTTGAGATTAACCACTCTTTATTAAGACAGTTCGGACCTGAACAGTGGACCTTGTATAAAGGAAAACATCTTTTATCTTTTGTTGATAACCACGATGTGACAAGAGTTGCAAGTATTCTGAATAACGCTAACCACCTTCCTCTTATATATGCCCTTGCCTTTGGTATGCCAGGAATTCCTTGTGTATACTATGGAAGTGAATGGGGAGCAACTGGCAGAAAAGAGGACGGCGACCCTGCTCTGCGTGTTTCCTTTGATACCCCTGTGTGGAATGACCTCACAACATTTATATCAAAGCTTGCTGCTGCAAAGAAGTCTTCAAAGGCGTTAAATTACGGAAACTTCTCATCTGTCGTGCTCACTAACGAACAGTGTGTGTTCCTACGCCAGTGTGACGATGAACGTGTGCTTGTTGCCATAAATGCAGCCGAACATCCTTATTTTGCTTCATTTAATATGGGATGTGACTCCTGCGTTGATATGATAAACGGTGAAACCATTGCGCTGAATAACGGAATGGAACTGGCAGGATATGGAGCTTACTTCCTGAAAATCAGTTAAAATAAAAAGAAATAGCAGGATAATAAGAAATGAAGAAAATAGATTTTGAAAATGGAACCGTTACGGGAAATATTCTGAGTGCGGCACTTCCTATGCTTGTTGCCCAGATGTTAAATCTTTTATATAACGTGGTAGATCGTATTTATATTGCACGTATACCAGAGGTTGGAACAGCCGCCATAGGTGCTGTTGGAATATGTTTTCCATTGATTGTTATTATCACAGCATTTGCCAATCTTTTCGGAGGCGGCGGTGTGCCTTTGTTTTCAATATACAGAGGCCGTAAGAAGGATACAGAAGCCACACGCATTATGAATACTTCATTTTCAATGGTATGCATAAGCGCCATTATTCTTATGACTATAGGTATGTTATGCGCACGACCGCTTCTCATATTATTTGGCGCATCATCTGATGCACTTGTTTACGCCTATCCATATATGATGATATATCTTATAGGAACTCTGCCTTCTATGTTAGCAGTAGGACTTAATCCGTATATCAATGCACAGGGATATTCTACAGTTGGTATGACATCGGTTGCTATTGGTGCGGTTATGAATCTCATATTAGACCCGTTATTTATATTTTTCTTTAACTTCGGTGTCAGGGGAGCGGCTATTGCAACTGTAATATCACAGAGTTTTTCAGCCATATTTGTATTGTATTTTCTTACACGAAGGTCTGAGCTTAAAATGCATTTTATAAGGAAAAATGAATTATCAGAATGTATGGGATATGCAAAAAGTATAGTAAGTCTTGGTACTGCCGGTTTTGTTATGCAGATAACAAACAGTCTTGTTACAATATGCTGTAATAATGTACTTTCAGTTACTGGCGGGGATATATACATATCTGTTATGACTATTGTATCAAGTGTCCGCCAGCTTGTTGAAACTCCTATATATGCGATAAATGAGGGCTCTTCTCCTATATTAAGCTATAATTATGGTGCTGGCAGGGCTTCAAAGGTAAGAAAAGCTATTGTTGTAATGGCTCTTATGATTTTTGGTTATACAGCAGTTGTGTGGAGTATTATTATATTTGCACCTGAATCACTTATTAAGATATTCAGTTCCGATGCAGACCTGCTTTCTGATACTGTCGAAGCTCTGAAGCTGTATTTCGCTGCATTTATATTTATGGACTTACAGTATATAGGACAGACTGTATTTAAGTCACTTAACAAAAAGAAGCAGGCTATATTTTTCTCACTCCTTAGAAAGGTGTTTATAGTTGTTCCGCTTACATATATTATGCCATATGCCCTGAATATGGGAACCTCCGGAGTGTTTATGGCAGAGCCTGTATCAAATGTTATTGGCGGGGGAATATGTTTTGTAACGATGTTATGTACTGTGCTGCCGGAGCTTAAGAGGATGGAGAAAGAGTAAAGTAAGCTGCGTGTGTCTGACACTAATAAAACTTCAATCACCAGAAAGCTGATTAATTGCGTTGGCTTCTAAAGCTTTCTGGTAATTGAAGCTTTATTGCTGGAATAACTCCCACGACTTATGATATCCGTCTGTTATTTGTCAGCCTAAGCAGGCTCTTTCTTACTTGTAGTATCTAGTCCTGTAACATTTTCTTAAGTTCTTCTCTTTCGCCTGCTTTAACTCCTATTATATCCATTGCTTCATCTGCTGACTTTCCTAGATTGTTCATTACATTTTTCATAATATTCAATCTTTCTTCAACATGTCCTTCCCTTTTTCCTTCCTCACGTCCTTCTTCTCTCACTATATCCATATGCCCCTCTTCATCATACTCGAAAACGCTCACTGCAATCACCTATGTTCTATAAAGAATTCTTAAGACTTACTAAATATACTATGGTAATAGAATAGAACGTTGTGTATATTTTGTAAATATAAAATATATTATTTAATTACATCTATTAATTTTTCTATCTATTTTTGAAATTTATACTGTTACTTATTCTGTAATGTATTATTTGCTGATACCTTTTATAACATATTGCACCTATCCTTTATGGAAAATGTTACATATTAATTAAAAGAGGCTGTTGCACAAAACGTAATTTATACCTTATGTAGATTTTAATACATATCCACATATTATAATATCAGTGGCAAATACCTTTTGACCATAAAATCATATTATATAAATAATGTTATTGCAACAACCTCTTTACATTTAACAGCTTATAACACATCCTGTCCTTGCTGTAACTCTGTGTGAGATTGATATAACAGTCCTGTTCTCAGATACATTTTTAAGTGCTGTAAGAACCGTTCTTTCTGTGTTGGCATCAAGATTGGCTGTTATCTCATCAAGTAAAAGCAGCTCTGGATTAGCAACTGTAGCTCTTGCTATTGATAACAGCTGCCACTGTCCCTGTGAGAATACCTCCTGCGTACACGGGGTATCATATCCATTTTCAAAGCTCATAATCGTATCGTGTAGTCCTGTAAGCTTCGCTGCTTTGATAACAGCTTCATCAGATATGTTCTTGTCGTAAAGCGTAATCTGGTCCTTAATAGTTCCCGGAACCATATGAAATGACTGCTCCACATAACCGAATATTTTTCTCTTTCTGTTATCCGGTATTGCGGCAGAATTCATATCATTTATAAGGATAGAACCTTTCTGTGGCTTATACAGACCTAAAAGCAGCTTGAATATTGTACTCTTACCTGCGCCCGTCCTGCCTGACAGTGTAACCTGCTCACCTCTGTTTACAACAAATGTCTTATCATCGATTACAATGCGGTCAGCCTCATATCCAAATGTTACATCATTGAACTGAACATATGGTGTATCATTTTTATCATCAAATATCTTTTCTGCCTGTAATTCTTCATTATTAAAAAACTTAGCTTCTGGCATACTATTTACAACTGCTTTATCTTTTGATGTACTCTTTATCTCCTCTGCACCTGCTGACACATTCTTTACATCTGCTTTATCTTCTAATGTACTCTTTATTTCCGCATTATCTTTAACATCCTCAAGCACCGGAAGTTCAAAGAATTCATTTATTCTTCTTACACCTGCAATCGCTGACTGTATCGTCTGGATTTCCATACCAAGACTTTCAACTGGTGAGAATATCTGTGATATGTAGTTGATAACTGCTACTGCTGTACCTGCTGACATACCAAAAAGTGTAAGGACTTTGGCATTGCCTGACGCTGAAAATAACATAACTACTGCTGCTACAACTGCATTTAATATAAGGATAACTGGTGAATATATTGCATCGTAGAAGTTGGTCTTTTCCATAGCTTTGTAGCTGTCACTTATATATTCATCATATCTTTTCTCCATATACTTTTCCTTGCCAAGATTATGGATTGTACGGATATTGTGAAGCGTTTCCGGAACGTGTCCTGAAGCACGGCTTACCGCACGTCTGTTTTTCAACTGGGCATCAAGCATATTTTTCTGTACGTGTCTTGTAAACCAGAATAAAAATGGAAGAAGTACTATAAGCACTATTGCAAGTCCTTTGTTTCTGAACCAGATAACTGCAAGAATACTTATTATCTTACACGCATCTGCAAACATACTTACAATTCCCGATGTGAAAAGGTTTTCAACTGTATCAACATCACCTACGAACCTTGATACAACAGCACCCGGCTCCTGCTTATTAAGTGAGTCAGCAGAAAGTCTTACAAAATGCTCCATAAGTCCACTTCTAAGCGCATGTGTTATCTTCTGTCCAAATACTGTAAGAAGTCCTTCCCTTGCAGCTTCCATAAGACCTGTAATAACTGTAAATGCCATATAAAGAAATACAAGATATACAGGCACCTGACTTCCTGTTGTCAATGTATCTACTATTTTTCCAAGTACAAGTGGTGGATAAAGAGCTGTTATAATCGCACCACATACTGAAACTATAATTCCAAGAGAAAGCCATTTTTTCTTTATTATAGTGTGCAATATTATTGAACCTACGTTGTGGGAATTCTTGCTGCCATTATTTTTCTTATTTTTTTCTGTGTTTTTATTCTGCGATACATCTTTTTCTTCCATAGTATTTTGTGACATATCTTTGTGGCTGCTCATTATATTCTTTTGTAATACATCTTTTTCTTTTGAAGATGAATTATTGTTTATTGCATCGTTGTCTTCATCTGCATTTTTATTAATCACATTTTCTGTATGTTCAGCCACGCCATCACCTGTCTGTGTGCTTACAGTTTCATACAGCTTCCTGTACTGCGGACACTGTGACATAATCTCTTCGTGCGTTCCCACGATTGCCTTAGCATCATCCATCCATATAACCTTATCCATCTTAGGGAACGTATACAGACGGTGTGATATAATAATTACGATATTATTCTTTGCTATATCACAAAGGTTGTTATATATCTTTTCCTCGGTACTTCTGTCCAACGCTGAAAATGGGTCATCAAGCACAAGCACCGGCTTCTTATGACAGAGTGTTCTGGCAAGTGCTATTCTTTGTGCCTGTCCACCTGACAGCCTTACGCCTCCGTTACCAATAAGAGTATCAGCTCCATTTTCCATCTTGGCAACCTCTTTATCTATGCATACGTCCTTGAGGTATTCTGCTACATTGTAGTCATCACCAAGCAGTACATTATTCTTAATAGAGTCATTAAATAATTCAGGGTCGTGTCCAAGATAGCTTATTATTCCCGACCTGACATTATCAGCAACACTACTTAATTCATTTCCATTATACTTAATACTTCCCTCATATGGATATTCACAAAGAAATGTCTTTCCAAATGTTGACTTACCGCAGGCAACAGGACCTGTAACACCTATAATCTGTCCCGGCTTCGCTGTAAATGAAATATGATTATATACATTCTTTCCGTCTGGATATGTAAAGCTTACGTTCTGTACTTCAAGTTCTGCTGATGTCTGATTTTTACAATCTGTATCTTTATCCTGAATGACCATAAGCGGTTTAATTCGCTTCCACGAAACCTGTGCCTTATGAACTGCATTAAACAGCTTTGCCGCCTTTGAAGACTTGTCAGACAGCTTTATAAAGCAGGCAAGAAATGTTGTAAATGCCGCAACATTCCAGCTTCTCCAGCCTATGCCAAGCACATTTTTACTACCAAAATATAATATAAAAATTACACCAAGCATTGAAATAATTCTGTATAAAGGTGTCATTGAAGAATTCCATATATTTGCCCTGATAGCAGATTTCTCATATGATGAAAGATTATCTTCGTATGCAATTCTTCTGTCTTCTTCCCTTCCATATACCCTGTAGGTTATGGCATTGGAAGCTCTGTCAAGTGTGGCATTACTTAATATTCCCGACTGTCTTTTATATTCTGCACCTGTTCTCTGTACGATAACTTTCATCTTTTCTGCAAGTACATAAGATATAGGTGGAAATATCATTGCAATAATTGCCAGTCTTACATCATATACAAACAGCATTCCTGCATATGCAGCCATAGCAACTCCTGTATCAAACACCTCTGTTGTGAACTTTCTCATACCTTCGGCACAGTCATCAACATCAAGAATTGCCTTTGTCATAATATCGCCGGTACCTTCACTTTCAAGTTCAGTCCTGCTTTTTAACACAAGCGTTCCATACAATATTTTCTTCATTCTTCTGTTGACGTTGTTTGCAAATCTTCTTACATAGAAACGCTTTATATATCTTGATATCTGGACAACTGCAATAGATACAATATATGACACTACAAGTATAAGCATATCCTTGTATAAAGCATTTTTTGCCAATATATCTATAAGACAGCCTGCCATTTTTCCTTCAAACCATGGTCCAAACAAAAGTCCAAGATTGTATATAAAACCTGACACAGTTATTATAAGCAGCACCTTCCACTCTTCTTTAAAATATGATAGTATTCTGTCAGCTTTAAATGTTTTATGTGCTGTCACATTTTTGTTATCTGAAGACTTCACTCCATTATTTCTTAATTTAAAATCCAATCTCATCTGGTGCCACAAAACATTACCATGAGTGGATTTATCTGTTATCCCCTCATCAACAAATCCAAACTTGGAATAATATGGAACAAGGCTTTCTTTACAGGTTAATACAAGCCCTTTCCGGTTCTGTTCTCTGGCATCTAAGATGGCTTTCTTAATCAGCTCTTTCGCGTATCCGCATCTACGGTATTCAGGAAGAGTATTTACACCAAAAATCATCTGCCATGCACCATTCTCATTATGCATTGATGCATTTTCATACATCTCATCTGTAAGATCAGTCTCATCCGTAACAAAACCATCTACAAACGCAATGAGTTTATCATCATCAAACATAAGCCAGAAATGATTTCCAAAATATTTTATTCTTTGCTCAAATTCTTCTTTAGTTGCTGCCTCTAAGACAGGAAAACATACAGATTCAACCGATGCAATATCGTCTAAATCAGCCATTGTTGCATATCTTATATTCACAATCGTTCCTTCTTTACTATGATTTTTTCATTATAGCTTGCTGTAAGGCAGATAATGCTCATTATATGTGCATATCTAATACTTTCTACTCTATCACATACTCATACATTCTAAACTGCCTGTTTCCAACCACCTCATAAAATATGTTTTCAGTACTTACATATTTAAAGCCAGCTCTGATATATAACTTGTCAGCTAGTGTGTTCTTATCTATTACATCAAGATGAATTGCTTCAATGTTTTCTAACTTGGCATATGATATTAAGTTTTTTACAAGTTGAGTAGCAAGCCCCTTACCTCGGTACTCATACCGTACTGCAAGAGCATGGATTATCCATACATTATTATCTCTTTCCTTTACTTTCCATGCTACCTTTTCATACTCTTTATTAGAATTACTGTTAACTATGGCACACGCCTTA
>UMCI01022458.1_pt1 | contig 13052 bp, 10 predicted proteins | sample 1964211 | NCBI WGS metagenome assembly UMCI01 (sample SAMEA4835966, study PRJEB28245) | human gut metagenome | biome: gut microbiome; material: fecal sample | place: Denmark | collected 2008 | reverse complement strand
TTGATGAAAATATCTTCGAAATGTGCAATATTTGTTCTACCACGGATTGTACTGGATTGATCCAGATTGTTCCAAGAACACAAGCCGAGCTTGAATCTTATGAAGAATTGTACCACTTCCGACCACCGTTTTTACCTTGTGATGATGATTAAGTCGTCATCCATTTTCTCCTGTAATAAGATCTTATAGCCTGTTATGACTATAAGGTCTTGTTTTATTTTTCCGAAAGTAATTTTCAATGTCCATTTTCTCTTCTAATTAGTCTGACAAAAAATATCATCTCTTATTGATTCTAACATAATTGTTTGTGGTGTAGCATCATAATTTTCATCCATCCAAGCTACAGACTCATCGTCCAAATAATCCATGAAATCAATATATGTATTCTCATCATCCATTTCGAAAATTCCTTCTTTCTCAAAGCTCAAAACTCTCTGAATCAGCTTATTATCAGGATACGTCTTTTTAAGAAATTCAATTTGCTCTTTTTTTAGTTTAAATTTTATCATACTTATCACTTCTTCCTTTTAAAATTTCTCAAATAATCAATTCCACTTTTTCCAAACATCTGGTTGATATCCTAGTGTTGATTGCTTTCCATTTCGAACAACTGGTGTCTTGATGACTTGTGGATTTTCTAATACTTTTTCAAGTTTATCTTCATTGGCAATATATTTGATCAGTGCAAGCAAGTTCTGATCTTTGCCTTCCCAATTGATCATATGATCTAAACCACCATTTGCCAGAGCTACTGAATTGAATTCGCCTTTGCTCATGCCTTTTTTCTTCATATCAACAAACTGATATTTGATTCCACGTTCTTTGAAAAAACGTTCTGCTTTCTTTGTTTCGTTGCATTTTTTTGTTCCAAATATTTGTATGTTCATGCTGGTTTAAAATCCTCCATTTAGATATGCTCTAGTTTCTTTATCTCATTCATCATTAAGCGCTATAGCCTGCATTTTGCAACTTTTTGACTTCATCTTTGTATTCAGATTTCGCAAGGTTTCAACTCAGGAATGCTTAAGTTACAAAACAGCTTTCTCATCTAATCAGCTTTTATTACACCAGTAAAATGTGATTCAACAATTCTATCCATCTGTGCTGCAATCTCTACAAATGGCAAATTCAGATCAAGTGTCTTAACACTTATTTGACTGCCATGCATCTGATACACATTATCAGGCTGGATTTCTTCTTCCGTCTTGGCATAAAGAAGCATTCCTGAAACTGTATTATCTTCTTCTCCAAATTGATAGCTTCGATTTTTTACATAGGTAAAAATCTGATACAAATTGTTTGAATGAAGCGTATGTTTATCAAAATGGACCTGTGTAGTGTGATTGTAATATTTTGCATCAATGATAAGCACTGTATTGCCACGTTGCAAGTGAATATCAGTTTGCATAACGGGCAGCATCGTTCCAACACCATCATCTAGTGCCCACGGAATCTGCGATGCACTAACAGACAATTCTGGATAATGTCTGCTGTAATATTCCAGAATAAATTTTTCATACAGCCTGCACATACGCTGCTCGTCTACAAAGGATGCTAATCTATAGTTACCTACATCTGTTGTGATCAACATTCCTTCAATCATCAACTGACAAATACTAACTAACATTCTATATGTTTGATTATTACGCTGAAAACGAATCGATGACCATTTAATTTCTGTCGGTTCTATAGAATCTACATTCGAAAAATACAACATTTTCTTCTTCAGATCATCTTTGTATTTTGCTTTTACTTTGCCGTTTCGCAAAAGAAGCATGACTGTTGTTTTCAAGATTTGATTCAACGTGTTATTTTCTGAAAGCTCATCAAAATCACAGGTAAGTACTTGTTTATGCAACAGTTTATTTTTAATTGTACCTGGCATATTTATTTTACCACGCATAACCGTCAGCTCTTCCTGATGACTTATATATTCTCTGTAAAGTCCCTGCTTCAACTGCAGCCCTATGCCCTTGGCCAGGATTGCAGCCAGCAGATTATACATCTCATCAAAAGATTCTACTGCAACATCCTCATATGTCTCTTGCTTCAGTGTCTGAAAAGCATAGGAAAGCATATGGTAAATATTATTGATCAGAATACTCTTGTCCTTTGTCATTGAAATACCCCATGCAAAATGTTCTCCCAACGCTGTAGTTTATCTGTATCATCAAACCAATACTCTGCTAACATTGGTAATATATCAAAATCAACTACATCTTGCATCCACTCATCTGTACATTCTTTCGTATTACAAAAATAACTATGTCCAATACAGAATCCTTTACCTAGAGATTTGTCGTTTGCAATTTCTCTGTTTAGTTCCTTAATACGGTCAATCAACGTATTAAATGTATCATTTGCAAATGCTTCCTGATATTTAATAAATCCTTCCGAATTAAATCCAGGTTCCATGTCAAAGAAACTAAATCGGCGGCGAAGTGCATAATCAATCATTGCCAAACTTCTATCAGCAGTGTTCATCATACCAATGATATGTAGACGTTTTGGAACGGAAAAGCTGAGACCATTATAGGCTAATGTTGTCTTTGTCTCTCGATAGTCAGCCTCAATCAACATCAATAATTCGCCAAAGATTTTACTCATATTGCCTCGGTTAATCTCATCAATGATAAAGAAATAATCTTTATCTGGATGGTTCGCTGCTTTCTGACAGAATCTATAAAAAATTCCATACTTCAGTTCAAATCCATCCTCGACAGGCTTATACCCCATCATAAAATCTTCATAGGAATAATTCTGATGGAACTGTACAAACTCAATGCGGTCATCATCTTTCTCTCCCATCATTGAATACGCCAGACGCTTAGCCGCATAAGTCTTTCCAACACCAGGTGCTCCTTGTAAAATGATGTTTTTCTTCCTTGTCAGAACAGCTACGAGACGATCGTATTTTGCCTCGGTCATGTAAACCTGATCTAAGAATTTTTCTTTCGAATACTCATCTTTATTTTTCTCAGCTGTTGGCACTGGATTTTCTTCACGGATCAAATCAATAATAAATTCGTATTCATCCTTTGTTAATTTAAATAGACTTCCCTGAATGATACTGAAATATTCCATTTTTTCCAGTTCAGGACAGGTTTTCAATGTTGCAAAATCAATTGGTGATGAGAGTCCTTCTAACTTTTCAAAATATATTCTCTCTCCATCCTGTTCTGCATTTACACGAAATATAGCTACAATTTGTTTCACCGGAGTAGACTCATATCCGATCACCATATCTCCCGCCTTTGCATCAAGAAAGTTTTGGAAGATTCTACGCTTATTTCCATTGTCATTAAACAAAGTATAATTCTGAACTTCTCCCACTGGCATACTGGACATACTCCACATTTTTGGATTTGCATTCAAGAACCAGTATTGCTGTCCATCATCTTCTTGAGGTTGAGCATGAAGAGGAACATTTGTTGAATCTTCCTTGTTCCAATAACGAAAAATGAAAAATCCAACATCTATTGTAAGTGTCCGTAACTCGGGATCCGCATAACAAGTCGATGTGATCTGAGAATTAAGCAGACTTCTAAGCTCATCGTCCTGCTGTAATTCTGCACATATCTCATCATATAATGCCATGAAATTTCTAATATTATCTACATAAGCACCCTTCTTAAACCGATAGTCACTTTCAAGTTCCGATGATACAGCTTTTACTTCACTGAATTTGTAGATATAATATTTGTCTGGATAGCGCAGCCACAAATATGCCATGATTGCATTTTCGTACTGATAGTGCTGCGCAGCTCCATTTGTATAGCGCTCCAATAATGTATTGGAGTTGTTTTTAAAATTAGCAATTCTCTCACATAAATCTTTACTCTCGTCATATAGTTCCATATACATGGAACGTACCTCTTCTGGTGCGGTCTCTGCAAAACCAGTAATCATTCCTGCTGGAAAGTTATTTGCAGATGTAAGCAAATTACCAACCTGATCCAGAGATTTCTTAAGCATCTGTGCAAAATCAGGTGAATTAATATCCCAATTATTCTGGAAGCATTGCACAGCTTCCCATTTGTATTTTTCGTTTGGCCATTGTTGCTGAACAAAAACTTGTTTGTATTCTGCTAGTACTTGTTTTAATCGAATTTTGTTGAACATTGTTATTCACCACCTTTGTAATGATTCTTTGAAACTTTTATAGATCTCTTCATGGTTTCGTAAGATCTCAGGAACTTATATAAATTTCAATTATTAACTATATCGAACATTAGTTTATCTCAACACTTGCATATTTTATATTACTTAATCTCAGATAATTCATATGGTTCTTTTTCATACAATCCCAATGATATATGGAATTGTTCATTTAATACTCTTTTAAATAATTTTGATACATTAACCCGCTCTAGATTAATTTGAGAAAACAAGTCCTTACTTATTTGTAATTTTGCAACATTAAGCTCTCTATAATTTCCATATGCACTATCATAATAATTTAAAAAACCAGTCAAATTTACTGCACTTACATAATTATATTTATCTGAACACATAATCATAGCTACTGAACGTAATAAGAGCCTTTCTATCAAATATATTCTAATTTTTGTTGCATTGATTCCATCAAAATTTTTTTGTAATATCTCTCCACTGTCTTCATCATATATAAATTTATCTATCACACAAATTTCTTCCTTATCTGGTAATCTGTACCTATATGAAAGCATCTTTGTTTCTGCATCATATCTCAAAACTTTACCAGCTGGATCATAATAATTTTGTGCATCAAGAGTAAAATCATCGTTCTGTAAAACAATGTTAAAAAATTCCATAATTTGTTCTTCATCACCTTTCATAAACTTGGATTTCATATCATCCACAAGTTTATGATTTTTCCTCTGATTTTCATCAAACTGAAAACGCTTTCTGTTTACTCTTTTCTGATAATCTTGTTCATATTTATACTGTAACAACTTAGCATTTTTTTGTTTCTTCTCTAATTCCTTTTTTGCTTTATTAGAAAATATCGCTCTGATTTTAAGTATATGTGTTATCTGTGAATCCTTCTCCGCATCCTGCTTACTTGTATTCTTTGGTACTTTAAATTCCGACCAATCCTTAAGACTCTCATAGTATTCGTCTACATCAACAGGATATAAATTGTCTATATGCAATCTTCTATAATATTTTCTCTGTAATCTTAACTGCTTATTTTGTTCTAATATGAATTCATTACATTCTTTATTATACATGCTATTACCTTCTATTACCGATCCTTTATTTTTTATTTCCCAAAACTTTTTCTATAGTTTCAAGAGCATTTAATAATTGTATACATTCGAAACGTTCTATCTCTCTACAGCACTTTCCATGCAATAGCCAATTTCTGTTTATGTATGGTGGCTCCACACCTTTTTCAAATGTATATTCTCCATCTACAAATAAACGATTCAAAAAAGCTATTAATGAAGGATATATATCCAAAAAATAAAATCTCTTAGCAAAAAAAGCATTACTTTCTGCAAATTTCTTTTGTTTTACATCAACAAAACCTTTATCAGAAAATTTTTCTCTGTATTTCGTTCTTGGTGGAAATTGAACTAATGCATTTACTCTTGTTTCTAATAAGCCCACTAGATACATAGCAGAGGTCATATAATCATTATCTTGAAATGCTTTAATTCCTCGAGAATAATAGTTTCTATTTACTGGATCATTATATTTTCTTCCCAAACTGACAGTAATACTTTTTATAACACGCCCCTCATCTTTTTCAAAAAAATATATAATTTCCTCTATCCTGTCCTCAATAAGTGCTTTATACCAATTCTTTATATATCTTGGATTGCTATGTCCAGAAACAACCCATCCATGTTCGCCTAAAGTTCTACATACCTCAAATTCCTCACCATACTTTTTTTCAAACTCTTCTTCTGATAAACTCTCACTCTCTTTTACTGCTTGTATAAATTCTTTCATTTCTTCAGACAATTGAAAAGTTTGAGTCAATTCAGAAAGTTGTTTTGACAATCTGGTGAAATTTACCATCTGATTCTTAAATCCAGTAACTGTGCTTAACATTTCTGGATTAGTATTTGTTTTTAATATTGAATTTAACTTAAAATTGTTCTGACATACTGTAAAAAATTTAGGCGATAAATTCTTTGTAATCTGACCTATATTCTCAATCATCTCTTTGTACTCATCAGAAAATATACAATTATTATTTTCCAAACAAATCACCTTCTTCCATTCTATCAAATCGAAACATTGGTACCTATGCTGTATTTCAACCCATACTGGTTGAATATTTTTAATTTCTACAGAATTTTAAGCTATAGTGCAAAAACTTGAGCCAATCTTACCTATTTTTCTATCATAGCTAAATATTTTTCTATTAATATGCGATTATTATATTCTTCTATATAATTTTGAATATATTTTTTACTCTCCTCCATATTTGAAAAGTTGAATTCCGTCTTTCCCTTATTTAATACATCAATACAACATCTAAATATTACTTCTGCGGAACGATATGTCCTATAATTGTTAACATCTTTTTGCATTATCCTTATCGCATCTAGCACCTGCATTTTATCATCAATTTCACATTTTAATTTATTACTTAAATCCAAATTATGATCTATATAAGAAAAATAATTATAATCTTTTGTACATCTGAGTATTAATTTAAGAAAGTCTAAAATTTTGTCTTGTTCTTCTTTAAAAAAAATTAGGTATCCCCCTTTTCTTGACGCATAAAATGTTTGCAGTTTCTGAACCGTATTTCGTAATTCATCAACTGTACTATATTCTCTTATTTTTTGATATTTTTCTTCCGGAAATCTATAATCAATCGTAAAATTTTCACGTTTTTTTAGTATAAAATTAATTATGTCTTTTTTCTGCTTCTCACATGCAATAAAAAATTTTTTAATCAACCATTCCCTAGCTATTTTAGGATTCCAATAGTCGTCAAAAGACACTATATTTTCTTCATTCAAATAACAGGAATCAAGACATAATTCAATTCTTGTTGGAATTGCAACTGTTTCTTTTACACATCTTGCATGTATAATTGCATGATATTCAGCATTGATATCCAAAGTTTCGGCTTTTTTATATACTTTTATACTATCTTCGTAGACATTACATCCTAGACTCTTGCTACTGCTATTGGCAAATGACATTAATTTTTTGTAATCTGCTAAAGAAATCTGACATAATATTGCTTCATTTTTTTTATTTTTTAATATACCATTATTAAATTCATCTATTTTATCGTATTCTTTTAAACATTCTGCACTAAATTCATCAATTAATTCACATAATTCTCTTATTTCAATTTCTGCCAATGGGAAAATACAATTTCCTAATGATACTACATAACCATCCTCATTACCTGTAATAAATCTTCTTTTGTTTAATTGATCATAAATTCCATTTGAGAAAAATAGGTTTTCTAATATTTCTTTTTCATCCACCGCAATAATACAATCTCTCATTTTTAAAGATTTAAATTCAAACCAACAATATGCATGGGGCTTTTGTTTTGTTGGAAGCAAGGCCTTTAATGATACTCTTTTTTTACTTCTTAAATAAGAATATTCTTTAATTTTAATATTATCAAATTCACCTTTTTCTTGTAATATAATATCACAAGCAAGTTCTTTATTATCATATGTATCACATAGTATAGCCGTTTTTGTTGCTTCTGTTACTATATCTCCCTTTTTTTTATACTTTTGCATTTCCTTTTCAATCGCTTCTACGTTGTTTTCTGCAAGAGATAAACCATAGGGTACTGCATTAAGTGATTTTCCCTTTTTTTTATTACTCCCTCTTTTTGTTGGGAGATAATTCTCTAAACAATCTTTTTCAAAATCTCTTGACACTTCCAACGAATCTAACGTTTCATATAGTTCTTCTTTGTTTTTAAATAAAGCTTGTGGTATTATATGATCCACCTCAAGTTCACGATATTCTATTGGACTATCTGTATATGCATCTTTTTTACCATATACAATCCATAATGCAGTTCTTAATTCTGGTTTATTTTTTGCATACTTATGATACTTGCACATAATTTTATCTCTCCTTTTTTATGTTATTTTCATAAATTAAACTTGTCTTTGAACATAATCATATGCACATATAATCCTACTTCTTTGAACAATATTACCTCTAACAGTACAATTTCCTTTTGCACACCCCTCTATTGGAGTAAAATTTGCACACGAATTACATTTTCTACGTTCCTTTTTCATTCCATGTCCGTCACATCTAATCATTTCATAACCAATAATATATTTTTGTAATTCTTTATCCGGAATTGTTTTCTGTAATTTTTCATTCGCATCATTTTTTAATTCAAAATGAATATTCTGCCCATCCGCATCTGCTCTTAATTTAATATTATTATTTAAAAAACCTACTTCGTTTATATAATTAATTGTTTCGCAATCTAGTTTTTCAATAAACCTTAAAATATCCTGCATTACTGTAATTGATAATCCATATCCTGTAGACATATACTCATAAAATATGCATCCATAGTAATTACCTTCTTTTAAAATTATTCCAATTACATAATCTCTAGATTTATAATCATCTGATAAATCATGATACATTTCATTTTTTCCATTGTATTGATATCTTTCCTGGTTTTCCTCTCGATATTTTATATTCTGTATTTTATCAATTGCAATTTGTTTTTTTGTTTTTTCTTCTAACATATCAAAACCATTTTGTTTAAATTTTTCAATCATCTTATCTCCATAAAATGATTGAAATTCTTTTTTACATTCTTCTAATATATTTAACTGTGTTGATAAAAATCTATCAAAAAAACTTTCCGGGATATGCAATTTACTTGAAAATTGTTTTTTTCTTTTTGCGACTGTTTTTCTTCTTTTTGCATATTGAATCACTCCAACAGATACGTCTAATACTCCTGCTAATTCTATATCATTTAGTTTATAGATTTCTTCAATAGCATCATATATATTTATTTCAATTGGTATTCCATCTGCATCTTTTTGTAAAAGTTCCATAAATTGTTCATAATGTATCTCATATCTTTCATATGGTATTCTTATATACCAAGGTGCCGTTTTCGTAATCTCATTATAATAATCTAAAGAAGCTCCCCAATCCTCACATACTTCTTTCTTATCAGTTTTATATATTCCACATACTTTTCCATCATAAAATTCACATGTTTTACATGTCTTATTCAATATCATATTTATATCCCACCTTATATAATCACACTATGCGTTTCTAAATCATCTTATATATTTTCATATGACCATAATTCTTCTGAAAATCTATCACAGTTTTTAATACCTTCTGTATCTGGCATAGCCAACATGAGTAATCTTTTCGGTCTTGTCATTGCAACGTAGGCTAACCGCATCAATTCCTGTCCCAGTTCTCCTTCCATCAAAAGTTTAGGAGTAAGTGTATTCCCTGTACGACTTTTTATATATACTAACACAGCCTCGTAAGATTCGCCTTTTACACCATGAATTGAAGATCTAGTGTATTTATCCTCTTTTTTCTTTTCAAAATAATTTTTCAATGCTATTTTTTTGAAATTCGGTGTTTTTGTATCACTGCGTTTTATTTTAAAAGTAGTTTTTATATCTTTATCCGATGATATTTCATACTTATATTTTTTACAATATTCTGCAAAAACTACAGCAAAATCATTTACCCATTCTGCAATTTCCATATCTACATCCGGCATATTAACTAAAATCTCTATAATAAAATCTTTCCAACTTTCTTCAGTAGTATTTCCCCGTATTTTTTGTTGCATCACATATCTATCTGCATCTTCATTAAAAATCATATTATACGTTGCTTTCTCTGTACTCTCATATGCTTTTTTTCGTGATCCATACTTCCATTCATATGCAGCATTAGCAAACAATTCTATTTCTGTACTTTTCCATAATCCATTAATATCTGTATCAGAATATATTCTTCCTCTTGTTAAAACAGCAATATTTTTAGGTGATATCTCAATCTCCATTTCTTCACATTTACTGATAAAATAATTAATAATATCTGTTTCTGAATTATCCTTCATTAACAAAAGAATTGGCTTCTGTGCCTCATCCTTCCAATATCCTATTGCATTGTTACTCCTCATTCCTCTTAAACTGGCAGAAAAATATGATGTTGCATTACAGATATTTTGCGAACTTCTAAAATTTCCCGTTAATTCTATAGTCCTCCAATTTGTATCTTCTATTTTCTCTAAAAAACATTCCGGGTTAGCATTTCTCCATTCATATATTGACTGATCTGAATCTCCCACTAAAAACATTGATTCCATTCCTGATTCACCTAATAAATCAAATACTGCCATTTGATTTACTGATGTATCCTGTGCCTCATCAATAATAATTATTGGAAATCTTTCTGCTATAGCTGTTGCAATTGTAGGATATTTTTTTAACAATTGATAAGCAAATAATGCTGTTTCATTTTGGAAAATAATTCCACTGTCTAATAGCATTTTCTTATATTGCTTACATGGTAACATTGGCGCCTTTCTTTTATCACATTTAACCAATTCTTTTCCCTTATAAAATTGCTTATCAATACCATAATAAAATTGTTCTATATTATCTACACAACCTTTACTATGACATTCTCTTCGCCAAAATTTATACGTTTTTTTCAATGTATCAGTCATTGCAATCCTTGGGCGCACATTGCCAACCATTTCAAGATGTCCATATCGTAATACAATAAACTCATCAATAAAACTATCTACTGTTCCTATGAAATGCGGATATCCTAATTCACCCAAACTACCATGAATTGATTGTGCTTTTTCTTGTATCTCATTGCTTGCTACATTTGTAAATGATAATACTGCCACGCCACTATGATAGTCTTTCCAATCTTCTATATAAGACAATAATTTATGTGCAACTGTATATGTTTTTCCGCTTCCTGGGCATGCTTTTATAACAACTTTTCCTTCGGCAGCTAAGAATTCTTTTTGTTCTTTTGTCATTTCTTCTTTCATAGCTAATTCTCCGTCACACTATAAATTGCATTTTTTAAATACTCTGGAATAATAAACTCTTTTTCAATTTTTTCTTCTTTATCTCTTTTTTCTTTCTGTTCACTAATAACTTGACTTATATACTGTGCAATTGCACCTTTACATTTATCACGAGTTCTTATAAACAACCACACACACGTTGCTTTTTCATTTAAACTAGATAAAGATTCAATCTTCTTTTCTAATTTTAGTCCTAGCTTTACATAGCAAGTTTTTACAGCTTCTACCATATAATAAATATTATTTTCGTGACAACACAATGCATACTCTAGTGTTTTAACAGCTGGAAATATATTAATTCCTGCTTCTGAACACGATGTTTCTAAATCATTATATCTGTCTGATGGTTGTCCCATTTGTAAATTTGTAACAATATCTGAATTGACATCTGCATAATCATAATCTTTACTAATATAATCTTCTTCATTCTTTTTTGTACATCTATCATCATCTGTAACAATAGAAACTTTTTTAAAACAAGTTTTTACTTGTTCTGATGAAAAGAGATTGACAAACGGCTGAAATGCAACACTATCTACATTAACTAACTCTACTGCATATTTTTCTAACGGTCTATCTATTGCTTCTGCCATTGCTGGAATTAAAATTGCTTCACTAATTCCTTCTACAAATAAAATTCCACGTGCAAAAAACATTTGAGACTTTGTAACATCCAAATATCTCTGTAAATATTTTTTATTATCTTCCGTTAATTTTGCTTCTGAAAACGGCAAACAATGTTTTTTATGTCCATATTCATATATCAAATTAATATTTTCTATATCAATTTTAGCTGCTAATGTTGGAGAATGGGATGTATAAATAATCTGGATATTCCTGTCATTTCTATTTGCATCTTCTAAAAAACTATGAACTAACTCTTGTAACTGTGGATGCAAATGAGCTTCCGGTTCTTCCACTAACAAAAGATTTTGATAAACTCCGCCCTTTTTAATTGCCATATCTCCAAGTACTGCTGACATAAATAATAAATTATTATATCCCAATCCATTTTGATACAATTCAAAAGAAGCATTTGCAATTTCTTTTATCCTGCTACTTACTTCCGAATCAAGATCCTCATCTTCTAAAATGGAAATCTCAAAGTATATTCCCTTAACATCTTCTTGTATTTTTTTCATGTCCTTATGACTTTTATAATATTCCTTTGCCTTTTCATATACAGAATCCATTTTATTTATCAATAACCACTTTGGTTTAACCCACGCACGTAAGGAAGAAGCGATTGAATCAAATCTTGGCTCTATTAGTCCAATATCTATCTGTTGATTTAAAAATTCTTGTTCAATTTTCGCAAGGTTTTTATTTATAGTAGTTTTTGTTTTCTTCAATTGCTCTTTTTTTAAAAGACTGTTATTAGCATCTTCTAAAATCTCTACCAACTCTTTCCTAGTTTCTTCTTCTGGAACCATATTTCTAAGTAATTGTGCCAATTTACTATTTTTAGAAGGCTTCATCTCACTTTCTGAATCTCTCAATGCACCAAGAAAAACTACATCCATAGCCTCAAATGTATCTGAAGTTAAAGAGTTTCCTTCTACACCAAATCCCCAATAAACAGAACGAATTTTTTCTGTTCCGTTAGGTGCAATATATTTTTCAAATTTTATATGAAAATCTCCGCCTTCTCCACTCTCACTCTGCGGATTCCAAATTTCAATCAATCTTTTAGGAACTTCTTCTAAATATACATCAAATTGTGCATAATCAGCCACTGTTCCATCCTCGCTAATATGCAAATCTGATTTTGAAAAAAATATATCTTTTCTATATGTTAGCGTAGAATAAGCAATTCTAATTGCATCTATCACTGAAGATTTACCGGAATTATTTTCTCCAATAATTGCATTTACACCTTGATTAAATTCCAATGTAACTCCATCTTCATCGAAAACTCTAAAATTTTTAATATCTAATCTTTTTAAATACATACTTCTCCTTATTCAATTACTATACTTAATATTTATAAAATATATTTTGTTCG
>UMCI01030137.1_pt1 | contig 13189 bp, 10 predicted proteins | sample 1964211 | NCBI WGS metagenome assembly UMCI01 (sample SAMEA4835966, study PRJEB28245) | human gut metagenome | biome: gut microbiome; material: fecal sample | place: Denmark | collected 2008 | reverse complement strand
GGAATAGCAGGCGGGGTGATGTGTTTCACTTACTATGTGACTGCCATTATCACTACGAATCTATATGGGGCGTTCGCCTTAAAAATAGTCATTGCTGCAGTCTCCTTTGTCTTTATCATGTGGCTTAGCGGCTCCGTTACATTTAAGGAAAGTATAGGGTATATATTTAGGAAGAAAGAAAAATGACTTAATCCTATTTTGTTTTAATAGCATATAAGAAAAAATCTTTAATTACATTGCTTATTAGAAAATTGCTTTTAAGTATATTCTATAAATTAGGTTGTAAATTCACATAACTTCGTATGGGTTTTCATTAACTTTGCGAAAGTTAATTGTAAAATAAATATTTTCCATCATAATTATTTATGCAGGCAATCATTTTGGCAGCAGGAATGGGGAAGCGTCTTGGTGAGCTTACTCGGGATAATACCAAATGTATGGTTCAGGTAAATGGAGTTTGTCTGATCGATCGGCTACTTCGTCAGCTTTCTGAACTTTCCTTGGAACGAATCATTTTGGTGATTGGCTATAAAGGAGAAAAACTTCGCGAGCATGTAGGTGATATGTGCCGAAATACGCCGATTGAATATATTTATAATCCGGTGTATGATAAGACAAATAATATTTATTCGTTATATTTGGCAAAAGAGGAACTTCAGAAGCAGGATACGCTTTTAATAGAGTCTGATTTGATTTTTGAAGATTCTTTATTCCGAAAGATTATAGACAACCCATATCCTAACTTGGCATTAATTGCCAAATATGAACCTTGGATGGATGGGACAATGGTTTGTTTAAACGAGGAAGGAGATATTGTAGATTTCATTTCGAAAAAAGCTTTCCGGTATAATCAAATAGATACATATTATAAAACAGTTAATATTTATAAGTTCAGTAAAGCGTTCCTTTGTACTCATTATGTACCTTTCCTTGAAGCTTATAGTAAGGCTTTAGGTAATAATGAATATTATGAACAAGTCCTGCGTGTAATCACATTGTTAGACAAATGTGAGCTGAAAGGTTTGCCGTTAGATGGTGAGCGCTGGTATGAAATAGATGATGTTCAGGATTTGGATATAGCAGAAACTATTTTTGCAGAGGACGAACAGCAGTTAAAATTGTATCATAAGCGTTATGGTGGGTATTGGCGGTTCCCAAAGTTGAAAGATTTCTGTTATTTGGTAAATCCTTATTTTCCGCCACAGAAAATGCGTGATGAATTGAAGGCTAATTTCGATACATTGCTTACAGAATATCCTTCAGGAATGTATGTGAATACGCTAATAATGGCGAAGAATTTTGGAATCAAGCACGATTATGTGGTTGTAGGTAACGGCGCTGCTGAACTCATCAAAAGTTTAATGGAACATCTTTCCGGAAAAATAGGGATAATTTATCCAACTTTTGAGGAATATCCGAATCGAGTGAATCAGGAGATAGTACAGTTTGTCCCAAATAATCCGAATTTCTATTATACGGCAGCTGATTTACAATCTTATTATGAAGATAAGGGATTATCAACATTGTTGCTGATTAATCCGGACAATCCTTCAGGGAATTTTATACCGAAAGAAGATCTGTTTAAACTTTTAGATTGGACTTCTCAGCGACAGATCCGATTTGTCGTGGACGAATCTTTTGTTGATTTCTCTGATGGAGGACAGTCAAATTCGTTATTGAGAGATGATCTTCTTGAAAAGTATCCTACACTTATTGTTGTGAAGAGTATTTCTAAATCATATGGTGTTCCGGGTTTGCGATTAGGTTTAGCTGTTTCAGCAGATTGCTCATTGATTGCAAATCTTCGAAAAGATGTAAGTATTTGGAATATAAATTCGTTTGCAGAGTTTTATTTGCAGATATATAGCAAATATGATGCGGATTATATTACAGCCTGCCAACGTTTTCGAGAGGAACGTGATTTGTTTTATCAGGAACTTCAGACGGTTGATTATTTGCGAGTCATTCCTTCTCAGGCAAACTATTTCTTGTGTGAGATAACTGCCCGATTCACTTCTGCGGAACTTGCCACTGTCTTATTGAATCGTTTCAATTTGCTGATTAAAGATTGTGGTACTAAATCAGCTTTTGCCAATAAAGGACGGAATTATATTCGTTTGGCTATTCGTAATCGGGAGGATAATCATTTTTTGGTGACTAAATTAAAAGAAATCTAGAATAAGATATGAAGATCTGTATATGTGGGGGAGGTTCTTTGGGACATGTAATAGCAGGGAAAATTGCATCTAAGGGAGAAAATGTCTCAATATTGACCCGTTGTCCTGAAAAATGGAATTCGGAGATTAAAATAGATGATTGTGAGGGTAAAATATTTACAGGAAAGTTCTCTTGTGTTACAGATCAAGCAGAAAAAATAATACCAGATGCGGATATTGTTTTATTGTGTCTTCCTGGATTTGCTATAGAGCCCGTATTGAAGCAAATTGCTCCCTATTTATCTGAGAACACTTATGTCGGTAGTGTTGTATGTTGTACGGGTTTCTTTTTTATTGCTTATAAAGTATTTGTAAATAATAAAACACAACCTTTATTTGGCTTTCAGCGAGCTCCTTATATTGCCCGAGTAGCAGAATATGGTGCAAGTGCACATTTGTTAGGTTATAAAAAAGAACTACAAATAGCAACTGTTAATGTAGCAGATAATATGTTCTTACAAGCATATTGGCAGACCCGCTTGGATACACCAGTACGAATGTTGGATCATTTTTTGGAAGCGAGTCTGACAAATAGTAATCCGTTGTTGCATCCTGCCCGTTTATACGGATTGTTTCATGCATGGAACAAAGATATTGTATATGAAGAGATCCCTGCCTTTTATAAAATATGGGATGATTATAGTTCAGAATTATTAATCTCTTGTGACAAGGAGTTTCATGCTGTATTGTCGGCTCTTCCGGTAAAAATAGAGCAGATCCCGACATTGTTAGATTATTATGAAAGTATAGATGCTGCGTCATTGACCCGGAAAATTCAATCGATTACTGCATTTGAAGGAATATTTACTCCTATGAAACAGATGAATAATGGTTATATTCCTGATTTTAGTAGTCGATATTTTCTGGAAGATATTCCTTTCGGATTATTAATTATTAAATCAATTGCTGAAATATTGAATGTTCCAACCCCTACAATCGATAAAATATTACTTTGGGGACAGGAAATGATTGGTAAACAATATATGTTAGCAGGAAGGTTGAATGGTAAGGATTTGATTCATTCGGGATATGTATCCCCAGATTTATTTCATGATTTGATAAATAAATAAGCGATGGATAATAACTTAAAACAAGAATTACGGGAACGCTTTAATCCTGATGGATCTCTTCTTCGTCGCCAACAACTTCGAATGTTGGAACTGTTGGAGGCTGTTGATTTGGTATGCAAGAAATATGATATTCCATATTGGTTAAGTTCTGGAACATTAATTGGGGCAGTACGGCATCAGGGGTTTATTCCTTGGGATGATGATTTGGATATTGAAATGCTACGAGAGGATTACCTCCGCCTTATGAAAGTGTTGCCGGAAGAACTTCCTGATAAGTTCGTTTTGCAAACTCACGAAACTGATCCGAATTATATTTCTAATTATGCTAAGGTGCGTGATATGAATTCCTATTTGGAAGAAACCAATGCCTATGATCGCATTTGGAAGTATCAGGGAGTTTATATTGATATCTTTTCTCTGGAAAGGATTCCTTTTTCGTTAGCCTGGATTGCCGGACATATGCAAGGTCAAATATATAATCAGTTGAATAACCAATCTCTTAAACAGGAAACGATGTTGCGTAGGATTCGGTTGATATATCGATTTAATTCAAAGATCGGTTTCCCTATTTTAAGATTCTTGGCAAAATTTATCCCAGGAAAGAAATTACGGCATTCTTTTGGAACGGCTTATTTTAAACCTCGTTACTTGGAAGATATATTTCCTTTGTCGGAAATGGAATTTGAAGGGAAAAAGTTTCCTGTTCCACATAATACGGATGCTTTGTTACGAAAAATTTATGGTGATTATATGAAATTACCAGACTTGGATGCTATTCATCCACATTATTCTAAATTAGAAATCTATAAATAGAAGGATATACAATGAAACCTGCATTAGTAGATGTTGCCGTACTGATTTTGTTCTTCAACCGGCCAGAGCCGTTGAAAGCTGTATTCAGTCAGGTGAGAAAGGCGCGTCCGTCAAAGTTGTTTTTATATCAGGACGGACCAAGAAACGAGAAAGATATGCCTGGTATTTTAGCTTGCCGGGAAGTTGTGAAGGATATAGACTGGGAATGTGAAGTTCAACAACTTTATCAGGAAAAGAATTACGGTTGTGATCCCTCGGAATATATGTCCCAAAAATGGGCCTTTTCTCATGTTGATAAATGTATTGTTCTGGAAGATGATGATATTCCCTCTTTGTCATTTTTCCCATTTTGTAAAGAGATGTTGGACAAGTATGAAAACGATACGCGTATCAGTATGATTACAGGTGTTAATTATGATGAAGTCACTGAGAATATGCCCTATGATTACTTCTTTGCAACAACGTTCTCTATTTCTGGTTGGGCTAGCTGGAAGCGAGTGTTGGATCAGTGGGATGAACATTATACATTTTTGGATGATCCGTTCAACTTACATCAATTGGATGCTTATATAAAAGAACGTAAATATCAGGATAGATTTATCGATTTTTGTCGTTATCATCGTTCGACAGGAAAGGCTTATTATGAAACGATTTTCCATGCGGCTATTTTCTTTAATTCCGGATTGAGTATTGTTCCTGCCAAAAATATGATTAATAATTTGGGCGCTACAGAAGGTTCAACGCATTTTGGAAATTCGAATGACGTTTTACCTAAAGCAATCCGCCGTATTTTCACCATGCAACGCCATGAATTAGAATTTCCGTTGAGGCATCCTCGTTATATGATCGAAAATGTTGAATATAAAGATCGTATGTTCCGGATTATGGCCTGGGGGCATCCTTGGATCAAGATAGGACGTTCGTTTGAAGAGCTTTATTTGAATCTGCGTCATGGAAACTTCCGGTTTATTTTTAAGTCCATTCGCAACAGGATTGATAAATGGTTAGGAAGGGAGAAATATAATTGATTTTTCGCTTGTTTTTCCAAAGTCAGAGCTTCTTCTTCTTGATGATGTTAGATAATCTGTTCAAATTATAGATCTATTTATGATCGCGTTGTGCAATTTAATCAAATAAAATAGGTAGTTTATGATTATCGTGATTAATTTCATCAAATAAAATATCTGTATTATGATTGCGTTGATCAATTTGATCAAATTGTACGCCATTTTCTTGATTATTTTGACTAAATTCATCAAATAATCAGTCAATATTGTGAAGTTTTTGCATGTTATATTCAAAAATAAAATCTATCTTTGTAAGAAAATCATCGTGACATGGAAGAAATCTTACGGAAAATAACGATCGACGAGGTGTATATCTCTCCGCTCAAGCGCAGACGCGTGCGGCGGGAAGACGGGAGCGAGATTATGGAAGAAGTTCCTCACGCCATCCGTCCGTCAGGCTCTATGATTATGGATGCCGTCGTACAGATCCTTTTTTTCAGACGTGTTTTCCAAATCAATAATATCGCCCATATCTTAGGGGTCGATCCGGTAAAACTGGCTGGAGCCATGCAAATCCTGACAGGAATGCCGATGCAAGATTTCCTGAACATCTTCCGCCTGTATCTGGTGCAGGAGTACTTAGCGTGTACAGACCTGAGTTTGTCGCAAATAGCCGAGTGTTGCGATTTCTCCAGCCAGTCGTCGTTGTCTCATGTATTCACGAAGGAGATCGGGTGTTCGCCGGCGGCCTATCGCCGTAGCCATCGGCATAGGGATTTCCGGTTTTGGTATGAGTGGTAATGTCTTAGCAGAAGGAAAATGAAAAAGAAAGTATCAGTAGTCATGTGTACCTATAATGGTGCCAAATATATACGTGAACAATTAGATTCGATTATAAATCAGACTTATCCAATCTTTGAAATTATTATACAGGATGATTGTTCTACGGATGACACGGTGGATATTATTAGAGAGTATGCAGAGACTCATTCTAATATACGTTTATTTCAGAATGAAAAATCGTTAGGAATAAACCGGAATTTCTTTTCTGCAATGAATAGAGCGAAAGGAGATTGTATTGCCATATCAGATCAGGATGATATTTGGGTAACTGATAAGATAGAAGTTCAAGTGAATGCGATAGGCGATGCATGGCTTTCTTCTGGTTTTTCCAAACCATTTACTTCTGGTAGAGATATTAAAATTCATTTTGATTCCCGTATGCCTAACTGTACTTTGGGAAGGATGGTTTATGTAGGCATGACTCCCGGGCATACCTTATTGATTAAAAAAGAACTGTTAGAGTATATTCCGGATTTAGATAGGTGGATAGATTTATATACCTATGACAAACACCTGCAAATAGTTGCAGCCAGCTATGATAAGGTTCAGTTCTGTAATAAGGTATTGGTACATAATAGACGTCATATTTCTGCGGCCACCTATGGACCTGCCGAGAATTATCAGCGAACATTTAGTAATATTTTTCAATCAATAAGACGAACATATTCTTTATATAAAGAAGTAAGGCCGTTTATGAGAGAGTATTTTTCTAATACTTATAAGTTTTTGGCGGCTATTCCAAATCAGTCAGTGAATAAAGAAAAAGTAATGAAGATGGTTTATTTCCAAAGTCAGCAATCATTGTGGGCTTATTTAAGATTGACCATCATTTGTATCCAGTTGCGAGATGAAATCTTTCATGCCAAAGAGAAAAATCCTATTGTTGCTGTTTTAAGAGCTATTTATTTCCCTATATCATGCAGTGATTACTTTAGATACAAATCAAGTAAATACAAAAAATGAAAATCCTCCTACTAAATACTTCTTCCCGGACTGGTGGGGCTGCGGTGGCTGCCAATCGTCTGAGAAAGGCTTTACAGAAGAAAGGGATAGACGTTTCGATGTTGGTACGCGACAAAGAAATAGCGGATGCTTCCATTTCTTCGGTAAGTTCTACTGGGTGGAAGCGGAAAATGAACTTATTCCGTTTTTATTGGGAACGGCTGATTATCTTTTTGTGTAATCATCTGGATAAAAAAGAACTGTTTCGGGTGTCGATTGCCAATACAGGTACGGATATCAGTAATCATCCATTGGTAAGACAGGCTGATATTATTCATTTGCATTGGATTAATCAAGGATTTTTGTCGCTATCAGATCTTCAGAAATTATTCCAATTAGGTAAACCGATCGTGTGGACGATGCATGATATGTGGCCTTGTACGGGGATTTGCCATCATGCGCGGGGGTGTTCTGCTTATCATGCGCGGTGTGGGGCTTGTTTTTATTTGCATAGTACGCAGCATACAGATTTGTCTACTCGTGTGTTTTTACAGAAAAACAAAGTTTATAACTCTGTTCCCATCACATTTGTAGGATGTAGCCGATGGCTGACAGAACGAGCCGCCCAAAGTGCTTTGTTGAAAGACAAGCAAGTTATAAATATTCCTAATCCTCTGGATCTTTCTCTTTTTACTCCTAAGAATGTTTCAGATAGCAGAAAGTTGTTACATTTACCGGCGGACAGACATTTGATTTTATTCGGAGCCTTGAATGTAACAGATACGCGTAAGGGGGTAGATTATCTGATTAAGGCATTGAGATTATTGTCTCGGAATGATATGGAATTGGTGGTATTCGGTCAGGTCAAACGGGAAATAAAGGATTTGGTTCCTGTTCCTATTCATTCGCTGGGATATTTGTCTGATGACAATCAGATTGTAGCATTATATAATGCAGTTGATTTGTTCGTGACTTCTTCATTGGACGAGAATCTCCCCAACACCATCATGGAGGCAATGGCTTGTGGAACTCCCTGCGTCGGGTTTCAGACAGGAGGGATACCGGAGATGATTGATCATCTGAAGAACGGGTATGTAGCCCGTTATCAAGATGCAGAGGATCTGGCTCAGGGAATTACGTGGGTTTTGGATCATCCTCATCCACAACAGTTGGCAGAGGCCTGTGTGGAGAAAGTAAAAACTCATTATTCGGAAGAGGTTATTGCCGGAAAATATATAGCTTTGTATCAGAAGGTGATGGAGAAAGAAGAAAAATAAAATTCATATTTGTCAGAATCCATCCATGTTGTATAAAATTTTAAGTTCATTTCATTAATTCATGAATCAGTCTGTCAAATTCACGATTATAACGATCACTTATAATGCGGCGCAATGGTTGGAACGAACCATCCTAAGTATCTTGAGCCAGTCGTATGGGAATATTGAATATGTGATTATCGACGGGGCTTCGACCGATGGAACCGTGGATATTATCCGCCAATATGCTTCCGGTGTTTCTTTTTGGCTTAGTGAACCAGACAAAGGTTTGTATGATGCCATGAATAAGGGGCTGCAGCATGCTACCGGCGATTATGTCTGGTTTATCAATGCCGGCGATACGCTGCCTCATGCTGACATTATGCAGCGGATTGTTCAGAAGATTGAGAAGCGGAAACATTTGCCGGATGTTATCTATGGAGAGACGGCTATTGTAGATGCACAAGGGAAGATGTTGGGGATGCGTCGCCTGCGTCCACCCAAAAAGCTTTCGTGGAAGAGTTTTCGTATGGGAATGCTGGTTTGCCACCAGTCTTTTATTGTCCGGCGGGAAATTGCTCCTTTGTATGATTTGAATTATCGGTTGAGTGCAGATTACGACTGGTGTATCCGTTGTTTGAAGGAGGCGAAGTATGTATGTAATACGAATCAAATTCTCTCTAACTTTTTGGAAGCAGGGATGAGTACACAACAAAGAAAAGCTTCTTTGAAGGAACGTTATGCCATCATGTGCAAATATTATGGTAAATTTGCCACCACGGTTTTACATGGATGGTTTGCTGTCCGGTTCTATGCAGCTAAGCTATTCAAAGGCAGGGTATAGAAGTTTGATGTTCTGAATTAATGAGAATTGAAAAGAATCCTCGTTGGAATCGAAAACGAAACTCTTGGGTTTTGAAATAGGAATTAATAACGAATGACGATATGCAGAAACTATTAAAAAATTGGGTTAAGCACATCGTGGCTATTCTGATCTTGCTGGTGGCTACGGTGGTTTATTTTTCTCCGTCGGTAATCGATGGGAAAGTACTTCGGCAAGGAGATAATATCAAGGCTACAGGTATGGGAGCTAGCCAGATGAAACAATATGAAGAAACAGCACAGCCGGGAGAATTCAGTGCCTGGTCGGATGCCATGTTCGGTGGTATGCCTTATGTGGCTACGTATGGAAATCCGGCTCCCGATCTGCCTCAATACAGATTTGTCGATAAACTTTTTAAATCCTTGAGCTATGAAGATGCCTCCATGGTTTTTGTGGGACTGGTTTGTTTCTATCTGCTGATGTGTGTGATGGGCGCCAGTTGGTGGTTGGCCTTGGCGGGTGCGTTTGCCTTTGCATTGGCTTCCTATAATCTGATTATTATTGAAGCTGGACATATCGTAAAGGGGTATGTAATTGGTTACATGCCGGTAACGTTGGCTGGTATGGCGCTTCTCTTCAAACGGAAACATTTGTGGGGAGCGATTCTCTTCCTCTTGGGTGTTGCTTTATCAATCAGTAACAACCATATTCAGATTACGTATTATTTATTTATCCTCTGTCTGTTTATCTACATCGGATATCTGGTTTGGAAAATCAAGGAAAAAGACTGGACAGAGTTAGGAAAGGTAACCGGAATTATGGTAGTATGTGCGGTACTGGCTGTACTTCCGGGTGCAAAGGGTTTGTATAGTAACTGGGAACTCGGTCAACAGTCTATTCGTGGAGCTTCAGAACTGACTCCTAAGCCTAATGCAGATGGTACAGTTGAGAAGAAATCAACCGGATTGGATAAGGATTATGCGTTTGCCTGGAGTTATGGCAAGATGGAATTGCTGACAACCCTGATTCCGAATGCCTACGGTGGCGGTTCAGGTGGTATGTTAGGACAGGATTCTGAATTTTACAAGATGGCAAAAGCCGGAGGCATGAAGGTCGGAAAAGATATACAGGCACCTACGTATTGGGGAGACAAGAGCTTTACTTCGGGTCCGGTTTACTTCGGAGCCGTGGTCTGCTTCCTCTTTGTCCTGGGAATGTTTGTGGTTCGGAATCCGATGAAATGGTGGTTGTTTGCCGGAGGAGCCTTCATGACATTACTGGCACTTGGACGGAATCTGGACTGGTTTAACGACTTCATGTTCCATTATCTGCCTATGTATAATAAGTTCCGTACGGTGGAAATGGCCTTGGTTATTCCGGGATTGGTTGCTCCGATAATCGGAATCTGGGGACTGAAAGAAATTCTGCAGGAAAAGGTTGCTTATGGACAAGTGAAGAAAGGACTGATCGGAGCTCTGGTCATTACCGGCGGTCTTTCTCTGATTGTCTGGCTGATGCCGTCGTTGTTGCTTGATTTCCGTTCGGCTTACGATGCCCAGTATCAATTACCTGAACAATTCTACAATGCCCTCTTGATGGACCGTGCGACGTTGGCTTCTGATGATGCGTTGCGTTCTTTGCTGTTTGTTCTGCTGAGTGCCGCTCTGGTAGCTTGGTTTATGGTGGCCAAGAACAAGAAAACAGTTGCTACGTGGGTGGGTATCGGTATGACCGTCTTGATCTTCGTAGATTTATGGACAGTCGACAAGCGTTATTTGAATGACAAGAATTTCTTCCCGAAGAAAGATATCCAGGCCACTTATCAGGAATCGGTATCCGATCAGGAAATTCTGAAGGATAAAGATAATTTCCGTGTATTGAATCTGAACAATACTTTCCTCGAGACCAATACTTCGTATTACCATCATTCGATTGGTGGATATCATGCAGCCAAGTTGAGAAGATACCAGGAATTGATCGACTATCGTTTGCAGAAGGAAATCAACTCCATCATCGCTTCGTTCCAGACAGCCAAAAGTGCAGCTGACTTCTGGACTGTCTTCCAGGCTTGTCCGACTTTGAATATGCTGAATACGCGCTATGTCGTTTATAATCCGGGACAACCACCTTTGGTGAATCCTTCGGCCGATGGAAATGCTTGGTTTGTAAAGGATATCAAAGTCGTAGCCAATGCGGATGAGGAAATGGTTGCTTTGGATGTGATTGATCCGAAACAGACGGCTGTGGTAGATCAGCGTTTCGCCGCTCAGGTGGAAGGATTTACTCCGCAGGCCGATTCGACAGCAACCATTCAGTTGCAATCTTACCGGCCAAACAAGCTGGTTTACCAGTCGAAAGCTGCTACCGACCAGCTGGCAGTCTTCTCGGAAATCTATTACCAGCCGGGATGGAAGGCTACGGTTGACGGGAAACCGGTTGATCATTTACGGGTTGATTGGATTCTACGCGCCATGCGAGTACCTGCCGGAGAGCATGAAATCGTATTCGAATTCAAGCCCGAAGGTTATATAATCGCAGCCAATGTAGAAGCCTACAGCAGCTTCCTGATTTTAGTATTGCTGATCGTCGCTGTGGGTTATTCGTTATATACTTCTTATAAGAAAACGAAAGAAGAATGATGAATCAGATCCGATAAGGATAGTCTTATAATAAAGTGCTAAGGGCGGTACTTTTTACCTGGAGAGAGGTAAAAAGTATCGCCTTTTTTATTTATTGGAATTGTGTCAAAATATTCTTTTTTAAACGCTTTGTTTAATAAAATCTCCTTATATTTGCTCGTTCAATTACTAAAACACATGTTTAACGCCCGACTTACATATGTAATTCTTTTTCTTTCTGTATTTCTAATCGGTTTGCCTGCAGAGGCGTTACAGGCACAACACCGCAAGACGAGCGATCTTCCATTTAAAGAATTAATGCAACAGGCCCAGCAGAAGGATACACCTGCAGATTGGCAACGGGTGATTGAAAATGCCCGTAACCGCAGGGATACAGCTGACTTGGGTTTGGCTTATATATCCTATTATCAGTCGTATGCCAATCGGATTCCTTCGGGAAACTTGGTGAGGGAGACGGATTCGATCTTTTCTTTTTTCTCAAAGGCCAGGCAATATGACTACTATTTCATTTTGTACAATCTTTGTATCACACGCTGGTTTTCCAATCGGGAATATGATCAGGTAGAAAAGGCCATTACACGTATGTTCGAGAAAGCGCGTGAGTTTGGCCAGCCGATCGGTATGGCGATGGCTTTTCGGGTGCAGGGGCAAACCTATTATAAACTCCGGTTTTACGATAGAGCCTTTACTGCCTTTGAGAAGGGATTGCAGACCTGTCCTTCGTATAAAGAAAGTCTGAATGCTTTTTCGACAGTACAGAGTTTATGTGAGTGGCAGATGATGACTTGCCTGAAACAGGAAGCTTGGCAAGCACTGGAGGAACTCTCAGACTATTATGCAGAGATGGTCGATTATTGGTCAGTGCAAGGATGGAAAGACAACAGTGGTCATTTTATGGCAACCCGTTATGCCTTTCAGGCTATTTCCCGGCTGAAAGCAGGAGATATGAGTACTGCACAAACTTATTTACAACTGGCGGAAGCTTGTATTTTGCCTCATTTCCCAGCCCGTGCGTATGAGCATTTTTATGAAGCCCGTATTTTATATAACAAGCAGACAGGAGAATATGGGAAAGCTCTTTCGGATGTCAATATTCTGCTGGATGCCCATCAGGGTTATTTTCCTTTTTATCTGGATGATATATTGGCAAAAGCCGAAATTTTAGCATTAGGAGGACATGAGGAAGAAAGTGTATCATTTTATGAAAAATATATAGCCGCAGCAGATTCGATCGCTCATGAAGAAATTTCCTACCAGCTGGAAGAATTAAAAGTCCGTTATGAGGTTGAAAAGGGCCAGTTGGAGAACCAACAAAAGACTCGTTTGCTGGGACTTTCCTGGGTAATTCTTTTCTTGATAACTCTTGCTTTGATTATTTATATCACTTACGCTTATAAGTTAAGAGCCAATAAACGCCTGTTGGTTGCCCGTTTGCAGGAATATGATAAATGGGCCAAGACTCCTCAGTTATGGTTCTTAGCAGCGAATAAAGAAGTTCAAGAGAAGCGGGAAGAGAAAACTTCGGCCATTTCCAAAGATTCTGATTCGGATGTGATTGAACGGTTGAAGAAATACATGAT
>UMCI01003187.1_pt1 | contig 13240 bp, 9 predicted proteins | sample 1964211 | NCBI WGS metagenome assembly UMCI01 (sample SAMEA4835966, study PRJEB28245) | human gut metagenome | biome: gut microbiome; material: fecal sample | place: Denmark | collected 2008 | reverse complement strand
CAATCTACAGATTTTTTCGATTTGGTAACATTAGAACGTTCCCTAATTTGGGGAATGCCTCGGCTTTCCCTTAGGAGGGATCCGTTATATCCGTTTAACTAAAGGAACATACTGTATTTTCGTCTCAAAGTACCTCGGAAACAACTTTTATTCTATCATAAAATCAAGCGATTCTCAATAGCAAAATTCATAGCATTTTACGATAGCATTTTCATGCACATTTTCATGTGCTTTCAGATGATAAATTCACCCTTTTATGTCACAAAATATGAGAAATACATTGAAATAATTCTGCTTTCCAGAAGTGTATTTATAATTTAATATTTATTATACTTGAATAAATCCGAAACAGCAAGAAACATGAAAAATGTAAGTATTCAAAAAGAAAATCTGAAAAAGAACTTATGAGGAGAAAAAAGAATGAAGAACAAAAGTAGAAAAAAGAAAGGTGCTGTTCCCAAGATCAATCCTTTGAAAGTACTCACTTCCATTCCAGGATTGATAAAAGGAGTTATAGGAATTATAGTGATCGTTCTGATCGTATTTGTTATAAAAAAAGGATTTTTTGATTCAAAAGAAGGAGAGGTAACAACGATCAGTCAGTCATCGATTGAAAAAATTTTAGATATCAGTGAACTGTCTACACTTGAGTATACGTATAATGCGGTAGCAGCCGGTTATGATGAAGACGGAAAGACGCTTCTTTATCATGTGGCATATGAGGGAACTGTGAGTGCGGGAATTGATTTTGATAAACTGAAAGTGAAAGTGAATCCGGATAAAAAGGAAATAAGGATTACTGTTCCAGAGGCAAAAATTCTGGACTGTAGTGTCAATGAAGGGTCATTGAAATATATTTTCGAGAAAGATGAATATAATACTGCAACAATTTCTGCTGATGCGTACAAAGTCAGCAAAGAAGATCTGAAAAAGAAAGCAAATGAAGAAACCCGGATTACGGAGCTTGCAAAAGAAAATGCGATTTCTGCAATTTCCGGTCTGATTGAACCATGGGTTGATCAGGTGGATGATGAATATACAGTTATAATTAAGTGAGGTGGATACAAATGAAAAAGAAGATCATAACCCTTTCCCTGATCGGAATCCTGCTGATCAGTCTGTTAAGTGGATGCGGAAAATCAGAAGACAAAGAGGCAGCAAAAAGTACAGAGCCGGATATTATGCAGGTCCGTTCCATCTGTAAACTTGCAACAGTAGAATGTTATTATCATAATGTGGCAAAATCCGAAAAGCCGGCAGGTACGGGAATCTGGCATTTTGGGGAAAAGGACCGGCAATTCTGGATTGAATATACCGGAACGGTGAAACTTGGCATTGATATGTCGAAAGTGCAGATGAAAGTAAATGGAACCGATGTAACGGTCACAATTCCTGAAGCTGAAGTACAACAGGTAAATGTAGATGATGATTCGTATAATTCTGACTCCTATATTTTCAGTGAAGACGGGATTAATAAAAATGAAATTACTGCGGAAGATGCAACCGGTGCGGTAGAAAATGCAAGAAATGAAATGATAAAAACAGCAGAAGAGAATACAGCACTTCTTGTAAATGCACAGGAGCGGGCAAAAAAGATGATTGAGAATTATATCATGCAGCTTGGAGAAACGACGGGAACAGAATATCAGATCACATGGAAATATGAATGAGAATCTGAAAAAACAGTCAGTAAAAAATAGAAAATATGAAAATAAAAAGGTGGCGGAGATCAGCGGAGATTTCCGTCACCTTTTTGCATAAGTTGATGTCGGGGTCAAAAGCCCCCGACTTTGATGCCTACGGATTGCTCCGTGCTACGCACTCCCACAATCCTACCCAATATTCACATAAAACTATTTTGACGTTGCGTTAAAATCATCATAAAAAAGAGAAATAGAGTAGAGTAATTCAGCGAATCGGAGGTTTATTGATAGAAAAAAATTAATTATACTGGATTTATGCAAAAAAGTGATGGGGAGTTTATGCCACAGCTTATCAGATAAAATGGACTTTAGAAACCATTTAAAAAGCAGTTTGGAAAATATTAAGGAATGAGAAAATTAAAAAAGAACAAGAGGAGGATTTGTATGAATTATTTAGTAATAGACTTAGAGATGTGTAAAGTACCAAAGGATTATAGAAATAAGAATTATAAATACGCCAGTGAAATTATTCAGATTGGAGCGGTTCTCCTTGATGAACGATACAGAAGACGGGATGAGATCTGCTTATATGTTCATCCTGAACATGGAGTGATTGATAACTTTATCGCAAATATGACTGGAATCAAGAATCGGCAGATCAAGAATGCACCGAAATTAAGAGAGCGTCTTTTAGAATTGACAGAGTGGATTGGAGATAGAGAGTATCAGGTGTTTGCATGGAGCAACAGTGATTTTTCACAGTTGTCACATGAGGTCAGATCTAAGAAACTGCAGGATGAAAAAATCCAAAGCTTTATGGCCCCGGAAAGATGGATCGATTATCAGGAAGTTTTTGGAAAGAAATACAGTTTTGAAAAAGCAGTCAGTCTTCAGGAGGCTTTGATGCTCTGTGATCTTACGCAGGACGGAAGGATGCATGACGGACTGGATGATGCACTGAATACTGCTAAGCTGATCCGGAAGTTGGAACTGAATCCGGAGTATCAGTTGATTTGCCGGCAGACGCTGACGGAGGAAGAATCTGATCCGCTGAATATATGTCTGGGAGATTTATTTGCAGGATTGCATATTGAGTGTGCCTGAGAGGGGGCTGAAGAGCAGCAGGAAAGAGCAGTTTCAGGCACGGATTCAGGTGTCAGAAATTCTCTGAATGATAAAAAACATCGTAGATAAAAAACATCGTAGTCAGAAAGAGTTGAAAAAGTAAGAGCCGAGATTTATAATAAAGAAGATTATCGGAGGAACTCTTTTATGATAAATATAAAAAGATATGGCACGCTCTGTCTGTCCGCAATACTGGCAGCAGCGTTTGTTCTGACCCCGGCAGTAAAGATATTTGCTGAGGAGGGGGATACAGCGGCGGATCGTGAAACCCAGCGGCAGACTTGCTATGCAGAGCCGACGGATTCAAATGGACTGACGAACTGGCCGCAGGGACCGGCAGTTTATGCTGATTCAGCGATTGTGATGGATATGAACAGTGGAGCGATCCTATATGGAAAGCAGATCGATAAGCAGCATTATCCGGCAAGTATTACAAAGCTTCTGACTACACTTGTTGCACTGGATCATGCGAAACTGACAGATAAAGTAGAATTTTCACAGGACAGTATTTCTTTCCTGCAGTACGGAGATGCTCATATTGGGATGCGTGCAGGAGAGGAATTGACGCTGGAAGATTCTTTATATGCCGTGTTGCTTGCATCTGCCAATGAAGTGTCGTATGCAGTTGCAGAGAGCGTTGGAAAGCAGATGGGCGGAGACTACAATACCTTTATAGAGGCGATGAATGAAGAGTCAGATGCACTGGGATGTACCGGCTCACACTGGACGAATGCAAATGGACTTCATGATGAGCAACATTATACGACAGCTCATGATATGGCTCTGATTGGGGCAGCAGTATATCAGAAAGAAGCATTTCGGACGATCGCACAGTCACTGACACATCAGATTCCACCGACCAATCTGGTAAATGAGGTGAGAACGGTCAATCAGAAGCATAAGATGCTCTGGCCACAGAATGCAAATTATTATGAGTATTGCAAAGGTGGAAAGACCGGTTATACAGATCAGGCAAGAACGACCCTGGTGACGATGGCAGATAACGGAGAGCTGCAGTTGGTTGCAGTGGTGCTATATGATTTCGGGTCAGATGCGTATACGGATACCAGAGCCATCTTTGATTATGGATTTAATAATTTCTCGAAAGTGATGCTGAAAGATCTGGAAAAAGCAGACGGAGTACGGTCATATAAAGATGAGGAAAATGCTTATGTAGTACTGCCCCCCAACGTGAAGTTTTCAGATCTGAAAGCGGAAGTTAAAGCAAAGGATGGTTCCGTCAATGAGGGAACCGTTACATATACCTATGAAGGACAGATCGTAGGGAAGGCAGATGTAACGCTGGATAATAAAAAGTCGGTAGAGAAACCGACAATAACAAAAGGAACAGAAAAGACTGGCACAACGACAGACAGGAAGGAGAAAGAGAGCAGGCCGGTGGTGCTTATCGCTGTGGTCGCAGTGGTTTTGGTACTTGTGACGGGAGCGGTTGCATGGATAAAATATAAGCAGGCAAAAAGCAGACGGCACAGGCGGAAAAGACATCGCAGAAAGACATCGCAGAAAAAGAAAAAACCTTGACTAGCAGGCAGAATCTCTTTATAATAATTCTGTATGGAAGACTACAGGTTAAAGCGATGACGGAGAGAGTAGGATTTATCTGAACATCCCAGCGAGCCGGGGAAGGTGTAAGCCCGGTATCAGTAAGAGATTTCTGAAGATCACTCCAGAGCAGCAACCCCTGAAACGGAAGCATTTAACAGGCATACCGGTGATTCCGGTGAGACAGATTTCGAGGAGTAAGGGTTGACGTGAGTTCTGCGTTAAAGAATACCATATGCGGATCGGGAAGATCCAAGTATGCTGTAACAGGTGGTACAACGAAAGGAATTTCAGACCTTCGTCCTATTACGGACGGAGGTCTTTCTTTATTTTAGAAGATTCCTTTTCCAAAATATATTTTAAGAAAGGATCAAAGCTATGTATAAGAAAGTTTCAACAGACATGAATTTTGTTGAGCGTGAAAAAGAAGTTGAAAAATTCTGGGATGACGAAAATATCTTCCAGAAGAGTATGGATGAAAAAGAAGGATGCCCGGATTATATTTTCTATGACGGACCTCCGACAGCCAATGGCAAGCCGCATATCGGACACGTTCTGACCCGTGTTATCAAGGATATGATTCCGAGATACCGCACAATGAAAGGTTATATGGTTCCGAGAAAGGCAGGATGGGATACGCATGGTCTTCCGGTAGAGCTGGAAGTTGAGAAGATGCTCGGACTGGACGGAAAGGATCAGATCGAGAAATACGGTCTTGAACCATTCATCAAGAAATGTAAAGAAAGTGTATGGAAATACAAAGGAATGTGGGAAGACTTCTCCGGCACAGTTGGATTCTGGGCTGATATGGAGCATCCATATGTAACGTATGACAACAATTTCATCGAGTCTGAGTGGTGGGCTTTGAAGAAAATTTGGGATAAAGGACTCCTTTACAAAGGATTCAAGATTGTTCCTTACTGCCCTCGTTGTGGAACACCTCTTTCTGCACAGGAAGTTGCACAGGGATATAAGGATGTCAAGGAGCGTTCTGCAATCGTCCGCTTTAAAGTCAAAGATGAGGATGCGTATATTCTTGCATGGACAACAACACCATGGACACTTCCATCCAACCTTGCACTCTGCGTAAATCCAAAAGAGGATTATGCAAAGGTAAAGGCAGCAGACGGAAGAGTTTATTATATGGCATGTGCATTGCTTGATACCGTTCTTGGAAGACTTGCAGAAGAAGGAAAAGACGCTTACGAAGTACTTGCAACGTATAAGGGAACAGAACTGGAGGGCAAAGAATACGAGCCACTGTACCAGTGTGCGGCAGATGAGGCTGCAAAGCAGCGTAAGAAAGCATTTTACGTTGTATGTGATGAGTATGTAACTCTGACAGATGGTACCGGAGTTGTTCATATCGCACCGGCATTTGGTGAAGACGATGCCAACGTAGGAAGAAAGTATGATCTTCCATTTGTACAGCTTGTAGATGAAAAGGGTAACATGGCAGAGTCTACACCGTTTGCAGGACTGTTCGTAAAGAAAGCAGACCCGGAAGTATTAAAAGATCTGGATGCAAGGGGACTTCTCTACGATGCACCGAAGTTTGAGCATAGCTATCCTCACTGCTGGAGATGTGATACTCCGCTGATTTATTATGCACGTGAGTCCTGGTTCATCAAGATGACAGCAGTTCGTGATGACCTGATTGCAAATAATAATACAATTAACTGGATTCCGGAGAGTATCGGTAAGGGACGTTTCGGTGACTGGATTGAGAACGTTCAGGACTGGGGAATCAGTCGTAACCGTTACTGGGGAACTCCGCTGAATATCTGGCAGTGTGAGTGTGGATGTATGCATTCTGTCGGAAGTATTGAAGAACTGAAATCTATGTCCGATAACTGCCCGGATGATATTGAGCTGCACCGCCCATACATTGACGCAGTAACAATCAACTGCCCGGATTGTGGTAAAGAAATGCACAGAGTGCCGGAAGTTATCGACTGCTGGTTTGACAGTGGATCTATGCCGTTTGCACAGCACCATTATCCGTTTGAAAATCAGGAGCTGTTCGAGAAGCAGTTCCCGGCAGACTTTATTTCCGAGGCTGTTGACCAGACAAGAGGATGGTTCTACTCCCTGCTTGCCATCTCAACGCTGCTGTTCAATAAAGCACCGTATAAGAACGTTATCGTGCTTGGACACGTACAGGATGAGAATGGACAGAAGATGAGTAAGTCCAAAGGAAATGCGGTTGATCCGTTTGATGCACTGGAGAAATACGGAGCAGATGCGATCCGCTGGTACTTCTACATCAACAGTGCACCGTGGCTGCCGAACCGTTTCCACGGAAAAGCAGTACAGGAAGGACAGCGTAAGTTCATGGGAACTCTGTGGAATACTTATGCATTCTTTGTACTGTATGCAAATATCGACAATTTTGATGCTACAAAGTATACACTGGAATATGATAAACTTCCGGTTATGGATAAATGGATTCTTTCCAAGATGAATACCATGGTAAAAGATGTGGACAACAACCTTGGTAATTACAGAATCCCGGAGGCAGCACGTGTGCTTCAGGATTTCGTAGATGATTTAAGTAACTGGTATGTAAGAAGAAGCCGCGAGCGTTTCTGGGCAAAGGGAATGGAGCAGGATAAGATCAATGCTTACATGACTCTGTATACAGCCCTTGTTACGGTATCAAAGGCAGCAGCTCCGATGATTCCGTTCATGACAGAGCAGATCTATCAGAACCTGGTTCGCAGCATTGACAAGGATGCTCCGGAGAGTATCCACCTGTGTAGTTTTCCGGAAGTTCATGAAGAGCAGATTGACAAAGAGCTTGAGAATAATATGGAACACGTACTTGACCTTGTAGTAATGGGACGTGCATGCCGTAACGCATCCAATATCAAGAACCGTCAGCCGATCGGTCAGATGTTTGTAAAAGCAGACTTTGAGCTTTCTGAATTTTATCAGGAAATCGTAGCAGACGAGCTGAATGTTAAGAATATTAAATTTACAGATGATGTAAGAGACTTTACTTCTTATAGTTTTAAACCACAGTTGAAGACAGTTGGACCAAAGTATGGTAAAATGTTAGGTGGTATCAAAGCAGCACTCAATGACATCGATGGAAATGCAGCAATGGATGAGCTGAATACTACTGGCGTACTCAAACTGGATGTAAATGGTCAGGAGATCGAACTTTTCAAAGAAGATCTTCTGATTGATACAGCTCAGATTGAAGGATATGAATCTGTCAATGATAATGGAATCACAGTTGTACTGGATACGAATCTTACACCGGAACTTCTGGAAGAAGGATTTGTAAGAGAGATCATCAGCAAGATCCAGACGATGAGAAAAGAAGCTGATTTCGAGGTGATGGACAAGATCCGTGTTACGTACGAAGGCAGTGAAAAAGCAGAAGCTGTTTTTGAAAAGAACAGCACCCTGATCGGTGGAGAAGTACTTGCCACAGAAGTTGTAAAGGCAGAGCCTGCAGGCCATGTAAAAGAGTGGAAGATCAACGGTGAAGCAGTTACGATGGGTGTCGAGAAAAAAGGAGAATAAAAGGATGTTCAGTAAAAGATTTGAGAAGGCTGCATTTAAGACAGCAGTGAAAGAAAATGTAAAGACGCTTTACAGAAAGACGATTGATGAGGCTACACCTCAGCAGTTATTTCAGGCGGTTTCTTATGCAGTTAAGGATGTTATTATTGATGACTGGATCGAGACGCAGAAGCGTTACGATGAGACAGATGCAAAGACTGTTTACTATATGTCCATGGAGTTCCTGATGGGACGTGCATTAGGTAACAACCTCATCAATATGACAGCATATAAAGATGTAAAAGAAGCGTTGGAAGAGATGAATATTGACCTCAACGTGATCGAAGATGAAGAGCCGGATGCGGCTCTCGGAAATGGAGGACTCGGTCGTCTTGCAGCATGTTTCCTGGATTCTCTTGCGACATTGAATTATCCGGCATACGGCTGTGGAATCCGTTACCGTTACGGTATGTTCAAGCAGAAAATTGAAAATGGATATCAGGTAGAAGTACCGGATAACTGGCTGAAAGAAGGAAATCCGTTCGAGATCCGTCGTGAAGAGTATGCAAAGGAAGTACGTTTCGGAGGAAATATCCGTTTCGAGAAAGATCCTGTTACAGGAAAAGATAAATTTATTCAGGAAAATTATGAGTCTGTTATGGCAGTTCCGTATGATATGCCGGTTGTTGGATATGGCAACCACGTAGTAAATACACTGCGTGTATGGGATGCAAAGCCGATCACGGATTTCAAACTGGATGAGTTCGACAGAGGAAATTATCATAAGGCAGTAGAGCAGGAGAACCTTGCAAAACTGATCGTAGATGTTCTTTACCCGAATGATAATCATTATTCAGGAAAAGAGCTTCGTCTGAAGCAGCAGTACTTCTTCATTTCTGCAAGTCTTCAGGCACTGATCGCAAAATATAAAAAGAAGCATGGAGACATCAGAAAGCTGTATGAAAAAGTTGTCATTCAGATGAACGATACGCACCCGACGGTTGCTGTACCGGAGCTGATGCGTCTTCTGATTGATGTAGAGGGACTTAGCTGGGATGAGGCATGGGAAGTAACAAGCAAGACCTGTGCTTATACAAACCATACAATTATGGCAGAAGCACTTGAAAAATGGCCGATCGACCTGTTTTCAAAACTGCTTCCGCGTATTTATCAGATCGTACAGGAGATTGACCGCCGCTTCGTGATCCAGGTTCGTGAGACGTATCCGGGAAATGAAGAGAAAGTACGGAAAATGGCAATCCTTATGGATGGACAGGTTCGTATGGCAAATATGGCGATCATAGCAGGCTTCTCTGTTAATGGTGTTGCAAAGCTTCATACGGAGATCCTTGAGAAGCAGGAACTGAAAGATTTCTATCAGATGATGCCGGAGAAGTTCAACAATAAGACGAATGGTATCACGCAGAGACGGTTCCTGGCTCATGGAAATCCGCTGCTTGCAGACTGGATCACCAGTAAGATCGGTGATGGCTGGATTACAGATCTCTCTCAGATCTCCAAGCTGAAACCACTGGTTGAGGATGAAGAGGCAAGACGTGAGTTCATGGAGATCAAATACCAGAATAAAGTTCGCCTTGCAAAGTATATCAAGGAGCATAATGGAATTGATGTAGATCCGCGTTCTATCTTTGATATTCAGGTAAAACGTCTGCATGAGTACAAGCGTCAGCTTCTGAATGTACTGCACATCATGTATCTGTATAATCAGATCAAAGAGCATCCTGAGATGTCCTTCTATCCGAGAACATTTATTTTCGGAGCTAAGGCAGCAGCAGGTTATCTTCGTGCAAAAGAGACGATCAAATTGATCAACTCCGTAGCAGATGTTGTAAATAACGACAGAAGTATCAATGGTAAGCTGAAAGTGGTATTTATTGAAGATTACAGAGTATCCAATGCAGAGATTCTTTTTGCGGCAGCAGATGTCAGCGAGCAGATTTCTACAGCTTCTAAAGAAGCTTCAGGAACAGGTAATATGAAATTTATGCTTAATGGTGCACCGACACTTGGAACAATGGATGGAGCGAATGTAGAGATCGTTCAGGAAGTTGGCGAGGAGAATGCATTTATCTTCGGATTAAGCTCACAGGAAGTTATCAACTATGAGAACAAGGGTGGATACAATCCGGTTGACATTTACTTTAATGACTGGGAGATCAAGCGTGTAGTAGACCAGCTTATGGATGGAACTTACTCCAATGGTGACCACAAGATGTATATCAATCTGTACAACTCACTGTTAAATACACAGTGTACAGACAGAGCAGACACTTACTTCATTCTGAAAGATTTCCGTTCTTATGCAGATGCACAGAAGAGAGTTGAGGAAGCTTACAGAGATCAGCAGAAATGGTCTAAGATGGCAATGCTCAACACTGCATGCAGTGGTAAATTTACATCAGACAGAACGATTGAAGAGTATGTACGGGATATTTGGCATCTTGAAAAAGTAGAAGTACCTTCAGGACAGGATCTTTTTGATTAAGACAGGAGGAATGACAGATGGAATATGGAAATGATTTTGATTTTTCATACGGAGTTCCGGATGGTCCGACAATGAGCAGCAGTGGATCAGATATATTTTCAGTGATCATGACCGTTTATCTGTTGGTGATCGTGGCAGCCGTGATGATTGGTATTGTGAAATATGTATTTAAATCCATTGCACTTTACCGTCTGGCACAGAGAACAGGAAATGCAAATCCGTGGATGGCATGGGTACCGTTTGCGAGATCTTATCTTCAGGGAGATCTTGCAGGCAGTATGCCTTTAAAGAAAAGAAGACTTCAGAGTCCGGGACTTTGGAAAGTCCTTATTCCGTTGATCGGAACGGCTGTAATCGCAGGACTTTATTTCATTTTCATTGTTGTGGCAGGAATTGAAACTGCATTGAGCTATTCCGCCGGAATGGGTGCAGGAAGTCTGACACTGATCTGGGTGATAGTTTTCCTGCTGATTATTGCAGTAGTAGCACTTCAGGCGATTGAAGCGGTGCTGGATGTACTGGTGAACTTTCATATTTACCATAGACTGACATCCCATAATATGGCGATTATCCATAGTGTTCTTGGTATATTTATTCCAATGTACGAAGCAATCTGCTTATTTATTATGAGCAAGAAGCCGTATAACCCGGGAATGGAGCCAAATCTTCCACCGCAGGCACCAAATTTCGGTGGTAATCCGATTCCTCCGACGATGCCTGTATCACCGGCAGCATCAGAAACTCCGGCAGAATCTGTATCTCCGATGCCAGCAGAAGCACCGGTACAGCAGGTTCCGGTAACTCCGACAGAGTCATCGGCACAGAATCCGTATGTGAATCCGATGCAGGTTCAGGGAACAGAAAACCTGGCAAAAGATGCACAGAGTACAGAAGCAGAACCGACAGAAAATAGTGCAGAAAAATAAAGCGTAAAGGTAAAATTTAATACAGGTTCTAAAATAAGACAGCCCTTCATATAATAAAGTATGGAGGGCTGTCTTTATGAGCTTTTATTCAGCAAAAAAGAAAATAAAAAATATAGCTGCATTTCTGATCATCCTCATATTTCTTCCATATGTTGTCTCTATTTTTGTAAATGGAAAAGATGTGAATCTACAAAATGGGAGCGGTCATTTTACAATAAAAGTTGCAAGAACAGACCCAGATGGAACGGAACTGGATCTTAATCTGGACTGGGAAGAGTATCTGATCGGGGTTCTTGCATATGAAATGCCGGAGTCTTACGAATGGGAAGCGTTGAAAGCACAGGCCGTGGTGCTGCGTACAAGCCTGTGCAGAGAACTGGCAGAAAACGAGGAGAAGACGGCAACAGAGAAATATCTGACTCATGCAGAAATGAAACGGAAATGGGGAGCGGCCAATTTTGATACATATTTGAAAAAATATACCAAAGCAGTGGAAGATACAGAAGGAACAGTGGTCTGGTATAATGAGGCTTGTGCATGGACACCATATCATCAGTCCAGTAACGGTGAGACACGGAACGCATCAGAAGTTCTTGGAACAGAAGATTATCCTTATATCTGTAAGAGAGAATGCCCGTTGGACAAAGCGGCTGAGGATGAAATTCAGGTAACAGTTTTTGACTATCAGGAAATACAACAGTTATGCAGAGATTTTCTGGTGGCAGAAGAAAATTCGGAGAGTGCAGAAAAAGGCTATAACTTTGCTGACTTTGAAATACTGGAAATGGATTCTTCCGGTTATGTGCGACAGATGAGGATGGGAGATACAGTCTGTACCGGGGATCAGTTTCGGGATGCATTGTCCCTGTCTTCCAGTGCATTTTCATTTTACGAGAGTATAAAAGGTTTGAAGATCACGACCATCGGAAAAGGACATGGACTGGGAATGAGTCAGTGGACAGCAAATGAAATGGCAAAGGAAAAGAAAAATTATGAAGAAATCCTGCAGTTCTTTTTTGAAGGAACAACATTAAATAAAGAATTTGACGAAAAAGAAGCGACAGGGAATTAAAATAGAATTCTTTCCGAATAGAAGTCACATATTCTGGCAATGCTATAGTCAGAGGTGATGATGAATGAATAAGAAAGAGAAGTTTTCCTTTGTAAAGGGAAAAGGAGCTTCTGTTGGAATCGTACTTTGCTTCGTGGCAGTCATTGCAATGGTGGGGACAGTTACATTCAGAAATTACAAAAAGAATATGAATGAGCAGATTGCAAAGGTTCAGCAGGAGACAGAAAAACTGACAAAAGAAAATGATGCAGCGGCAAATTCAAAAGATGTACTTCCAATGGAGGGAGAGGAAGATGCAACACCGTCACAGACAGATCATGCGGATCGTCAGGAACAAGAAGGAGCATCCTCCACAGACGGAACAGAGGCAGAAAATGGACAGCAGCAGGGTCAGGAGACGGATGAGACTGCGGCACAGGGAAGTTCCGGTGCATGGTTTACGGAAGCAAGCATACTGGAGTGGCCGGCAAGCGGGGCAACGCTGATCGGGTACAGTATGGATCAGACCGTTTATTTTCCTACTTTAGAAGAGTATAAGTACAATCCGGCAATGATCATCGGTGGTGAAGTCGGGGAAAGCATCAAGGCATCAGCGACAGGAACAGTGAGCAGTATTGAAGAGACAGCACAGACGGGAACAACCGTTACATTGGATATGGGAAATGGATATGCGGCTGTTTACGGCCAGTTAAAAGACCTGTCCGTATCAGAAGGAGATACTGTTGCAACAGGTGAGCCGATCGGTCTGTTGAATGAACCTACAAAATACTATAGCGTGGAAGGACCGAATCTCTATTTTAAGGTAATGAAAGATGGAGAGCCGGTAGATCCGATGAAATTTATGGAGTGAAATTTGTAGTTGTTGGGGTGATACGCTTGTAAAGAAAAAGAC
>UMCI01048823.1_pt1 | contig 13364 bp, 16 predicted proteins | sample 1964211 | NCBI WGS metagenome assembly UMCI01 (sample SAMEA4835966, study PRJEB28245) | human gut metagenome | biome: gut microbiome; material: fecal sample | place: Denmark | collected 2008 | reverse complement strand
ATCTACGTAAATAGAAAGGAAGAGGGAAAGATGAAAGTGGTAGTCAAGTATTGTGAGGTAGACGAGCAAGGTAAAAAGCACTATCGTACAAAAACGTTTTATAGTGATCACGATGCAAGGGAATTTATAGATGCACACAGTAAGCCGTTGCATCGCACATGGTGGGTAGTAAATGTAAAGGAGATATGAGTACCATTAGAATAGTAGTATATTGTCAAGTAGATGAAACAGGAAAGATTAGATATAAATGTAAAAAATTTAATAGTGATTATTATTTAATGAAATTTATATCAGAATACGCAAAGACTTCTAATAATTGGTGGGTATTTAATGATTAAAATAATAGTTAGATATTATGAAGTAGACAACCAAGGCAATAAATACATGCACGCTAAAAGATTTAACAGTGATAACGATGCAAGGGTGTTTATTGATGAAATTAGGAAATCATTAAATCTGTTATGGTATGAAATAGATATAAGGGAGGAAGACTAATCATGTATTTATCTTATTTAGATACCAATTCGTAATTATACGTAGTTATTGATCCAATGTTCAGTAATGTGGAGGATTATTCAAATAAAATAGTAGGAATGTTTACTAACAGAAACTTTGCGTTACTATTCAAAGAAGCATATGAACAGGAATACAAACTTAAATGCCTTGTAATGAGCGGTTATGAATATATTAAGCAAAAAATGGAAGAGGGTTAACAGTTTAGCTGTTAACCCTCTTTATTTTTAGCTATGTGGCTCCGCGTTATACAGTCCCGTGACAGTAGACGTTTCATTTTGGTTCCAGCCATAAAGCCAGATATCCGGAGCTACGCCGCCAATTCGTAGATATAACGAACCCGGCCTTGACTGTGTTAACACTGTTGAGGAAGGATTGGAAGTTGACCATGCCAACCTGTAAATATAAGAATCATCAGTAGAAAAATTAATACCGAACCAATTATCAGAACTGTCTGTCTTTGTAGATATACCTTTTGTTCTGGTATTGATTTCATTTGCAAGGTTGCCCACCTGTTTTATTGTATTAGTCGCGCTAGTAAGATTAGTTTGCAAATCGCTGATATCCGATACATTGTTATTCACATTATCTTGAAGTGCTGAAATCTGTTGCGTATGTTCGGTTACAGCCGTTTGCAAGGTTTCAATTTCAGTTTCGATAGAGGAGGTATCCGATCCATTATACAGCGTTTGAACTTCCTGCCCGCCTGTCTGGGAATATCCATACGTATTTCCAGTTAATCCAGTTTGTGTCAAATACAAAGAGCCGGGAGCGGATGCCTCAGTAACGGCTTCTATTGGTGCGGAGGGAGACCAGCCGATTCGGTAATTATCCGATCCAACCAAAAGATTAAAGCCAAACCACCCGGATGCGGTGTCATTCACTGTACTAAATCCTTTAGTTTTATTTTCAAGTGTGTTAATCTGATTGTTGATATTGGTGACGGTATCGTTAGATAATCCGTTGTACCATCCTTCAGCCTTATTTGTTTCGGTTTGGCTCCAGCCCAAGGCTCCCGTTAAAGATGAAATTCCTTGATTAAATAAATAGATAGATCCGCGGCTTGACGTAGAAAGCATATCCTCTGTAGTCTTACTACACCATGCAATTCTGTAATTACGATCTGTATCCGTATTTAGCGTAATACCGTACCACCCATCCGTGCCGACCGTATTACTAACGATACCTTTAGTGCGAGTATTAATTGTATTAATCGCCGTACTATTATTTCTTACTGTGATCTCAAGGGTTTCTAAATTGCTTTCTAATTGTGCTACAGTTTCGTTAGTATCACTCAACCCATTATTTAAGTCGGTAATAGCCTGTGTATTTTTACCCACACTATCCTGTAGGTTAGAAATTGCCGTGGAATGGCTGCCGGTCAAATCCTGCAACGCTTTAATGGCTTGCGCGTTCTGGGCGGCGCTGGATTCCACGTCGTTGATATCGCTGGTAATCTGGTTGTAGATTGTACGTGAAATCGAAGTAAAAGCAGGTTGTGTCCCTTCCGTGCTGTTCTGCACATGCGCCCATGTCCAGTCATCCTGAGGGCCGCCGATCTGATAATATACGGAGCCGGGGCGGGACGTTTGCAACACAGAAGCGGCGGGAGCATCGGTTGACCATGCAAGGCGATATACATAACTATCATCGGTTTGCAGATTGAGGCCAAACCAATTGTTTGCGCTGTCCGTTTTCGTAGAAAGTCCCTTTGTCCGGGTATTGATAGCGGTAATATTATCGGCATTCGCCTGTACTTTTTTCGTAAGATCTGCAATTTGCTGGGTGTGCTGTGCCGTAAGCGTTTGCAAAGCATCAATTTCACTTTGCATTGTCGTGATCAACTCGCTATGCCCGTTAATAGTTTCGATAGCGTTATTTAATTTAGCAGTTAATTTACACAAAACTTCGTAGAATGACAAGCTGTCATCTAATACGGCGGGCATAACCTTTTGACACCAAAATGCAAAGGGGGTTAATTCGTCCATATTTACCTCCTTAAAAAACAGTCATAAACAGCGGTTTCAATTCCTCTATAATCATTTTATCAATATTTATAAAGGTTTCACGATATTTTAACAGCATTTCGCTTTGTAACATATTATAATCCCGTTCTGCTGTTTCTGTCCTATCAATATTGTTTGTATATTGTGATTTAGAAGAAGTGGTATTGGTATTATTGATTTCACTTTTACTCGTCCCGTTATCTGTGTGTTCTTGCGTAACGGTGCCAACGTCTGTACCGTTATCGCTAATATTATCTTTGTTAAAAGTGGCTTCTGATGCGTATAGATTGTTTTCAATGTCATCTACAGACAAAATAGCTTGCGGCGTATCGCTTTTAATCTGCTGTGTATTACCTGTCCTTTGGTTTGTAATGGTATGCGAATTTCTGTCATCTGCTGTAAATGTGTTAGAATTTGTATTGTTGGTTTCTCCTGTCAAAGTTTCATTTCCATCTACAGAATTATTCCCGGTAGCCTTGTCTACTATTGTTTTAGTTTCGGTTATTTTAGTAAGCGGCTCAATTTCAATTAGTTGCGATTCATACAGTTTATTATAATAAGGCATTATAACATTCATTTTATTTTTAAAACGGATTGCCCATCTAGCAACTGTTTCTTCACAAATTTCTGAAAAATAATAAGAATTTATAATGTTGTCGTTAAGTGTTTTACGGTAAGATTCGTTAAAAATAGGATAATCATTCAATCCGAAATCGTATCCTATTTCAAGAATATACCGCAATTCCATAGTATATTTACTCATCGGAATATAACACCAACTTTTTAATAAATTTACCTATTGTAATAAATACGTTAGCTATCTTTTTCAAGGCCTTCCCGATCTTCATCTTTCTCCACCTCCGGGTTATCAAGTCCAATAATTTCTGCGGTGGAAATCAAATTAAATTCAACGTCAATATTTAATCCAAACATATCGTTTATTTTTCGACAAGCTTGTTTCCTAGCGTTTAGAGCGGTTAGACGTGTCATTTCGATTTCGTTTGTATGCACGGCAACCTCACCGGCTAGCATTCTTTCGCGTTTATCCAATGAGGTGGACACGCCCAAATACGCTAGAACTTCACTCCAATATTGTAATTTAAGTTTATAAAGTTCATCTCCTTTATATTCGCTATGCGTATCCAATGTTTTAAAATCATCAGAAATCAAAGTACCCTTTCTACCATAAATAACAGGATAGTTGCCCTCATATTGCATATACAAATTTTTCATTGATAGCAAATTTTCTTCATCACACAGGATAAGTACAGGTGTTTTCTGTGCTTTTGCATTGATGTCAATAACCCTTTGAACCTCCGCTATGCGTTCGGCGTATTCCCAAATTACAGAAAATGACGGCATACGCAAATAGTTATTATATATCAAAACGGAATTAGATATATCCCTGTCGGCATAAAAACCGCTAGGCGCATATGCGTGATACCGTGTAGGGATATTATAAGGATTAAATATGCCTTCAAAATTGCAGGTTAAAGCCATATAGCCAAAAGTTTCATCATCAAAAAATAGACAATAACCTTTGTTAAAAAGTACCAGTTCTAAAAAACGCTCGTCAACGCTATGGGGTAGCCCTTTCCATTTAAACCGATTTATAGCGATCTCTTCCAAGCGTAAAAAAGTATTAACAAAAGTTAAATCATTTGATTTTACCGCTAAATTAAAAGGATCCCCATTCTTTGGTCTCATTATACCACCCCGTTTGGCAACGAATAATTTCCAACATCTGTTGTATGCCAAAATGTAATGCCACGGTCAAACATTGCTTTAATAGCGGCAACCGCGTCTAGCGGCGCGTTACATTCTAGCACACAACCTTTTGTTTTTATGTAGTTCCAGTTTTGACGGCTCATAATATTGGGCGTTTTTACTTCCTGCACAGCGTATCCGAAACGGTCAAAAAATGAATCGATGCGTTTAGCAACGTGTTCTTCAAGATAAATATTATAACTGGTAAAACATTGGTGATTAACTGCATAATTGCCACTGGTAACATTCGCTGGGCCTTTAAAAGTCGGGGGCAATACTTGCATATCAGCATCTTTGCCCAATACAGTCAAAGAGCTTTGTCCAACACCTGCCAAACCTCCGACTGCGCCAGCAACATTTCCGGTCGCTAAACCTGCAAGCGTACTTAAACCCCCGGATAAAATAGAAGTAGCCATACTATTCATATTCTGAGCAAACCACTGTCGATATGTGTCATATGTCCAGGAACATAGCGGAAAATTGGAAAGCGTTAAACATTCGTAAAAAGGCTGGCTCAATCCATCATAATCATTGGGAAACAAATAAAAAGTTACGCCCGGCGCAATACTGCCGGTACAAGTGAACTCAATAGTATTATTAGCAAACAATTCATACTTGTATTCTTTTGTTTGGCCTTGGTTATTATCCACACAAATATATGTAAAAGGATATGTTAATAATTTTTTATTTCGTGGGGTATAACTGCCATTTGCACTAGGCTTAGTAGTATTGTATGTAAGAGCTTTACAATCAATTAAAAGTTTATTACTAACAACGGCATACTTTGCGGGAAATGTATAAATAACAAGTACAGAATTTTCTTTACCCTCTGGCCAATTTTTTAAATCAGAAGGTAATTGCAATCCTGCTTCTATGCTATCATAAAATACATAATTAGCGCCGGTAAAAATTTTTTGAAAAATTGCGCCGTCTACTCGTGAGCCATCGGGATTTATTGTAGTCGCCAACACATAGCCCACAGTATCGCCAATAAAATTGTCCATATCGCTTGACAATTGATTCAAAATTCTTGAGCGTTTATATATTAGCCCGCCAACCGGTTCAGGGACGATATTGGCTCCAACCGTATCGTCTGCGACTGTTTCACGCTCAACAAAGGATTCTTTTAAAGTTAATTCAAAATACCATGTCTGAATATAGTCTTGCTCAAGATACACTAGGCTGGTAGATTGATTTACATATTCAATTTTAGTGACAAAAGCGTAAAACCATTTAGGCCCAAAATTTGCATTACGATAAATAGCATAGTTTACGCCGTTCATGGTTTCCGCATTGACCGGAACCCGTATAGCTTGATCGTGTCGCTGATAAGTAAACGTATCAAAAGAATGTACAGCCTTACTATAGAAATAATTTAGCTGTGCGTTTTGATCGGAAAAGGTTATTGTATCTTGATAACTGTTATTTAAGGGAATATTAGAACACAAATGGACAATTGTTTCAGGAGTAAATAGCGCCATGTTTTACCTCCTATAACGCCGGGGAGGGGTTCCTCCCCGGCTATAGTAGAAATTAGGCCGAAATAGTCACAGTGACCGTTTTTGTGATAGAAGTATTCTGTGCAAGAATACAATTGACGGTCAGGGGGCCAGTTTCATTCGCGCCTACGGTAAGCAAGCCCTCGCTGGTAATGTTGGTAGATTCATCACTATTGCCGCCCAAACTCCAATTAAATTTCTGCATAGGCGATCCAGTACCGGAAAATACCGCGGTAAACTGCTGTTGCGCGCCCTTAGCAAGAGTGGGAGCGGAAGGCGTTACAGTAATGGAACCCTCCACGGCGTCGGTGGTAAACAAGACGGCGTTTGAAAAGCGGGAGGTAGACAAAGTCTGCCAATGGTGGAAGAAGTAATTCCAATACAAACCCTGCGCGTTGTACTGCTCGGTGAAAGACATATAATTATCAAACACCATGAACCAATTGCGGTCAACCAAAGCCGCAACCGCGCCGGAAAGCTCCCCAAAATTATCAATCAGCACGCGGCGGCCAAGGAAATCCGCTTTATCCATGTTGAAAGCCTGTGCAAGGACTTCAACGTCCACCACAGCGTCAAAATGCGTATCAAGAATGATTAGCTGATCGGCGCGGGGCGTAGTGGTGGCAACACCCATAGAATTATACGTATTGCTCATAAAGGTGAGGTTATTACTGTATTCCCGCAGCAGGGAAATAGACTGGCGGGCATTGTCGGCAGTATCAATTCCCGGAATCGTGACAGAATAGAAATAGCCGTTATTCGCGTAATCAATTAGCAACTGCTTCATACAAAGGAACTCATCGTAATTGTCACCGCTGTAAAGGCTGTCTACAATGCGGCCAATAAGATCCTCAATCCCCTGATAGGACAAGAAAGCAGTGCGCAACTGATCATTTGAAATAGTGGCCTTATAAAAATCCTGTCGATCCATCCGGTGGAAAATCGCTTTAACATCAGGAATTTCCCGCTTGAAGACTTCGTTTTCCGCAACAGACGGATCGTAATGCTGTGCCTGCGCAATATTTACAAAGATTTCCTCCACGGTTTCGCCAAATTCCAGCTTGCCCTTTTTAAATTCCCGCAAGGGATTTTCATACATACGGGAAGTAATAAGGACTAGACCGATACGATTAATCAACGCACTGAGAAAAGCGTTGGTAGTAGCCTGATAGCTGAGAATTGCGTTGCCCACTTCTTTGATGTTTTCCTGCGTGGCTTCCGGTACGCGAGATTGGTAATCATAATTCGCGTTCGCCCGGATAGTGTTAAGGATCTGCGCGCCATTCGCTTTCAACGTCTGTGTTTTAATAGCCATAGTTAACCCCTCTCTTTCGTTTCAAAAAGCTCTTCAAAGGTGAGATTTTCTCCGTCCTCTTTGATATCTTCTTTTTGATCCTCTTTCACTTCATCACCGCTGATCCGCATAAACAGATCGTAATTCTTTTCTTTCAGTTTACGATTTTCTTCCCGTAGCTGTTCGGCCTCCGCGATATATTTTTCCCTTTCGGTGTCGCGTTCAGCCCATCGGCTATCATAATCGTCAAATTCATCTCGGATAGCCATTAGAGCTTCGGTGATTATCGGAATATCTCCGTTAGCGTTAAGGATCTGCTGAATACGGCTTTCCCGCTCTTCTTTAGTCATCATATTACCTCCTATAATATAATTTCATGATTTCCCTTATATCTGTTTCCATTACAGGGGTTTCAAACCGTAAATCATTGTTTATATAGCATTTACAAACTAATGATAATATTGGGCTTTTTCTTAATCTGTCTGCCATTATTGTATTATTATCATGATCACTGAGTTTAAAGCAATAAGTAATATTGTTTCGTTGAATATCTTTTGATACGTATAAGTAATCGTTTTGCCATATTCCATAAATGCGGTTATTAATTTTAATGTTACAAATAAATTTACATTTCCCTGTTTTCTTTGCTATAAAATTGTTAGAGGTATCATAAAAATCCCCATCAATTGAACTGGATTCGTACCGGCTACCTCGCACAATTTTACCGAAACGGCTGTTTTTCCTAGCTTCAATAAACTCTAACGATCCAGCGTTTTGCGACAATATGTCATGATGGCAAATAATTTTGCCCATAGGCCCCGGACGGATATTGAATTCTAGAAAATAGGGGTTTACTTGATACAAAGAGTTTCCAAGGAAAAAAACCTGTATATCCCTGCCCCTTGCAACCGTTTCATATATGTTATAAAATAGTGTTATTTCATCCGGCAAATATCTTTCGGTTGTGCCTGTTATTAGAAATTCATCAAAAATTATCTTATCCACATATGGGTACTCATTTGATTTTTGTTTCATGCTAGTGCTTAAACATTTTGAATATCCACATACTTCCCCATCTATTTTATACTCATAACCATCAACAGAAAATTCATGATCAGGAAAATGTGGGATCATTTTTAAAAAGAAATTTTTGTTTTCTGAAAATTCGCTATCATATCTTCTCAAATATAAGAACTGATTTTTATTCTTTAAAAAGTCTTTAATAGCGTATTGCTTGCATCCGTAAGTTTTGCCAAATCCGCGTATACCATATATTAGATTAAATAAGGCGTTATAGCTCAAAACTTCATTGATATCCCAATATAGCCCCAATGTAACCACCCTTTATGGAAAAGAGGCAATCTGCTGTATGGCTAAACGTCAGCCACGACGATGCAACAGAAAGCGGTTTTACCCGTTGGCCCTCCCCATTGTGTAACCATTACTAACAGTGCCCCTTTACCTTTATTATATACTCGGTATTATCGTTTGTCAATAGGGAAAATATTATTTTTCACGATGGTTGAACAAATAATCAAACAATGCGGTTGCAAAAGATCCTAGGCTGGCACACATTGCACATATTAATAGGAATAAAAGCGGATGAATATACATGCTATCTCTTCCTTTCAAATTTCGGACAAGATGTTTTAACGTACCAGTAACCATCAATAATAACCGGGACTTCGTAATAATTACAATAATATGTTTTACGATCTACAAACCATCCTTCTTCATCGACTATTTCAAAATACTGGCAATATTTACATAATCGATTAGGTTCTAATGGTAAATTCTTTTTCGACAAGTACAATACCCCCCGGCACGTGTTTTGGCATAAGCTTACCGCCATATACGCTACCTTTCTCAAAATTGTCCCAGGTAACTTGATCGTAGCACGTAGACGGCATTCCCGCGCAAGTGATTTCCAGCTTTCCGTTCACTTCTTCAATATAAGTTTTTTGCCTAACGAATTTAGCTCTGGTAAATGTTTTTTCTAGCTTCCATGCTCCTAGCTTATCATCGTCTATATCTAAATCCGGCAAATCTGTACCAATTAAATGTAAACTATCAGTATCCGCGTAACAAAAACGATCATATACTTTTTGTGCACTGGATATCGTGTAATATCGCGCATGGGCGGTGATAAAAGTAGCAACAGGAATATAGATAGGTTCTCTATCCGTTGGATCGGCTAAATGATAGCGTACAATATCTTTTTCACTATCTAAATACGGTATTTTACTTGCAACTTTTGGGTTCAACGCAAATTTACCGTATAAATTATTTAGCATAAGTTTAGCTAATGTTCGTAATCCTAGATTTCCAGTTCGAGACGCTTCTATTTTGATTGCCATCCACTTATCAATAAACGGCTTAAATATCTCCGTACTGCTTTTAAATTTCCATCCTCCGTGAAATTCCAAATTGTAAACATTGTAATGCTCAAAAAATAGTTTTAAATCTACGCTTGTCAAAGTCAAAAGTACTTCTTGCCCATTGCTATTCTTTAAATATTCATTATTAGCAAAGGATCGACTGTTTTTAATTTGTATGGTTGGCAAGTAATTTTCTTTTATTTCAAAAATACATGTAATAGATTGTATATACAAATTATACACTTCATCTTTTATATATTCCCCTTCAAAATATTTCCCTTCCCCATATGGTAATTCGCAATAATACATTCTTGAGGGGTATAAACTATTTACGTCTAAAACAATTCCGTCATTTATTGTCTTCCCTGCTATATCCTCTTTTACGTAGGAAAAACCGCCTTTATATGATCTGCGGATATCTTTATCATATGCTGGTTTTGGAAAATATCTGTCAAATTTTTTAGGCGTAATAATCGATTTAAAATCCGCTAAAGCATCGCTACCCAACGTTATTTTATTTAGATTTTGATCGAAAAAATACTGTAATCCTTTCTGTACAATTAAAATATCATAGGTTATATATTCCTTATCATCATCGGTTAGCTGCCCGCCTTCTTCCCGATGATCTGTATATTCTATATGTAATTTAGATATATCCATACCAAACGCTTTCGCCATTTGGGCAACTGATAAAGGGATTATTGCAAATGAATCTTGAAAAGTAATTGTTATATTATTGTATCTTACCTTTAATATATAAAATTTGCCCATATCCGTTATAAGGGTCGAAAACTCACCATTGTTTAATCTCTTTTCAGTTGTATGCGCAAATCCGTGCTTAAGTAACCAATATAAAATAAACTCACCATCAAATTTTAAATTATGAAAAAAAAATATTCCGTTATTATAAATGGGTTTAAAAATTTCTTCTATAAAACTGTCTATGCTAGTGCCCATTATAACATGATCTTGATCGTCCCATAAACCTACAAAAGCGTATGCCCATACGTAAGTCCTTTCTATGTTTACCTCCGTTTCAAAGTCGCATACAAAATACTTCATACAGCATTTTTCCACGCTTCCAACGCGCTTCTGGCTATAAGATCTGTGGGTAAGGGATCAGATATAAATTGTATCATTAGTTCTGCATCTTCTGTCCATTTATCATAAATGGTCATAGCGTCCAAACTATTAATGTAATCGTATAACTCTTTACCGTCATCACCTAGCAACCCTTTAATTTGATCTAAATATATTTTTTTATAATTATTTGCCGCTTCCTCACGGTTTTTCTCTCGCGTATACTTTCGATAAAAAGCTATCGAGCGTTCAAGATCGGATTTTCTAAAAGATTCAAATCTATCTTTACGTTCTCTATACATTATATCAACGTCGCTTTTCACAATCCCGCTTTCTGGCCTGATATCAATTTCTTTTGCTTCTTCTGCTGTTTTCATATTCATACGGTTTAATAGCGTTTTATATAAATTTTCATTGAATTTTACTGTAGTGAAATTATCTGTTTCAACTATATCAAAAGCATTTTTATTACGTAATGATTTAAATTCGGATACGTATTGATTAAATTCTTTTCTTGTGGTAATATTATTACGTAATTCTTTAAAGCTATATGTTTTAACTGGCAATACGTTTTTTGGTAATTTAGCATTATGCCTTCTAATATAAGCGTTAGTATTTCTTACTAATCTTCTCAATTCCGCTTCCGTGCTTCTGCCGTCAATTTTATACCGCCAGTTTATTTTAGGTAATGGCACAATACCACCCCAATTCCTCCCACCCACCCTACATAACATTATTTTGCGGAAATCACCAAAGTTGTGATTTTACGATCTTTATTAGTAATCTGCTTTGGCATGATCGGAATCGGGATATCCCAATGCGGCTCTCCGTAAATCATGAAAAGCCGCTTCAATGCGTTGTAAACCCCAAAGGATACCGCTTGATAGGTTTTACCATTTTCGTCAAAAAAGACGACGCGAGGACATTCCCGGTATTCGCCGGTTTCTTTGTTGAGCATCGGGACAACTTCCACCAATACGTCAACAACATTGATCACTTTATTAAAATGATCGCTTATCCGTTCATCCGGATTGATCAACGCATTAAACAAATTCGCTTTCGCTTCCGGGGTGTCCGCTTTAATGGAACAGAAATTCGCATCAGCCAAACTAATCGCGTTGGCTTCATGTACAACCATTTCCTGCTTTACTTCCTCGTCCATAACAATGGGTTCTTTGTTTTCCATTTTACTTTACCTCCTGATACTCTTTATTGATTACAGTTTCTTTGATCTGCATAATGGAAAGATACCCCGGATCTCTACCGCATTTCTCGGCGTACTCTTTCCGCACACAATTGTGAATGGCGGTAAGCGTTAGCTTTTTAAAACTTTCAATAGTTACACTATCCTGCACTGTGTCAACTGCATAGCCTGTTTCCGTTTTGGCCAACTCCATGAAATCCACTACATAACTAAACACTTTCAAAATCATTTTGTTACACTCCTTTTATAATTGCTTATGTAAATTCGCCTATTTAATATCCATCCTCCTTCCCTAAAATATTGGCGAATTTGTCAGTAAAATAACATTCGTTTCTACGCATAGTATCTAGCTTGCTTGCAATATTTTTCCTTGACCTTAACAAAGCGTTATGTATAAAAGTGGTAATCGATGCACCGTTAGGATTCTTATATACATAATAATAACACGCTTTCAAATACTCGAATATAGATTCATCAAAAAAAAAATTGAAATGGCATATTCCTACGCATAGCGCCTACCGCTTTTTTAAACGTATCCATATTTTCTATTACAACTTTATTTACACAATCATCTAAATGCCAATCAGATCGATCACAAAGATTTGTAGTAATAATATTACCGGCCATAACTTTTTCTAAAATCAGCATCGATAATGGCTAATTGCTTTAAATCGTCGCTTAAATCAACATGTAAATAATCTATAATTAAAATAGATTCATACTCCGGTTTTGGCTCTGGAAAATCTTTCAACGCTTTTGTTATATTATTTGCCAAAATATATTGATCCCCTTCTGGGGCTTTTACCTTGAATAATTTCATATTTTACGCTCCCTTCTTTCTTTGTAAGTTAGAAAACAACCGCTTATTTTTACGTGGTTATCCTTTTCTACGGTGCCATGTAAAATAACGGAACGCATATTTAATTTGCTAATACAATAAGGTTTGGGTTCTTTGTATAAAGACAAAACATGCTTTTTACTTTTTGCTAAAACGTAATCTGTAACAAAATCCCTGTTTTCAATATAACTTACTTGATACCATTTCATTTTAATTTCCTCCGTTAAAATTTAATATTTTATAACATGTGTTGTGTCCTTTTACTACAATATTTCCGTTATTATAAAAATAAACCAAATCATTATAAATCGTATAACCATAAATTTTTAAATCGGCTATTTTATTATTAGGTAAAAGTTTCATATTCTTCTGCAATATCCTTTTCAATCCGATTTGTATAATCGGTTTCAGGTATCTCACTTATAACAGGTTTATCATTCCAAAAATTATTAAGTTGGCCCATATCAATTGATAACTGCGGTTGCTCAATAACAAAAATGGTGTCGTTGGTTCCATAATAGTTACTTCCTATTTTCATATAGGTTTCAAACATAATAACTACCCTCCTAGAATTATGCGTATTCTTTTATATACCAACGTACGTTACTAATGCCCTGATTATTATACCATCTTTTAGCTGTACTGCTCTTATAAAATACTTTTATGCGGTATCCTCCATCCTCTTCCCATACTCCATAAATAACGCCAATGTATTTATTATCACTCAACAGCCCCGCATACTCTACCACTTTCATCTTTCCCTCTTCCTTTCTATTTACGTAGAT
>UMCI01067511.1_pt1 | contig 13785 bp, 12 predicted proteins | sample 1964211 | NCBI WGS metagenome assembly UMCI01 (sample SAMEA4835966, study PRJEB28245) | human gut metagenome | biome: gut microbiome; material: fecal sample | place: Denmark | collected 2008 | reverse complement strand
TGTCGCAGAAAATGTTTAAGGTAATTTAATATGGAAGAGGGATGACGATCTGGCTTAGGCTAGGACGTTATTTTTGTGGAAAAAAGTCGGTTTTGAGGATATAATATATTATAGGTTTTTTATAAAAAGAAGGTGAAAAAAGTGCAAGTATATCAAGGAGTTGCAATTACAGATGGAGTAAATAGAAAAAATCAGATCCTACCATTGGAGACACTAATTAATGCGTATCGTGATGCATGGTCTACATTGATTCCTGTAAATATGGGGCATGACAGAACAAAACCGATTGGATATACAAAAATGACGGGTATATATTTGGAACCGGGAAAAGCATATGTTACAAATGAAGTGGCTTTTATGGAAACTAATGAAGAATTTGAAGAAATGCGTACATTTATTAATGCACATGATTATCATGTATTCTGTGAAGAACATAAAGAGGAGATTGATGTTTTAAAAAATAGACTAGGTGATATTCTTTCTAAAACTTATCGGATTGCTCCTATAGGACAAGCTGTAGCGTTAAAAGATAAAGGAATTATTACACGCTTATTTCCAGAATGGACCGAAACATTTAGTGATGGATTAGTTGATGCAAAAGATTTGGAGCCAGTTTATACGAAAAATGAAGATGGAGAAAAGGGATTATTGATTCCGGGGGTGTTTCATAAAGAGGGATATTTGCTTTTCGCACATCAATTTTTTAGGAGAACCCTATCGATTGCAAATACTACAAATGAAGAATTTTTCAATTCATTTGAAAAAATAAGAAATGTAGAGGGGGTAAAGGTAAAACTCGCCTTAGATATGGATTTGGTAGGTCTTCCTGGAACTGAACATCCAGAATTTGAATATCAGTACATTCGAGGTCCACATTTTAATAATGATTTGCAGTTAATACCGGAAGGGGTAACTTGCCATGATAATGAGCATTATGATAACCTTTTTTCAAATCTGTTAAGTACTCAATTTTACTGGCATATTCAAGATGGAAAAAGGACATTTGAATGTGAGGAACTATGTGATAAAGAAAATATCTCGTTAGATGAAGGAAAATCATTATTATGGGGGTGTAGATATGTACACAGTATGCTTAATCCAGTTTCGGGTGTGCCTAATCATCTTGATGGAGCAATACGTATTTATAATGATGAGCAAATTTTAGAAAGAATAGATTCTAAAACAGATATAAGCAAGTGTGGAAAAAATTCTGATTATGTGAAATTGTGGAGAATAGATAATGATTTTTCTGTAGAATTGTGGAAAGAACTTATTAGTACATTTTACAGAGAAAATGCGTTGGTTGGTGAGTATTTTGGAGGAGTGGATGAAAAATTTGAGCAAATCAAAAAAGAACGCACTCAAAGAAATTCTATTATAGATAAGCCTAATAAATTTATACCTGTTAACTTAAACGCAGGAGATGGATTGAGGTTTTTCTTTCATTGTACATCCAAGGTGACTATCACAGATGGGTATGATGTTAGAATTTTGAACAAAGATGAGTTTATATATAATAGAAAAAAAAGAGTAAAGATATTAGAAGCGGATTCCATAACCTTTTTCAAACTCATTGCTCGAAAGGGGATTAAAATAAGAATGCCGTTTTCGACTTTAGTTGAATTTGGCGACACAGTTACTAATTTTCCTACAATTTGCTGTAGTAATATTAATACGATTTACATCGTTTTGGAAGCAATTTATGATTTATGCCATGCATGGAATTTGAACGGTGATAATAGACTTCTTGCTGTAGGTATCATGTTGAATGAAGAGAAGGAAGCGGTTCAACTATCTCTTGCTGGTCATGTATCGGATTTTGTTACTGTTTTGAAACCATGTATTATAAACAGAACAGATTCTTTTGATTCTTTGATTGAGAAAATATATTTTGAGAATAATGTGTTTAAAAATGCTGGAGATAGACCTAATAAGTTTGCATTAATTCACGGTGATGTAGTTTGCTTTGATAGGTATGTTGTTCCTCAAAAATATATTTTAGGCACTCATTGGGAAAATCATAAAGAAATCGTAAGTTTACAAATACCCAAAGAAGATGCGAAATATCTTGAAGAGAACAAGATAATATGTGCACCGATAAAATGGGTAAAAAGTAGTAAGTGTTCAAAATGTGGAGCAGATTATATGAATTGTAATTGTGTCAAATTTATTGATAAGGATGTTTCAGAAAACCATATTGATTATGAACAGATAGGTATGACATGGACGAATCGCAGTGCGTATTATCCAGAAGGCGAATTAAATTTTTCAGAAAATCCTTAGTAGTAACCTTTTCCCTTTTACTACCAATTTTACTACTAGCAGGCAGTACCAACTTGCAGGGTTCTGCTCTGATTTGCCACAATCTGTAATTTTAGAGCATATCACGATAACCCCGGAACCCTTGCAAAACAGGGCATTCCGGGGCAAAACAAGGAGAAACAAAACTATGATTAAAGTACTTTTCATCTGCCACGGAAACATCTGCCGTTCACCAATATCAGAATTTGTCCTCAAGGATATGGTAGAAAAACGTGGCATACAAGAACAATTTGAAATAGCATCGGCGGCAACATCCACCGAAGAAATCTGGAATGGAAGAGGTAATCCTATTTATCCGCCGGCACAGGCAGAGCTTAAGAAACATAATATTGGCAATACTCCATATACCAATTTTGCAAATAAGAGAGCAAGACAGGTAAGAAAGGAAGATTATCAGTACTATGATTATCTGCTTTGTGCAGATTCGGCTAATATAAGGAACACGATTCGTATTACCGGAGAAGATACGGAAAATAAGATTCAATTACTATTAGATTATTCGTTTAATCCTAAGAGGCGAGGCCAGTCAATAACTGATCCATGGTACAGTAACAGGTTTGATGAGACCTATAGAGATGTATATGATGGATGTGAGGGCTTTTTGAAGTGTTTAGAAGATAAAAATATGATATAATCATGTTAATAATAGATACATTTATTGATTTTTATCAATTGGTTTATTAGTTTTGAAACAAAAGTGGAAACAAAAGTGGGTAGCATTTATGTCAAGGGAAAGGAGAAAATATATGAGAAAGGTACTTAAAATAGAGCTTATAATAGTTGTTGTAGTAATAATTATAGCAATTTTACATCCTGTTGTATCGAATAATATTAAATACTCAAAGGCAGAGAAGCTGATGGAAAAGGGAAATTATCCAGAAGCAAATGACATATTATTTGATTTAGAATTAGACAAATTTCGAGAAAGCGAGAAGTTGCGGGAAATATGTAATGCACATATTTCATATGACAGGGGTAAGATTGATATGGCAGAATTTTATATGAGTAATGTTAATTTGGATATTTTATCTAAAAAGCAGAGACGTATTGAGAAGAAATTTATCGAACAGATAGATTCAGAAGTTGATGATTACATAGCTAAAAAGGATAAAGAAGAAAGGGAATATGAAAAAAGGGTAAAAAATGGTGTTCCATTTGTAGGAATGTATGAAAAAGATATAGATGGTACGAAATTGGGAACGCATACAAGCGTGGAAAATCAATATCTGAATAGTCAGAATAAAAAGTATAAAAAAATAGTTTATGCAAAGAAATACTATTTTAAAGATGGTGATTTTATAATTTTCAGTGCAAAATGTGTAAATGGTATGGTAACGTGGGTAACTGATAATAGAGAAAAGTACGATGAATATTTAAAATCAAAGAAAAATGCACATAAGAATTATCATTTAGGCAAGTATAATCCATATGATTCAATGGATGATTATGATGATCCTGAGGACTATTATTATGACAATATGGATGAATATGATGATTATGGGGATGCAGAAGATGACTGGGATGATTATATGGATGAATAGGGGGTTAACTATTCTATCCATCTGTACGATAAATATATTAGAAGGTTGAGTTCAGAATCAGCCAAAACAATTGAATATATAATGAAAAGGAATTTATTAATGATTCAAATGGATGATGCTTTCTTTCTTTATTTAATTTATTTATTTACACATTCAAGGAGGAATGAAAAATGAGTAGTATATTTACAGATTCAAATGTATCAACAATAGCTAATGGAGTAGCAGCATATTCAAATATGAATAATAAAGGAGCTGCTAATAAGTCAGCAAAGATGAGTAATAATAGTAGTGTTAATGACAGTGCATCGACTGCTGAAACAAGTGCATCAGATACAGTTAAGAAGACTAAAGTAAGTGGAAAGACAATAGGCACGCCTGAATTATCTGAAAAAGCGGCAAAATATTATGAGACACTTAAGAAGAAATATTCTAATATGGATTTTATCTTAGTAAGTGCTGATATGAAAGAGCAGGCTAAGAGCCAGGCAGGAAGTTATGCTAATGCAAATAAGATGGTCGTGCTAATTGATGAAGAGAAGATAGAGAGAATGGCTGAGGACGAGAAGTTCCGTAAGCAGTATGAGGGCATCATTGCAAATGCAGCAAGTGGCATTTCACAGCTTGGAAGTAAGATAGCAAGCAGTGGAACAGGTGTAAAAGGCTATGGTATGCAGGTTAATGATAATGGAACAGCCTCATATTTTGCAGTCCTTGAGAAATCAAGTGAAGCACAGAAAGAGCGTATTGCTAAGAAATCAGCAGAGAATAAGGCTAAGAAGAAAGAAGAGCAGAAAAAGGCTGATAAGGAATCAAAGCAGGAAAGATTAGAAAAGAGTCGTGAAAATAATGCAGCAAAGAATTCATCAGGAGTTGATTCAGATGATATAAATGTGAGCGGGGATTCTGATACAATTACTATTACGGCATCATCTATTGACGAGCTTTTGAGAAAGATAGATGATTATAACCAGCTTTATAAGAGTGATAATGTAAGAACTGATGCAGAGAAGAAAGTCGGTCAGAGATTTGACTATTCTATTTAACTGTACAGCTAATCATTTGAAAATTTGGAGATTTACAAATGAATAATTCGGTTAATTTAGATTTGACTGAGGGAAAGATTACAACTAAGTTATGGCATTTGTGATACCTTTAATGCTTGGAAATGTGTTGCAGCAGCTCTACAATCTGGTTGATACATGGGTTGTTGGAAAATATATCGGCGAAAATGCTTTAGCGGCAGTAGGGTCATCATATACTTTGATGACCTTTTTGATGTCCATAATAATCGGCTTGTGTCTTGGAAGCAGTTCATTTATTTAAATGGCATTTGGAAAAAGAAGAGAAGATTTGATAAGAAATGGAATATACACATCATTTGTAACAATTGCGACATTGACAGGTATATTAATGCTTATATCATATTGTGGAATAAATGAAATTTTTAATATAATGAATGTTCCTGATAATGTGAAAAGTGGAATGAAGATATATATGCTATATTGTCTTGCGTGTTTTGCAAGGCCGCTTATGGCAATATTTGTAAATGCATTTAAGACAAATATTATAAATATCGGGGTACACTATTTAAGGATAGAGGGTGCATTTTATATAGGAATTGGCATTTTATTTATGCTATATGGCTATTACCGCACAGTTAACAGTCCGATGGTTTCTGTAATATTAACAGTTATTTTACTTGGCACAAGAGTGATTTTAGCATATGTATTGTCGGGAATTTCATTTATCGGAGTTACAGGTATATGAGCAGCCATACCAATTGGCTGGTTTTTAGCAGATTTTACAGGAATTATAATATATTTATATGATGTCAGGGTCAAAAGGTCTAAAAAAATATGAGCATGCGTATAGGTGAGTGAAAGACCTTTGAAACCACTACAATATGAGCATAATTATGGAGGAATTTATATGTGTACAGCAGCAACTTATAAGACAAAAGATTTTTATTTTGGAAGAACTTTAGATTATGAATTTTCCTATGGAGATGAGATAACGGTCACACCGAGAAATTATGTATTTAATTTCAGACATATGGGTGAGTTAAAGACTCATTATGCAATGGTTGGAATGGCGCATGTTGCAGATGAGTACCCTCTTTATTATGATGCATTTAATGAAAAGGGCTTATGTATGGCGGGACTTAATTTCGTTGGAAATGCAGTCTATGAAGAGATTGATGATTCGAGGGAGAATGTGGCCCAGTTCGAATTTATTCCATGGATATTAAGTAAATGTGCAACTGTAAATGAGGCACGTAAGTTATTAGATAAAATGAATCTTGTAGGAACGCAGTTTAATGAAGCGTTTGCAGCAGCACAACTACACTGGATTATAGCCGACGAAAATGAGGCGATAACGGTTGAATGTGTTAAGGAAGGCTTGAAAATATATGATAATAAAGCGGGTGTTCTTACGAATAACCCACCATTTCCACAACAGATGTTTTTATTGAATCAATATATAAGTTTATCATCAAAGCAGCCAGACAATACATTTTCGAAAATGCTTGATTTGCAGCAATATAGCAGAGGAATGGGAGCAATCGGGCTTCCGGGAGATTTATCATCAACATCGAGATTTGCAAGGGTTGCATTTACAAAATTGAATTCGATTTCAGGTGACTCAGAGGAGGAAAGCGTAAGCCAGTTCTTCCATATATTAGGTTCCGTTGACCAGCAAAGAGGGTGCTGTGAAGTGGCAGATGGCAAATATGAGATAACCTTATATACATCATGCTGTAATGCAAATAAGGGTATCTATTACTACACATCATATGATAACAGCCAGATTTCAGCAGTAGATATGAATAGAGAGAATTTAGAAGGAAGTAATCTTATTAAATATCCTTTACTTACAAAAGGACAGATTATGTGGCAGAATTAATGATATATGAATTGCACATTTGGTAAAAATGTGCAATTTTTTTCTTTAAATTACCTGATTTTTTATTTGCGGATAGAAACATAGAGTGATATTATTATAACTAAAGTTAGAGAAAACTAACTAAAATATGACATATATAACTCGATAAGATATGAGGATTGTGACATATGAGATTCAGATGCCATTGATTTATATGTTGAAATAAAAAGATAAAGGAGATTTAAAGATGTTTATTGATATTAAAGGAGCCAGAAAACAGTATGGTAGTGGGGAAACACTGGTAAATGCATTAGACGGAGTGGACATATCATTAGATGAGGGAAAGATTTATGTAATTCTTGGACCATCGGGTTCAGGAAAGAGTACCCTGTTAAATATGATAGGAGGACTTGATTCCTTAGATTCAGGAACAATTACAATTTCAGGCAGAAATATAAGTAACGCCAATAAGAAAGATTTGACAGAATACAGAAGAGAGGATATTGGTTTTGTGTTCCAGTTCTATAATCTCATTCCTGATTTAACAGTTCAGGAGAATATAGAGGTGGTTTCAGATATTTCTAAGAATCCTATGGATATTGATGAGGTATTAGAAGCACTTGACATCAGCAAATACCGTAGACGTTTTCCTAAGGAATTATCAGGAGGACAGCAGCAAAGAGTGGCAATTGCGAGAGCGCTTATTAAGAATCCTAAATTACTTCTTTGTGATGAATTGACAGGTGCGCTTGATTCTAAATCATCACGTAGTGTACTTAAATTCATTGAGAAAGTTAATGAGCAGTTTAAGACTACTATAATCATTATTACACATAATGAGGCAATAGCTGATATGGCGGATAAGGTAATCAGAATTAAGGACGGCCGTATTGATTCGTGCAAGGAAAATGCAACGAAGAAAAAGGCAGACGGATTGGAGTTGTAAATTATGACATTAAATAAGAGATACATAAGAAATATTAAAGACAATCTTTCGTTCTATATTGCATCAATTGTACTTACTGCAGTTGCACTTTTGATGTTTTTCCTCTTTTATATAGCAGGAACAGGAATTAAAGATTATGGTGACAAATTCTTTGACAGGAATAAATTAGAAGATGCGACATTTACTACATATTTAGAGATTCCTGATGAAGAAATAGAGAAGTTAGAAGATAAATATAACATTACATTTGAGAAAGAACATTATGTAAATATCAGTGAAGATGATTATAAAGTAAGAGTATTTAAAGCTAGTCATAAGATTGATTTGTATGAAGTAATTGACGGAAAAGATATTGAAAATGATGATGAAATAGTTATATCCAGAGGTTATGCACAGAATATGAATGTGAAATTAGGTGACAGCATAGAAATTGCAGGTAAGAGTTACAAAGTCACAGGCTTCTTCTTGAGACCGGATTATCTGTATATGCTTGAAAATGCAGATGACACCTATAAGAATATTACATCATTTTTCTTAGCATATATGACCGATGATGCTTATGATGCACTTGGTTCTAATGCGTGTCAGTACAAAGTTATCTATAATAAGAATAGTGACAGTACAGCATTTAGAAAATATATTAATGATGAATATAAAGTAAATTCATATTTATCAAAAGATGATAATGAGAGAATTACAATGGTAGATGACCAGGCTGTAATGTTTATTGTTATGGCATATGTATTCTTAGTAACACTTCCACTTATTACTGTTGCACTCATTTCGATTATAATTGGCAGAAAAGTTAAGAATGAACAGAAAATGATAGGTACTCTTACAGCACTTGGATATAAGAAGAGCCAGTTAGTAAGACATTATGCTATACTTGCCGTGATTCCGGGAGTTGCTGGTGGAATACTTGTAACAATAATAACTAAGATATTACAGCAGCCATATGGTGAACTTGGGCTTGCGGATTACGAGCCTATGCCTGTTAAATTCCGTTTGCCAATATTTGCAGCTATTCTTGGTATAGTAATTCCTACATTATTATATGCATTAGCAGCAATTAAGAAAGTAAATAAGTTGTTAAAGAAAGATACAGTTACCTTACTTAACGGAAATGCTGATGAATCAAAGAAAACTAAAAGAGTTATGGTTAATTCTAAAAGCAAGGCTAAGAATAAATTCGCAGTAAGAAGTCTGATTGGCAATCCTGGAAGAACATTTGTCGTATTTTTAGGTGCTGCACTTGGTGCATTTATTATTACAATTGGATTCACGTTTATTGATACTTTTAATAATATTGTGGATAATGGAATGGGTAATATAGGAACATTCAAATATGAATATATCCTTAATTCGCTTGAAACAAAAGAATATGATGATGCAGAGAAACTTATTGTTGGAAATTATGAATATAAAGATGCAACATTTAGCTTAATGGGTGCTGATTCAGATGTTTCACTTATGAATACGAATACTAAAGACGGTAAAAAGGCTGACCTTGATAAAGGCTTCTATATCAGTAATGTAATGGCTTATGCTTATAAAATAAAAGCAGGCGATACGGTAAAATTTAAAAATCCTTATACAATGGAAGAATATTCAGTTGTGATTGAGGGTATTATTGATAATGACAGCCAGAAATTAATACTTGGAAGAAATGACAAAGTAAGAGAAATTATGGGAATAGAAGATGATGTGTATAACTGCCTCTTATCTAAAGAAAAATTAGATATTGGTGACAAAGTTTCTAAGACAATCACATCAGATGATATAAAAGAACAGATGCAGACAGTTATGGACGAAATGGGAAGTATTATATATGCACTTATCATAATCGGTGCTATAATATGTGTATCAGCATTATATGTATCTGTTAATATGTTATTGACTGAGAACCGCCATAACATATCTATGCTTAAGGTATTAGGACTTACTGACAAAGAGATAAACAGAATGGTAATAAATGTTAATCATTTTATTATTCCATTTTCAATTGCGGTTGGTATGGGATTAGGATATCTTGCAATGGTTATTGTGTTCAGAGTATTTTCACAGCTTGAGGGCAATTACTATAAGTCTACATTTAGTTTTGGAAACTTTATTCTTACAATTGTAATTGTAACATTGTGCTATGTAGTTTCGCTTATATTAGTACGACGTAAAGTAAATAAGGTAAATATGGTGGAAAGTCTTAAGGATAACAGAGAATAAAAATACCTGGAGGCAGGAAAAATGATTAAAGGATTTGCACACATAGCTTTATACACAACGAAATTCAAAGAGACAATTAATTTCTATAAGGAAATATTCGATGCAAAGGAAATGGGATATTTTAAGACTAAGACTGATGCTTGCTGGTTGTCGGTAGGTGACGATGTTTTGGAAATATTTAATGAAGAGAGTCTTGGAGACGGTGCTTTTAAACATATTGCAATTGAATGTGATAATGTAGATAATTTATTCGAAAAGGCGCTTAAATGTGGAGCAGCACCACATGTCTATCCTAAAGATATTGCTCTTGCACTTAATGATAAGGTAGAAGCAAGGATAGCTTTCATCAAAGGAATTAATGATGAACAGATAGAATTATTTGAAAGAAAATGATAAAACCTCTCATATAGAATGCTTGTTATTTAGGCAATCATAAGATATAATACATAACGAGTTAGACATAACTAACTTGTGTGTAAATCATAAAGGACTCCCTATAAACAAAACTGCTGAATTTGTTTACCGGAAAACTTCATTTTCCGGAGGGAGAACCTTGAATTGCTGAAAGGAGAGCGAAAGCCATGAATTATTTAGAAATTGAAAAAGTAATAGGAAGAGAGATATTAGATTCGCGTGGAAATCCAACAGTAGAAGCTGAAGTAGTATTAGCAGACGGAACAGTTGGAAGAGGAGCAGCACCAAGTGGAGCTTCTACAGGCGAATTTGAAGCACTTGAACTTCGCGACGGAGTGAAAGATAGATATTTAGGAAAAGGTGTTGAAAAAGCAGTAGAAAATATCAACACAATTATTAATGATACATTAGCTGGAATGGATGCATCTGACATTTATGCAGTAGACAAAGCTATGATAGATGCAGACGGAACAAAGGACAAGTCTAAATTAGGAGCAAATGCAATTCTTGCAGTATCTATCGCATGTGCAAGAGCAGCATCAATATCATTTGATATTCCTCTTTATCGTTTCCTTGGTGGCATCAGTGGTAACAGGTTACCGGTTCCTATGATGAATATTATTAATGGCGGATGTCATGCATTATCATCAGGATTAGATGTTCAGGAATTTATGATTATGCCTGTTGGTGCACCATCATTCAAAGAATGCTTAAGATGGTGTTCAGAAGTATTCCATGCACTTGCATCTATTCTTAAAGAAAGAGGACTTGCAACATCAGTTGGTGATGAGGGTGGTTTCGCTCCGGCATTAAAATCTGATGAAGAAGCAATCGAAACAATCTTAGAGGCTGTTAAGAAAGCAGGTTATGAACCTGAGAAAGACTTTATGATTGCTATGGATGCAGCGTCCTCAGAATGGAAAGCAGGAAAGAAAGGCGAATACAAATTACCTAAAGCCGGAACAGTATTCACATCTGACGATTTAATTGAACATTGGAAGAATCTTGTTGAGAAATATCCAATCATCTCAATTGAAGATGCATTAGATGAAGAAGACTGGGAAGGATGGCAGAAGCTTACAAAAGAACTTGGAGACAAAGTTCAGTTAGTAGGTGATGACTTATTCGTTACAAATACAGAGAGATTATCTAAGGGTATCAAACTTGGTTGTGGTAACTCTATATTAATCAAATTAAATCAGATTGGTTCAATCTCAGAAACACTTGAAGCCATTAAGATGGCACATAAAGCGGGTTATACAGCCATAAGCTCACACCGTTCAGGTGAAACAGCAGATACAACAATTGCTGATTTAGCAGTTGCCCTTAACACATGCCAGATTAAGACAGGTGCGCCAAGCCGTTCAGAACGTGTAGCTAAGTACAACCAGTTACTCAGAATCGAAGAAGAATTAGGCGATAGCGCGGTTTATCCTGGAATCAACGCATTCAATGTTGTTAAATAATAATATAAAATATATATAGTAAAGCAATATTATTAAAAATGCCATACACAAATGAGCATTCAGTGCGTATGGTATTTTTATATAAAGACCAGCTGGAATTACACCAACTGGTCTTTATTATTTACCAGGAAATTCCTGTTGAAATACACATTATATAATATTAGCAACCAAAACAATTACGGATATAGTTCCATAAATCGCTACAGTTTGAAATAAACTTAAAACACATTTTAATATCCTCCTTTATTTTTTATTGAATACTTTTATTTGTCTTAGCTAATGACAAATGAATTGTAACAATTTTGTAACATATTTGCAATATGATAGTATTGGAAGATAAGTCAGCAACTGGAAAATGATATATCTGTCTTAATCGTAAAAAAAATTTAATAGATTAATTGCATTGTCTATGATATAATCAACAGATAAGCAGATTGTGGATATTTTTGTGAAAGGAATATGGAAGATAATGCTTAACGAAGAAAAGATAAGACTTATGACGAAGTTAGCAATATATGAACAGGGAGAGGGCAAGGAATCAATTAAGAGCAACAAGTATTATAAGAAAGATTATGTTGGACTTAAAATGATTAATACAGCCATAACCATAACATTGGCATTTATGTTGTGCCTGGTATTGTGGATAATATATAAGGTGGATTTTTTTGCGAAGAACATAGTATCTATGAATTTATTTACACTTGGTAAGAAGATTCTTATTATATATGTTATAACATTTATTATATATATGCTTATTTCGTATGTGGTTTATTCTATAAAATACCTGAAGATGCATGATATGAATGCAGAATATTCAGAGAATTTAAAAGAATTATATATGGTTTACAAAAGAGAAGAAAAGAGTAAAAGCGAAACAAAATTAGGAGGAACAGACTCTGATGACAAAACTTTTGGTTTTTAAGGAAAAAATAAGAAAATTATATAGTTCACATTCAACGTATATATTGCCGGTTATAAGATTTGTATTGGCACTTACATATGTCTTGATGATTAATAATTATTTAGGTATTGGCGGGATACTAAATAACTCTGTGTTAGCTATAATTATAGCAGCTTGTTGTTCGTTGTTGCCAGTCAATGTAATAGTATTTTTAATGTCATTACTGTTGATAGTGAATATATATAGAATAGCAGCAGAGATGGCATTAGTTGCATTAGTTATATACCTTATAATGTATATTGCTTATTTCAGATTTTCGGTTAAATATGGTTATGTATTACTTGTTATGCCAATAGTATTTTTATTAAGAATACCATATTTAATGCCACTTGTTATAGGAGTTGGATTATCTATGACAGCGATTGTACCTATGGTATTTGGTACAATAATATTTTTCATAATGAAATATGCAGGAAGTGAGGTTATAGCCGATGGAAGCAAGGCTTCAGGTGTAGATAAGGCAAGTTCATTTTTAAGAAATGTATTAGCTAATAAGGAAATGTTTACTATAATTCTTGCATTTGTATTAGCAGCACTTGTTGTATATGGGATTAAACGTTTATCTATAGACCATTCAATGCAGATAGGCATAATTGCTGGCGGAATCTTAGAATTAATTATAATTGTATGTGCAACATATATATTTGACATTGATGGTATATATCCTATATGGATGGTAGCTGTAATGGGGCTTCTGGCAATAGGAATATCCTATATATTACAGTACTTTGTACTTGCAGTAGACTATTCGGGAACAGAGTATATACAATTTGAAGATGACGATTATTACTATTATGTCAAGGCAGTACCTAAGATAAAAGTTACAGCATCAGATGTACAGGTAAAGCGTATAAATGTTAAGAAGATGAAATAATCAAAGGAATAAAATAATCTGAAAAATAAGATAATTAGAAAATAGTCAGTAAATACTTGAAGAAGAAAAATATAAAAAATTAAAGAAAAGAAATAATCGAAGTTTTGTGAGGAAGTGATTACGTGGAAGAAGTTATTCAGAATGTTGTGTCATTTATT
>UMCI01068278.1_pt1 | contig 13945 bp, 19 predicted proteins | sample 1964211 | NCBI WGS metagenome assembly UMCI01 (sample SAMEA4835966, study PRJEB28245) | human gut metagenome | biome: gut microbiome; material: fecal sample | place: Denmark | collected 2008 | reverse complement strand
GCTGCAAGTCCTTTCAGGGAGCGTCCCTCCTCAAGATGAAGGCAGACAATCTTCTTCTTGAATTCTGGTTCATAATGTTGATTCATCTGTAACATACCTCGTTTCCTCCTAAAATTATATCTTATTAGGTCGGTGTGTTACAACTATAGTTTATCACAACATTTTCATAAAAAAGTTCAAAAAAAATAAAAAAGATGTAGACAAGGTACCCTGCTCTATGATATATTACTAATTGTAGAACAGGGCACCTAGACTATCCAATCAGAATAAGGAGGTAAGACAGATGCCGGTAGTTAAACTAACGTTAAGCCAAGATGCCTATGAGGAATTGCAGAGATTAGCTGGTAACCAAAGCATTCAAGATTACATAAGAAGCAAAATATTCGGAAGCACTATTTTTACGGTGGACGAAGCCGTAAAGCGAATCCAAGCCGGGGACTTTGATGATCCTGAAAAATATCCAGATGGATTTGAACTCCCAGATGTTTACGGAGATAAATGGACTATCGCGCGAGGTCCCGCAGGAGTCTTTGGAAAACAGTTCTATAACCACATCGTAGACAATCCTGATTTAGGTATCAGATTCAAAAACATGGGGAAATATGGCAGACGCGCCGTATACACATTCGAAAGGAGCTAACAAATGAGTAACAAACAGATTAGAAGAATTATGAAAAACTTTGTTAAACACTACGGATCTCAGGACACCCGCAAAATGACTGCTCTGCTCTCCGCAGCATGTAAAACAACTAAGCAAAGAATCGCAGGCAATTTAAAAACCATGAAATACGATGAAAAGACCATTCAGATTACTACACATATCCCTTCATGCTATAGCACAATGAGCTAAAATTCATATTCACCCTGACCAGTAGTCGCAGCTACTGGTCTTTTTTTATGCCAGACTGAATCGCTTCCTTTTATGCCACATCGAAAACTTAGCGCCGGCATCCGTTGTGCTCCAACCATTGCCGTAATGAATAAGCAATCCCATTTTTTCCATGATTTTGTTTAGAGCATTTACGCTTTTAACATCTAGTCCCACATCCTGCAGTTTTTTTACAATTTCTCTTTTGTACAAATCACCCTTGTAATTATAAGGCATAGTTTCACCACCTCAGCACATTATCGAATAATCAAGTTTAATCGTTATCATTCTGAGCAGATGAAGTTAACTCCATCATCTTTTGTGCGTATGTAGCTCCATCAATTTCTTCATCAGCATACTGTCGCATAAGCTCATCAATCTGTTCTTTTAACTCTTCTCTAGTCATCTTTTCGCTCCCTTAAATTATTTGTTATAGTTTCTAAAGTCTTCTTCTGATTCATACATATCATCAGCGGAAATACTATTCTTATGACCGCATTCGGTACACTTCCACACATAATGATGGTCATCAAATCCCGGTTGGTCATTCAAATAGGCATTACAACGGTCACAGTACCAATCAATTCCCGGAAATCTTTCACTCATCTTCGCTACCTCCTTCTTCATCTGGATATGTAGCATCATATTCTTTTATACCATTTATGATTTCTGCTTTTGCTTTTTCTATTTCGGTTACGTTGTTCTTCTTTCTCGATTTGAAATAGTCAACAACTTTAATAGTTGCCACAGTCAATAATGAAGCACCAACTGCCACTACTCCAAGCCAAGGCAGCATCTCCATTTTACCTGCCTCTTTGCTTACAAGCTCCAGCATTTCAACATACTTTTCTGGGCCTCCTGCTGCTTTTGCAGCTTTTGATAATTCTGCATAATCCCAATTCTGAGCCATACTATTCCTCCTCTTGACTTTTAGTCTTTTCATCTAGCTCTTTTATAAGTCTTTCTGCTTCATTAATACGCTGTTGTTCTTCGTCAATCTCTTTCTGAAGATGCTTGATACTCTTTTTCTTTCTAGCAATAATTTCTTTGGAAGATTGGATATTGCCTAACAACAACTTACGTATTTCTGAAGTATTAACGTGAGCATTTTTTATCTCATCATTCTTTATAAGCTGTTGAGCAAGAATGCCTCCAACAATCGCAGCTGTAGCTGTTGTTAAGCCGACTGGCGAAGCCAATAACCCTGTAGCAATACCGGCGTACTTTGGAGAGGTTTTAAGAAAAGCATCAAGCATTGATTTTGTTACTACATTTCCGCCTTTTCTCGATTCTTGAATTGCTTCTAGCTTACCTGAACGAATCCATCTTCTTACGGTTTCTGGATTTGTATTTAGCATATCTGCTATTTCCTTAACACTATAAGTATCCATCAAACTCCCTCCTTGTAGTAATAATATATCACAACAAATGTAGCATTACTAGAAGAAATGTAGCATTAAATTGTGAAGTTTACATTAATATCATACACGTACGAAACCCTCCCAGCCATGATGGTTGAGAGGGTTTTAACTTATAATTCTGGAATACCAGTCTTTATTTCGTTTTCATTATAATCCAATTTCAATTTTTTTCTTAACAGATTATAGTCCTGCACAATTGCAACGACTATATCTTTTATCATTCTGAATTCTTCTTCATCAGCAATATCTTTAACATCAATACTTCCACCTGAACCATTTCCCGAATAATGGTCTGCCGCAAATCTATATGCAACCGCAAGCTTTAACAGTTTTTGTGAAGCCAAACTGCCATTGCTTATTATGTAATCACACAACTCTTTCTTGTTAAACTGAGATATCGGTGTTTCAATCTCTTCTGTTTTTCTTGTAACAGATGAACCATTTGATTTGCTTATGTTGGAAGTAGTAGTTTCCTTGTGTGTTGGCGTAATTTCTAAAAAAGGAGCCTCTTCAAAAGGTATAGTTCTTTTATCTGTCAGTTCTATAAAATGCCTAACATACTCAGACTGAATAATAATCGCATACAATTTGCAGTATAACTCAGAGTACTGTTTATAAAAGAAATTATATTTGAACTTTACATCATTTGAAAAAAGCTCAAATCCTTCATGGAACTCCTGCTGGACTTCTTCGGTCTTTCTTGTAATTTCTTCTATGTCTTCTTTAGTTGCTAAATTCTTACCTTTTTCATCCATGTATGAAGGAAGATAATTTTTGACAAACAAACCAATTAAAAACACTGCAACCGCCAATAAAATTTCAAATATCAATATAGCACAATCCATATTAATTCCTCCTCTTATGAACATATTGCTGACGCCAGCAATATGTTTTTTACTATTAATTTCTTCAATTACTCTAACACATTCTCCTTTGTGTTCCTCATCTTGTCATAATACGCTTTATACCTGTAAATTGTTCTCTCACTGACATTATTACGCTTTGCAATCTCTATCATAGTCATTCCACTTTCATAACCTGCAACAAAATCATTATAGATTGCCATCCACTTGGCATTATGTTTCTGTCGTCCGCTCATCTTTCTGTTTTTATAATATTCCAGTTCTTCACGAAGTTTCTCGTTTTCACTTTCCAATTCTGCTATTCTCTTAAGCGCAGCTTCCAGTGTTTCAATCTTTTCCATTTTCATTTCCTCCGTTTATGTCATTATCATTTTGTCCTTATTATAAATTGGATTCACGTGTAAGTCAATCTGATATTGTCATGCAGCACTTTTTCCCAGACCAAACTTCCACTTCTTCATATTTTCTACATATCTTCCATATCGCTTTACAGCAAGTTCTTTCCAAAAGCATCCCACGTGAATATTTCTTAACCATTCTTCTACAGCCCACTTTCTTTTTAACAGTGGACCATATTTTATAATCATGTTAGTGATAACATCGGTACATCGTTCAAGTGCTACATTTTCTTTTGCGTCTTCATAAATATAAACTCCACTACATTCTGGAGCAGTGAGGGCAACGAAGGGAAGTGGTTTTTGTGAATCGATTTTCGTTAAGGTTGAATTTAGTGTCACAAACCTTACACCAGATTTGTCCTTTAGAACCATTGTTTTTGTAAAGATAAATCTTTGGAGCGTTGCAACGAGGGCAGGAGCAATCGTCAGGGATGTTGCAGTCTGAGCGACGATGCACAGGTTTGATTTTCTTACCATACTTCCATTCTAAGTATGGAAGTAGAAGACGATAATCCCAAGGCTCGTAGTGAAGAATTTTAGGGAGTTCATCTATCTTGAATTTTTGATATTTAGGAGAATGAGAATCATCAAAAGCCCACTGCTTTAGTGGGATGTATCTGCAAATAAAATTCAATAACTGACCAAGAATTTTGCGTTGGTAATTGATGTAATTTAATAAATAAAGTATAATGTCCATGAGCAATAACCTCGTTTCTTGTTTTGTTGGTTTGGCGATTGACATTATACCAGAAAATAGGGGGGATTGCTCTTTTTGTTTGCAAACTCCCTAAAATAAAGGTTTTAGAACAAAAAAGAGGTAGTCTTTTGACACTACCCTAACAACTAAAAGGAGAACATCTATGAAAATCACTCCCGAAATTGCAGCGTTAATAGCACAACTTGAATATGAGAAATCGGTCGTGAATGTTATAACCCAAATTCATACGATGGTTATACCTTTGTGCCGGATGGTTGGTTTTTTATAACCTTTTAAATATTTATCCACTGTACGCCGGTCTTTTCCCAACTCACGGGCAATCTGACTGAATATTCCGGCTAACATGTCCCTGCTGTCCGGCATAAGGAAACCAAGAGAAGTGTGTGATTGGATCACTGCTAGTTTATCAGTTTCTACTCAATTGTAAAGCCTGCTGCGCACCACAAAACGGCTCTGGGATTGACAAATGAGTTGTACCCGATAAATATCTATTAAGCCAATCAAGACGGTTTCCGTGTTCCGGAACACCGGTTTCCACATATCCGGAATTAAGGTTTCCTAAAACAAGAATATCCACTGACTTTTATTTACTTTCAATGTACCGTCCTCCAGAAAAGGTTTTAGTTTTGCTAAATCTTCAAGGGTATTAATCTGAAGATCTGTATGTATTTTTTGTGTATATATCATAATGCGATTCCTCCAACGGGATCCATTATATCTGGAATTTGTAAATTTTTATATGATCATTTATGTACATTTATATCTTAGCATTTATAGAGGGGCTTTCGTTAAATGAAAACCTCTCGGCTATGTATACTTTAATCCTAATCTTGTTGTTGCTGCATATCTTTTATTTTTAATAATGCGGCATTTACTTTCCCTAAGATTTGCTTAACATCTGTGTTGATATTACATCTAAACAAGCCTTTAACCACTGATAGAAACTCCATATTAATTCTTAAATAGTCATATCCTTGGTCAATAACACTATTTAGTCTTTTCAATACATATTCCCAAAATTCTTTGCTTAAAAATTCATTCCTTAATTCCAATAACTCCTTTATGTCATCTACCTGTCCATAAATTTTTTCGTAATATGGATTTACTAGCCAATATGCAACTTGAATAGGTCTGTATCTTTCCAGAGTATCATAGTCCGCTATTGTTTTATCTCCAATCATATCATTGAATAACGCACCAAAACATTGATGCTCCTCAGACGAGCGTATTACACGTTCATAATATTTTTGATATCCATAAATAAAACGATACATCTTTTCAGTTTCGCTTTTTCTGGATAACATATGTACTAACATTCCCATATCTAATATCAATTCTCTTGCAAAAATTTCGTCTTGAATCTGTTCATCTGGATTTCCCTTATACCTTCCATGAGCAATTTTGTTGCGAATCATATTGTTAAAATAATACATAAAATATTCAACCGCTTCTGGATAGATGTCACTCTTAACTTCTTGCAAATGTCTAATCTTATCTTTTAAAACAGCATTTGAATAAATATCCATTTTGGAAAAACGTAAAAATGTTGTTGTATCCTGCAAATAATCTGCAAACATTCCTTCTATCTGTATTGGCAAAATGTTATTAAATACTTCATATTCACCTTGCTTATATAATTCTACTGCTTTTAGTAAAACACGTTTTCTTTCTCGAAGGCAAACACTCGATTCCAACTTATCTTGTAATTCCTCCAACAGTCTATAATCTAAAATCAACTTCTCCAAAGCGGCATTATAACTAACAGGATTACAACTTTTATATATCTGTAAATCATCAATTTCAGGAATCTGTTGAATATAGTTTTTATACTCATCTATTGCCTCATCATCCGATTTCGCATAACAAGAATAACGTTATTGCTTTCTTGCATTTTCTAAGATAACATATATTTTCACTTTGAAAAACAGAGCATACGGTCTGTCTAAATCATCTTCCGCTATATCTATATAATCCCGATATGATGAAAAAGAAAAATCCGCACCATAAGTATCTTCTTTGCTCAATTTCAAGGTTTCCTGTTTTTTCGCATTTTCAACGCTTTGCATATCTTGCATATCACAGAAATCTGACAACTTTGAAGTTACATAGTCTATAACAAACGTCAACATTTCTTTTCGTGTTCTTAAAAAATTACATTTCGAACTAAGTTCATAAAGCTTTTGTTCTTCAGTAGATATATCTCGCATAAAAGAATAACTTGGCGTGGCATTTTTTATTGCATCGGCAGAAGTCTTTGTTTGAGTAAGTTCTGTATCTATTTTATTTATCTCTGTTTGATATTTTTGCATTACCACGCCATATTTCTGAACAAATATTTCATCATATTCTCTTTCAACATCAGTCCACACTTCAGACGGTAATTTTTTGAAATACAAAATTTTACACAATGCGATATAATAATCTTCCTGCGTTATACATTCCACATTCCTTGGCTTTACGGTTCTTATCACTGCATTTAATAGATGAGTGTCTGCATTTTCAACCTCATTTAATACATGATTATAATACAGCTCTCCCAATTCCTTCATAGATGTCTTTGTAAAAATTTGATTGTCCATCCAATCATCTAATTTTTTTGTTATATATTGAAAAATATTATCACATATTTTTTGCTTTTCATCTGCTGTCATATCTGAACATCTCCCTGTTTTTTATTATTATACTATATTTGCGAGAAGTTGTCTACCTGTGCGACTATGTAAAAGGCGGCATCAGCTCAACGCCAATGCCACCTTTTACAAAACCAAACCGATATAAATTTTCGCCTTATTTAGATATTTGGGACTACATTAACAGCGACAAAGTATTTGTCCTTGATAAAACAATTACTGACTTTCACTTCTCACTCAAAGCTATTTGCAACTCGGCAAAACGTGTCTGTATTATTTTTTTGAATTATTTCATTCAATATTTTCCAATCAGATGACGAAAGAATATCCTTAAGTCTTCTACAAATAATTCGATATAAGTTTTCTTCAAAAGTCAACCACTTCTCATCATAAATAATCTGGTCTCTTGCAGAATTTAGATTCAAGTCACTATTTACACCAATATCCAGTCTAAAAGAAAAAGGAAATGGTATTTTAAGGACTGCTTTCGACATCCTATTGGAATAATCAGGAAACAAGTTGTAAGGAACTTCTATTCCATGTATAGATAATGAGGATTCGGATTTAAATCTTTCCGACCATGATGTATTTGTATCAATTTCACCGTCTTCATCTACTGAAATGCTTGTTGATGTTTCTGTAATACAATTAGTTTTATATTTTATATTTGAAGACAGGGTATAAATCTCACCATCAATTTCAACATCTTTTGATAATATTTCAATTTCCTCTGCTGGCAAGCCATTTTTAGCAAGTATTCCTATACAACCTCTCCCTTTAAATCCATACTCTTCACAAGTCAAATCAATATCTATTTTACGGATATTTTTTGTATTATTCCAAGAATAATCTAATAAAGGTTCTAAATCTAAATCATCAAAATAATCACTTGAGTATAATTCGCTTCCTTTGTTTGTTTCAATCTCAATTTGCACTGCTGGATTTGGCACAATGGCTTTTATACACTGCATAAATTCTTCTTCATTCATTCTATCCCACGGATGCACTGGACGTAATGTTAATATAGTATCCGTTCCAGGTTCTTTTTTATCAGAATCCGAAATAACAAAAAGACTTTCATAACCTTCAATCGATATATGCAATGCTTCATCGCACTCGAATCTTTCTCTAATTCTCCTAGTTGTCACTTCCATAGAGTCACATACCATAAAACATGAAAGAATGCCTATACCAAATCTAGATATCGGAGTGAACGAAGATTTGAACGAAACCATTAACTCACTAAATTCCCGAGAAGAATAATATGAGCATCCGACATTGGTGTAATAATTATCAATTATATGTTGGTTCATGCCAACACCATTATCACTTACTCGCAAATAATCAACATTATTTTTTGTATATAATGACACATTAACTTTAGGGGTGTACTCTATCCCCCATAACTCAGAGAGTTTTTGTCTAAGCAAACAAGCATCAATAGAATTTTGTAACAATTCACGCAATGCAACTTCTGGCTTACCATACAGCTTAGTTCCCATTAACAAATCAATTATTTGTTTCTTACTTAATGAAAATTTTGTGTCATGGTAACGATAAATAGACTTTCCTGAGATTATATCTTTTTTAGCTTGTATTTTTCTTCTATCTACTTGAGGTGGCAATGGAATTTTATAGACCTCCACATCAATATCCATTCCCTCATCTGATAGATTAGACAAAATAACAGTGCCATTCCTCAATTCTTCATCAATTTGATCGCAAAAAGCAAGAATAGTCGCTTCAATTGCAGGGTGTTCGCACTGAGCCGAAAATAAAAGTTTTCTGGGCGATATTGTCCATGCATTTATACTTTGATGCTTTTTCCATTCACTCAACGATACAGGATTTTTTACAGCCAGATGAGAAAACAGAACAGAAGGTGTTCTTTTAGGGTCAAAATCAATTATATCGGCTAATCGTAATACTGTTGCCACAAATGGAATACACAGGTATTCATCTTGACCACAGACTCTAAAGGTTTCCATTTGGAGCAAATATGTGTAACTTTCATTATGGCTAAAACAAATCGTTGCCAAATCCTCCGTTAAATCTGTATCTTGGTATACTATTACCCCTGCCCAATACTTTGCGATAATTTCCCTTGCACGAATCGAATGAGTTGTTCTTATATATTCAGTAACAATATAATCTTCAAGAAGCTGCGCTTTCGAAAACTCTTGTTCTGCTTCAAGCCGTTCAATGTCAGCTAATTGATGTGTATACGTTAGACGAAAACGAGCAAATTTTTCTCTTTCTTCTTTTAATTCCTCGTCATATTCTGTCTCAGGAAGTTGATTTTTCCATGCTAATATATGCTTTTCATCAGGAGCCATACCTATATCATGTAGGAATACTGAAACAATCAACATGAATAAGTCTGGCGTAGATAGTTTTCTCATGTTTTCTTGCGGAATAAGTTTTCCAATAATAGTGAGCATATTAAAAATATGAGTATCATCATGCAGGGTGAACTCAGGCATATTTTTAATCACTGTCTTTAGGCGTTCAACTGCAAAAGTACCAACTTTCGCTACAAGAGCCAATACTTCATGTTGATTATTCCTTTCACAATTATCTTTTAATTGCTGATAAACTACCGACTTATTTAATTGATTTTCCAAATATTCATTCATATAATATTCCTTTCGTGCATTTAACGGCCAAAATTCATAGCAGTATCACAACGTATTTTTCTTATCATACCATATAGATTAAATTTTTTCTATCTCTACTACTATGTAAAAAGACGATATCAGTTCCACGCCAATGACGCCCATTCTCGGTTATAGTATTCCTGTCTTTTTGAGATACCCAACGCTGTCATAGCACCCTCTGAAATAGATTGCTTCCTGCTGCATATCGCTGAGCCTGTTCCGAAGCTCCAAAACTTCTATCAAACTCCTTTGCCAACATCTCCATAGTTACTCTTGTCTTATCAGCTTCAGTAAAATTACGTAAGCACTGGCCCAAAGCAATTTTATATGTTGCGGTATTCAACCCATACAGAGTTAACATTCTCCACAATTCTTTGTCACTAAACTCCTGCATTAATGCACCTCCGTTTATTTTTTATCTTTTAGGGCTTTAAACAGCCAAGCACTTGTACCTCCAGCAATAGCTAATTCGGGACTGATTACATGTACCGCCATAAAATCGGCTGCTATCCCCAATGCTCCTGCTGCTCCTACTAATTCTTTTGACACTGCAGCTCTACTTGTAGTTCCTGCAAGAATAGATGGTGTTAACATATTTGCTTTCGCAAGAAGTTCTTCTCTATCTTTTGCCTCGTATTTATCTGGATTATCAATAAATACATCCAATAAATATTTAAGCATTTCTGTGTCACCAGGTGAGAAAGCCATTTCTGCATCAAGTACAGCTCTAATAGCAATATACTGAGTTTTATTTAATTTATTTCGCTTAGCCTCTAGATTATTTATAGTTTGTCTCGTAACACCAATGCGATCACCTAACTCCTCTGCTGTCCAACCAGCAGCTCTACGAATTAATAATAAATGATCTTGCAATTTTTCTATTTCGTTCATATGGCACCTCCTATGTTTACATTATATACTTTGACAAATATTTTGTCAATAAGCAAACTATTTTCCAGCACATAACAAAAAAGCCGATAAGCAAATCACTGCGATTCACCTACCGGCCTTTTAGCTTTTTACCTTATTCAGTTTCCACTTTAAACTCTGTTCCATCATAAAACTTTATCTGAACATCGCCTTCGATGATTGATACAAGAATCTTTCTGTTCGGTTCTGCTTCCAGCATCGCCAGTTCCAGCTCCAGAGCCTCTTTTTCTTTTCTCTTTTCTTCAAGAATTTTTCTAACATCTTTTAAATCTGCCATATCTATTCACCTCGACTTTCTATAAAAATTCATTTTGATTACACTTGAAATATAACACACTTTTTATATTTTTCCTACCTTGTATAATAACTTTATTTTTATAACGTATTTCGATATTGCAGACAAAAAATAACAGGTGACATACAAATCTTGTACATCACCTGTTCACTATTGATTTATTCAATTACCATTATACAAACATCTGCTGTAACAGACCTTTCTTCATTTCTTCCCACGCTGCTAATGTTGCTTTCTGTTTCTCGATTACATCATCAAGTGCTGAAAGACAGTCTGCAATTTTCTGCTGTTCAGCAAGACAAGGAATCTGCATAGGAATTTCAATCATATCTTCCTGATTCAATTTCCCCCGACTAGGATTATTGATATACATACGAATATCTTTATGTTCCAATGCATAGAAAAAATATTTTCTGTTTCCATATGGTCTTAATACATGAGCATGATTGTTCACCCAAAATTTTCCTGTTGCAAATTGTGCAATCGCTTTATTCCAAAAATCATCAAATGGTCCAGCATCTTCTGCCAATAATACCAATGGTTCATCAAATAAATAATCATCAATGTAATCTTGAATATTTGTCGAACCATAATATGCATATTTTCCAGAAATTCTATTTTCTTTTGAAACAGGTTTTCGCAATGAATCTAAAATATCACAACATTCACCCAGCTTCTTTTCTTCCCAATCTGGAAACTCACTTCCGTCATCTGCTTTGAATCTGACTTCCTGACTGAACAGCTTCTGCATCACACCTTTTTTACGTTCTTCCCACGCTTCGACAGTTGCTTTCTGTTTCTCAATGACTGTATCAATCGTTGATAAGAAATCTGCAATTTTCTGTTGTTCTGGAAATGATGGAACTGCCTTTTTAATTTTCACAAATTGTGAGTAATGAACTCGTAATTTCTCAATCAGCGAACCTGTTGCTATTGAAAAATAATAATTTAACATTCTAGGTGTAACCAAATAATTTTCCCAAAAAGCCAATGTACTATCATCTTTCAATGAAAAAACATCATAATAACCTGATACGCTAACACTGAACTTTTCATGATTAACTTTTAATGCTCCAAAACGCAAATTCATCGGATTATATACAAATGCATTAGGTGGTACAATTTTATAATTGTCACCTTCTTTTTTCACCAAAAACTCTCGTTCATATCGTTCCGTCTTAGGTTGCACACCAGATTCAATAGTTAAACTATATAATGGATATGAATCTTTATCTGATGTTTTTTCTGAATGTGTAATTAAAAAATCTCCAAAACTTTTTTCTTCCCAATCTGGAAAATCTATTCCATCATCATTCTTAAACCTCAGCATTTATTTCACCCCTTTCTACAATTCTACACTTTTCATCTTGCTCATGTCATATGATATTTCATGAGAATCCCACTGAGTTATATGTTTAATGTCAATTACACAAACTTCTGGTAAATCTGGTTTCTTGTCACCCTGCGGAACCTCATAATATTTAAATGGTGCATACCAGATGAGATAATCTATTCTTAATTTTTTCAGGATATTTACAAACATACTATCCCAAAACCAATAATGAGGTTGTCCTTTTACCACACCATTATTCATCACTGATTCCATTTCAAAATAAGCCGATGATTCATCTAATACCAAAAAAATCGTCTTATATCCCGGATGATTTCTTTCATATAAATCAATTTGATTATTGTGTTTCATAAGGACACGCTCAAAATTAGAATAGTAAAATTTATAATTATGGTCTTTATCTGTCGGTAAATCCGTAGTAGCATTTACAATAACACTTTTCACATTCGGAAAACTATCCAATATACCACTTTTACGAATTTCTTTTTGCATTATGCTTTCTTGTTGATTTGTTGGATTTACAATTTTACCATTCTTATTTTCAAAAGCGTGGTCATCTACTCTCATTACATCCATCATGAATTTTAATTCATCATTATAAAAATCAGGCGGTGGGTCTGACTTTCCAGAGGAATTACTCCATGATTTCCATTCTTCCGCATCATGAATTAAAGCAAAAACTTCTTTCGTAATCCCAATATCGTTTGACAGAAGAACCTTATTTAATTTTACCCCCTGTAACCACTCAATAATTTTTAATTCATCATCAAAAAAATTCATACACGACACCCGCCTTTACAGTCCAAGCTGTCTCATAAAACTTTCAGCCTTATCAATGGCAGCTTTTGTTTCTGAGTCCAGTGTCTGAATCTTTGCTTTTACAGCACCTAAATCAACAGGTTCTTCTTCCTCGAATGTATCAACATATCGTGGAATATTCAAATTGTAGCCGTTTTCTTCAATTTCGGTCATATCTGCTACATGAGCAAATTTATCTACATCTACACGCTTTGCATATGCACCTACAATCTTATCAATATGCTCCTGTTCCAAGATGTTCTGATTCTTTCCAGCCTTGAACTCCTTGCTTGCATCAATAAAAAGAATGTTGCCAGAATTACCATTTCTCTTGCTTTTCAGCACCAGTACACACACTGGAATACCTGTTCCATGGAACAGATTTGCAGGTAATCCGATAACTGCATCCAGTCTGTTCAGGTCTTTAATGATATACTTACGAATTGCTTCTTCGGCTCCACCTCTGAACAATACACCATGTGGAAGTAATACAGCCACACGTCCGTCTGCATCATCCATGTGATAAATCATGTGTTCTACAAATGCAAGGTCAGCCTGTCCCTTCGGTGCTAGCTTTCCAACTCCGCTGTATCGTGGGTCATCTTCAAACTTCTTATCAGCAGACCATTTCAGAGAATACGGTGGATTGCAGACCTGTACAGTCAGCTTCAAATCATCACCGTACTTGTCATCTTTCAAGGTATCACCTTTATAGATGTCAAAATTCTGCCAGTCTACGCCATGCATAATCATGTTCATACGGCTCAAGTTATATGTAGTCGCATTCAGCTCCTGACCATAGAAATGTCCTACACGTCCAGTTGTCAGATGCTTCTGTACTTCTAATAACATAGATGCAGAACCGCAGGTACAGTCACCGACGGTCTTTGCTTCGTCCAGTCCAAGGGATGCAAGTGTAGCACAAAGTCTACTCGGTCCGGCAGGGGTGAAGAACTCTCCACCTTTCTTCCCAGCATCTGAAGCAAACAGACCAATCAGAATCATATATGCTGTAC
>UMCI01012829.1_pt1 | contig 14257 bp, 8 predicted proteins | sample 1964211 | NCBI WGS metagenome assembly UMCI01 (sample SAMEA4835966, study PRJEB28245) | human gut metagenome | biome: gut microbiome; material: fecal sample | place: Denmark | collected 2008 | reverse complement strand
TGCGGCGCATCATCAGCCACTCGCCGCGGTCGTTCACCACCACGCCGCCCGCCGCTTCGATCTGCGTAAAATCAGCCGCAAAAGAGCGGAACGCCGCGTCGGGATCGGCAGAAACGACTGCGACGCAGTTGTGCGATTCGAGAATTTTCGTTACCTTCGCTCGTGATAGGTCCGCCGGATCTACGGGCACGACGGCATAGCATTCGCGGCCGGGCGCGTCCGAAGTGAAAATCACGGATTTATCTGCAAAATATACGGTATGGTTCATGCCGATCGGATTTGAATGCAAAAATACGAATAAATAGAAGAAACCCGACCGAAAATGAAAAAATTACTCCTTTTTATGGCTATTGCAGCTACGGGACTGAGCGCATGCGACGACAGGCGGCCGCAGCCCCTTACCATCGACAATGCCCTGACGGCCGATGAGATCGCCGCAGGCATTCTCACCCCTGAGGTGATGTGGAAAATGAGCCGTGCAGGCTCCTCGTCGCTCTCGCCCGACGGGCGTACGCTCCTCTATGCGCAGACCGACTACAACATGGCCGAAAACCGCGGCGTGACGACCATCTGGGTCGAAGACCTTGCGACCAAGGCCGTGACGCGCCTGACCGACACCGCGTCGAACAACGCCGATCCCAAGTGGAGCGCCGACGGGGAGAAGATCTACTTCCTCTCGGACCGCAGCGGCTCGATGCAGGTATGGGAAATGACGCCCGCAGGCGGCAACGCCAGACAGCTCTCGGCGTTCGACAAGGACGTCGAAGGCTTCGGCATCAGCCCCCGCGGCGACAAGGCATGGTACGTACAGCGCGTCGAGGTCTGCGACCGCAAGTCGTCGGACGTCTACAAGGACATGGACAAATCGAAGGCCCGCATCTACGACGACCTGATGGCCCGCCACTGGAATTACTGGGACGAAGGTTCCTACCTGCATATCTTCGTCGGCGACTTCGGAGCCGAGGGGCTGAAACCCGGCGTGGACATCATCGGCAAGGACGCCGCGTGGGACGCTCCGCTGGCGCCCTACTTCGACATGGCCGAAATCGCGTGGAACAACGCCGGAACGATGCTGGCGTACACCTGCAAGCCGCTGACCGGCACCGAGTACGCCGTTTCGACCGATTCGGACATCTTCGTCTACGTCCTCGAAAACGGCGTGACGCAGAACATCTGCAAACCCGTAAACGTCAATACCGGCGAGCCGATCGCGGACATGGCCACGATGGCGGGTTACGACAAATACCCCGTCTGGTCGCCCGACGACCGGCAGATCGCGTTCCTCTCGCAGCGCCGTGCCGGCAACGAGTCGGACAAGGCGCGCCTGTTCCTCTACGACTGCCAGACGGCCCAAATGCAGGACCTGACCGAGGATTTCGACTACAACGCCATGAACGTCGTCTGGAGCGGCAGCGACATGCTCTACTTCATCGCCCCGATCGAAGCCACGCACCAGATATGCCGCATCGCGCCTTCGGTCGGCGAAGTCGAAGTGGTGACCCGCGGCGACCACGACATCAACGCCTTCTCGATGGCGGGCGACAGGATCGCCGCCGAAATGTGTACGATCTCGATGGCCACGGAGTTCTTCGACGTGAATCCCGCCGACGGCACGCTGACGCAGATTTCGGCCATCAACAAACCCGTCTACGACAATATTAGAATGGGCGAGGTGCAGAAACGCTGGGTCAGGACCACCGACGGCAAGCAGATGCTGACGTGGGTGATCCTGCCTCCCGACTTCGATCCCGCCAAGAAATACCCCACGCTGCTCTACTGTCAGGGCGGTCCGCAGAGCGTCGTTTCGCAGTTCTGGAGCTACCGCTGGAATTTCCAGCTGATGGCGGCGCAGGGTTACGTCGTCGTGGCGCCCAACCGCCGCGGCCTGCCCTCGTTCGGACAGGAGTGGCTCGACCAGATTTCGGGCGACTATTCGGGCCAGAACATCCGCGACTACCTCTCGGCCATCGACGACGTGGCGAAGGAGCCTTGGGCCGACGAGACCCGCATGGGATGCGTCGGCGCATCGTACGGCGGATATTCGGTCTATTTCCTCGCCGGATGCCACGAGAAACGGTTCAAAGCCTTCATATCGCACTGCGGCATCTTCAACTTCGAGTCGATGTACGGCCAAACCGAGGAGCTGTTCTTCATCAACAACGATTACGGAGGTCCCTACTGGGATCGGTCGAACGAAGTCGCACAGCGCTCCTACGCCAATTCGCCGCACAAATTCGTCGGGAAATGGGACACGCCGATGCTGATCTTCACGGGCGAATACGACTTCCGCATCCCCTACACGCAGTCGCTCGAAGCGTTCACCGCCGCCCGCGTCCGCGGAATCCCGGCCCGTCTGGTGGAGTTCGAAAACGAAGCCCATCAGGTGTTCAAACCCCAGAACTCGCTCGTCTGGAACCGCGAGTTCTTCGGCTGGCTGAACAAATACGTAAAATAACCGCCTGAAAGGCTCGATACGAAGGCCGTCCGGTGATCCGGACGGCCTTTCTCGTTCGCCTGACACACCTTTTCGCTCTTTATCAAAGCATTTCAGCCCGACCGCCATCTGTCAAATCAACCGATTCGTTGAAAAAACACGCCTGTTCGTTGAATTTATTTTCATCTCAGTCAGGACCTTCCTACATTTGCTTCCGACGCAATTAACAGATTTTGACTATGAAGAATGTAACCACCCTCCGGGCGGGGAAGCTGTGCTATGTCACACCCCTGCTCGAACAGATCGACGTGCAGCCCGAAAAGGGATTTGCCAACTCCTTCCCCGGCGGCGGCGTAGAGCCGACCGGCGTAAGCTACGACGATTTCTATTTGGACAACGAATAAAAAACGGCGCAGCTATGAAAAACTCCTATAAAGCTTTGGCAATCCTCGCTGCGGCCGCATTGTCCGCGGGCTGCAGCAGTTACGACGAGACGAACGATCCGGCACACGCCGGCAACACGTTCGTAAAACTCCGCGCCGATGTCGCCGACGACGCCGAAACCCGCGCCGGCATCTCCGTCGGAGAAAGCACATTCACCGGATACTGGGAAGACAACGACGCCATGGGAGTTCTTTTCACCGCTCCCGGCTCCTCCCCGGAACTCCGGCCGTTCACTTACAACGACAGCGACTTCGCATTCGAAGGAGAACTGCCGGCGCAGACCGGAGCGTGGCAATACATGGCTTTCTATCCCCATGCGACCGTAAACGGCACCAAAGCCAGTATCCCGTTCGGGAACCTGCGCACCCAGAGCGGCAACGCTTTCAACTGCGCCTCCGACGCGCTGGCGGCCCCCATCCTGAGCTTCGCCAATGCCGAACCGGGCAAAACCGACGAAGGCGATCCGATCCGATTCACTCTCAGCCGCCTGACCTCGATTCTCAATCTGGAGGTGAAAGGCGGCGCCAATGCCGACAAAGTCCGCTACCTGCTGCTGACTTCGGAGAACGAAGCCCAGACGCTCTCGGCCGAGAGCATCGACTTCGACATTTCGGACACGGGATCCGGGCTTGCATTCAGCCAAACCGCTCCGTCGAACGTCATCGCGCTGGGCTTCGAGCAGGGCACGGCTCCCGACGCCAACGACATCAACGCCTTCTTCAACATCATGCCGGGGAGCTACGACAAACTGACTGTAGACGTGATTACGGCAACCCGGATCGGTACGGTCGCCATCGAACGCGGGGCAGACAAACCGTTCGCCGCAGGCAAGCTCTACAAGCGCGCCGAAACGCCCGTCTTCGCTCCGCTCGAAGCTCCGTCGTTCGACTGGCCCGGACAGGATATCGACCAAGCGCACGAAATCACCGTGGACGACAACAACCAGCTCACCTACTCCGCCGCCATCAACATCCATGTACCGGGAGGCATTGCCGGTCTGGAAGTTGATGTTTCGTCGCCCGTACTGAGCATGCTGGGCATTTCGAAACTCAATCTGTTCAACGATTCCGAAGTCATCGAGGGAATCTCCTTCGCCGATCTCGGACTCAGCTGCCAGACCGAAATACAATATAAAAAAGAGTGCGTTTTCGACATCACGGCACTCGTGCCGATGATCCTCCTGCTGGGTCCCGACCCCGGCAGCGAACACGTCTTCGACGTCAAGGTAACCGATCTCGCGGGGCAGGTGACCGAGCAATCGCTGACCTTCACGGCCCCGGCGCTCGTGCGGGTAGATCAAACGGACCTTTGGAAAAACACCGCCTCGCTGACGATCAGCAATCAGTTCGCCGACGCCGGCAGCGTCGCACTGGAGTACCGCATCAAGGGCGAAAGCGCATGGAACGCCGCCAGCGTCTCCGGGCCGAACGACGACGGCAGCCGCACGGCCCTGATCAGCCCCGACTGGACCGCCGGCACCAACGAAGCGGGGCTGACGATCCATAGCGTCGATCCCAAGACCGGCATCTTCGCCCGCAAGAGCTACGAATACCAACTGCTCGCCGACGGCGCAACGGTCGCTTCGGGCGAATTCACGCCCAAAAACAACCTCGGCGACATCATTCCCAATGCAGGCATGGAGAGCTGGAGCACGAAATCGATGAAAAAGATCATAGGTTCGACCAACGTACCCTATCCGAATGCCGTCAAATACGAAGAGGCAACAGGGACCGACAAATTCTGGGACAGCGGCAACAACGGCTATATGACCAGTTCGGGAACCGACAAATTATGCACTCAGGCAACATATCCCGGCATGGTCGGTGATTATTGCGCGCAACTCGCCGCGAAGTATGCAGTCATCGCATTCGCTGCGGGCAACCTCTACACCGGAGATTTCGTGATGGACGGCACGGTCGGTTACGCACAATTCGGACAGCCGTATACCTATTCCGCACGTCCCGCCGCCCTCAAACTGAAATATGCCGCCGAGATAGGCGAAATCAACCGGGTCAAGAACGATCCGCCCGTAAGCACCGGTCTCGACAAAGGACGCATCTTCGTCTGTATCGTAGAATGGAGCGACCGCCATGCGGTGCAATCGGGCACCACGGTAGACAAAACGACGTTCTGGGACCCGGAAACCGTATCGAGCCTGAACGAAGGCAAAATCATCGGCTACGGTTCCGCCTACATCACGGAGTCTCACACCGGCAGCATGAAGGATCTGGAGCTTCCGATCGTCTATTACGAAAAGACGGACACGCCTCCGACGGGCAACTACACGCTGGTCATTTCGACCGCGACCAGCTATCTGGGCGACTACCTGACCGGATGCGACGCAAACAAACTCTGGGTAGACGATTTCGAGTGGGTATACTGATCTCCCGATAACAAACCCGAAGGCCCCGCAACCTTCACCCCGACCTCCCTGCGCCTGCAGGGAGGTTTCTTGTTAATTTCCACCGCCTTGTAATATTGCCGCAATCGATTCCGGTTCCACAAGGCAAATATGCCTTTTCGTGATGAAACACTGCCCGTTCGTTGAATTTATTTTCAAAAGAACCAATTCCCGTCTATTTTTGTCATAAAACTTTAAACTATTGCATACCATGGGAATTGTATCAACCACGAAAGGGGGGGGGGAAATACTCCGCCCCGATGATCGAGACGATTGAGGTCGCCGCGGAAAAAGGATTTGCCACGTCCGGAGACGTCCCTTCCTCCGACGGAATCAGCCCCCTGAGCTGCTACGACGATTTTTATTTGGGCGAAAACGAATAAAAAACCGGCAGCCATGAAAAAACAAGTCTCTCTTTTAACGCTGACCGCAGCGCTTCTCCTCGGCGCGTGCAGCACCTACGAGGAAGTTCCCGCAACATCCGGCGACGGAGCAACTGCCGTCGGTTTTCTCGCCGATATCGCTCCCCGCGAACAAAGCCGCGCCGACATCAACGTCGATTTCGGCACCGGTCTTACCGGTACATGGAACGGCGAAGACAACCTCGGCGTTCTCGCCAACGACTTCACGAAGCTCCTGCAATTTACGTACGCCCCAGACAGCAAGGCTTTTACAGGCTCGCTCACCGGCACCGCAGGCACTTGGGCGTACCGCGCCTTCTACCCCCACAACGGAAACGCAGCTGTTTCCGGCACGACCGTAACGGTTCCTTTCAGCGCCCTGCGCACCCAGAACGGAAACAAATACAACAGCGAATTCGACATCATGGCCGCCGACGCCATCACCCACAACGACGCCGAGCCGGGCAAAACGCCGGAAGGGAATGCCGTAAAGTTCAATCTTCACCGCATCACCTCGATCCTCGCGCTCAAACTGCAAGGCGGCGCTGCGTCGGAGAAAATAGCCTCCGTCATGCTGACGTCGGAAAAACCGATCGCCTCCGAGCAGCTGACCTTCACCGTTCCCTCGGACCCGAACGCCGCGGCTATCAACCCGACGCTGGTCGCCGAAGGCACCTCCGCAACAGGCTCTCCCATCTCGATCGACTCGAAGCACATCACCGTCACCTACGCCGACGGCACGGCTCCTTCGGCCGATTACAGCGAGACCTTTTTCAACGTGCTCCCTGATGACAGCTACGGCGCTCTGACCTTCTCGGCCTGCACCGACAAAGGCAACGCAGCAAGCTTCACGATCACCCGATCGACGCCCGTCGTCGCCAACTGGGTCTACACGGTGGACAAGACCGTATCATTCGCCCAAGCCGCAGCCCCGACCGTCGAGTGGATCGGCCACGAAGACCTTACGACACCCACCGAACTGCTCGAAAGCGGCAACAGCGCCGACATCCGAGTCAGCGCACCGGGCGGCATCAAGTCGATGCAGGTGGAGATCACCTCCGCTCCTTTGGCACCACTGCTTCCCTCGGTCAATCTTGCCGAATCCATGGATTTAACGAATCCTGCCACGGAAGAGATGGCAAGCATGCTTGCCCAACTCGGCTTTCCGACTCCGGCACAACTGCTCAACCAGCAGCATGTGTATTTCCAGATCGGCGGTCTGATAGACATGCTCGCCATAGTCTGCGCCGATGTAACCGAAACGACGAACTCCGATTTCAAGTTCACCGTCACGGACAATGCAGGGCAGGAAACAGTCATCACGCTGAAATACGTAAAAACAGTCGTTTCCCCCATTACTTACAACAACGACGCAGACCTTTGGGCCAATACAGCATCGTTTACCTTGAACATCCCTGCCGATGCGACATCCGTTTCCGTGCAATACAGAATCAAAGGTCAGACTACATGGAACGACGCCGATATTACAGCCAATGCAGACGGGTCCCGCACGGCCAAAATCAGCCCGACATGGACTGAGGGAACAAATGACGCAGGCCTTACCATATATACTGTCAATCCGGAAACCGGGATATTCGCAAAAAAGACATACGAATATCAGTTGAACATCGATGGTTCCATTATAAAATCGGGAGAATTTACTCCGGCGAATAACTCCGGCGATACGATCGAGAACGGCGATATGGAAGGCTGGAGCACCAAAGCAGCCCCGGACAATGCCTCGAAAACGATTCCCTACCCAAACGTATCGGGGAATACGTTCTGGGCAAGCGGCAATAATATGTATATGGCATCAATTACGGGCGGAAAAGCGGCAAAACTATGTTTGCAAAATACAACCAAAGCAGGCAGAGGTGGTGACTCATGTGCCGAAATGTCAGCTCAGAATGTTTTCAGTGTATTCGCTGCAGGCAATTTATTCACAGGTGATTTTACGATGGAAGGCTCTGTAGGATATGCCCAATTCGGTCAAAAATACACATATTCAGCCCGCCCCGTTGCACTGAAATTGAAATACGCAGCAACAATAAACCCGATCGATAAAGTAGCAAACGACGCTCCGGCATCCAAAGGCGATATAGACAAAGCCCGCATTTTTGTTTGCATCATAGATTGGAATGCACGCCATAGCGTCCAATCCGGCACCTCAATAAATGCTGAGACATTTTGGGATCCTGCAACCAAATACAGCCAACCTGAAGGAGACATAATCGGATACGGGTCTTATTTTATCACGACAAGTACCGACGATACCATGCAGGAGCTAACTATCCCGATCAATTATTACAAAAAAACGGATATAGCTCCTAACCCCGAAGAGAAATATACCATGATCATATCATGCGCTACCAGCTACTTGGGCGACTATCTGACAGGTTCGTATACCAACAAACTCTGGGTAGACGATTTCGAGTGGGTATACTAATCCTCCGATAACAAACCCGAAGGCCCCGCAGCCTTCACCCCCGACCTCCCTGCGATTGCAGGGAGGTTCTTTTATTCAGGTACCGCCCGCACCGCGAAAGAAGGGCGCGCAAGCCATTTCCCGGCAGCGGAAAGACACCCGAAGAGAGGAGAATCCGGCCCGACGGCATGCGGCGTGTCGGGTGTTCGTGATGAAAAATGCGCCGTTCGTTGAATTTATTTTACAAATCCGCGGCGCATGCCTATTTTTGCACATTGTCAATAAAAGGCATGCATCCATGCGAACAAAAAACCAAACATCCCGACCCAAACAGACGCTTCGGGACGTTTCGTATAAAGGCGCCCCGGCAGGTACAGTCAAAGCGGCAGATGCGGCTGCCGAACCGGCAGCGCCGTCCGCAAACGGCACGACCGACAACACTCACCATTGAACGACCGGAATACCATGAAAAGACAACTCATATACTTAATGGCATCGGCGGCCCTGCTGGCGGCCGGATACTCCACGGAAAACAAGGCTGAAGGCACGGAATACGGCACGCTGAAGGTCAGCTGCACCGCCGACGGTTCGATCGACGCCGCATCGGACGACACTTCCCGGATGCCGGCCGCGCCCTCCGTCCCCCAAGCCGGCGATTTCACGCTTACGGTCACCGGAGAATCGGGGACGCAAAAATGGGATACGCTCGCGGAATTCGAGCAAAGCGAAACCGTCTTCCGGATGGGCGCCTACACTGTCTCCGTCGCCCACGGCGACCCCGATGCGGAGGGAATCGACAAGCCTTATTATGCCGCGGAGAAGAGCGTCGAGGTGCTGCCCCGCCGCGCTGCAACGGTGGAGATGACCGCTACGATCGCCAACTCGCAGACGGTGGTCCGCGCCACGGAACAGTTCCTCAACTATTTCCACGACGCGCAGTTTACCGTAACGACGGCATCGGGCAACCAGTTCGACTTCACGCCCGGCAGCACGCCCGCCGACGAGCCGGTATTCGTCAAAAGCGCCACGACGCTCAAGGTAACCGGCACGGCACGCCGCCAGAGCCAGACCGGAACCGACGAGGGGCCTAAGGTCACCTTCTCCGAGCAAACGCTCGAAGCCACCTCGCCGCGCACCTGCCACATTTTCACCTTCGACGCCAAGGATGCGGGCAGCGTCACGCTGACCGTCACACTCAGCGACGACTACACCGAAACCCGGCAGATCGACTGCGAAGTCAACGAGGGGGCCATAGACGATACCAAATAAGGAATAAAAAACAGCAAAAGATATGAAGACATTTACCAGACTTTTTACGATGTTGGCGGTTGCAGCGTTCGTTGCGGCAGGCTGTGTGAACGAAGAACCTCCCTACAAGGAGGAACCCAAGCCGACACCGGGCGACGCGACGGGCTTCCTGTCGGTAAGCGGCCTTTCGATGCGGGTGGTCTATGACGAGACGGACGTTCGTCCCGACGACACTTCGGACCAAACGCAAAGCCCGCAGGCCGTATCCGGCACCCGCGCCGAACAACCCGACGTGGACGGTTTTATCGTAGAGATTCTCGACGCCGACAACGCGCAGGTATTCAAAAAAACCTATGCCGAACTCAAACAGCAGCTCGCCGAGCCGATGGAACTTCCGGTGGGCGCCTACCGCATGGAGGTGCGCTCGGAGGAGAGCACTCCGGACGTAGCGTGGGAGCACCCGGTCTACGGCGCGACAAGCAGCTTCACGATTTCAAAGGCGCAGACGACCCAACTCGAAGAGGTGGTCTGCACATTGCAGAATATCAAGGTCACGGTGGATTATTCGTCCGAACTGGCCGGCATGCTGGCCGACACCAGCAAGGCGACCATATCGCTGGGCCAGACCAGTCAGGAGTTTCTCAAAACCGAAACGCGCGCGGCCTACTTCAAATCGCTGGACATCGAGAATACGCTGGATTTCAACTTCGACGGCGTTTTCGCCGACACCGACATCCCCGCGCAGTTCAGCAAGCAGATCACAGGAGTAAAGGCCGGCCAGTGGCGTAAGATTTCGGTCGTAATCAACTATGCCGACAAAGGAACGCTTCTGTTTCAGGTAACGGTGGACAACAACATCATTCAGGACAACTCTTTCGTCGTAGACGGCACCGACAACCTGCTGGAAGAGCTTCTCGAAGACCCCAACGCACCGGCTCTCGCATGGCCCGGACATGACATGTCCAAGCCTTTCACGCTGACGGACGCCATGTTCGACGACAACGGCAACTGCATCGAACCGTTCGTCTTCGACCTCGCATCTCCCAACGGCATCGAATCGCTGCGCGTCAATATCGGCTCGACCAGCAGTCGGTTCATGGCTTCGATGGCGGCAATCCAGCTTCCCGAAACGTTCGACCTCTGCGCGCTCGACGCATCGTCGCCGGCAGGCATCATACTCAAAGGATTCGGCTACCCTGTAGGCGGCGAACTCAAGGGGCAGCAGGCCAAGAGCTTCAACATCGCAGGGCAGATCAAGGCGCTCTACGAATTCGACGGCACGCACACCTTCTCGTTCGACATGACCGACGCCAAAGGCGTCTCGACCGCCGCCGCACTGACGCTCGTCGTGGACAAAAGCGCAGGTCAGACGGGTCCTGCAATCGTCTGGAGAGGCTACGATATCGACAAGCAGTACGAAGTGCAGAAAGACATGGTCATCGACATCGACGTGACCGCGGCCGCAGGCATCAAGTCGTTCTGGGTTACGATCGACTCCGAGGCACTGAAAGATCTGCTTCCGGTCATCAACATGCCGGAGAAATTCGACATCTGCGACATTCCGGCCGATCTGGCCGCGATTCTCCACGACGAATTCGGATTCCCGATCAACGAGCAGGTGAAGAACCAGACCGCCGTAATGTTCTCGATCACCAAATTCGTCGAGATACTGCTGGAGATTCCGGGCGAGCATAACTTCGTCCTCGACGTGACGGACAACAACAACGTATTGACGCACAAGACCGTCAAACTCATCGTTAAAGCCGCCGAATAATGAAAAGACACATCACATATATCGCCATGCTGCTCACGGCACTCACCGGCGCGTCATGCTCGCAGGACGAAACTCCTGCCGGCGACGGGCGCACGGGCGTGATGGCGATGACGATTTCGACCTCGCGGGCGGAAACCAACAGCGAATACGATCCGCTGCAATACCAGAAAGTGTATATCTATAACAGCGAGGGCGGGCTGCTCCGCAAATACGCCGCGAAAGACGACATTCCCGAACGGCTGGAGCTGCTCTCCGGCACTTACCGCGTAGCGGTCGAGGCGGGCGAAGAGGTCCCCGCGGATTTCTCGAAACGCTTCTACAAAGGCGAGGAGACATTCACCGTCAAACCCGGCGAAACGACCAATGCGGAGGTAGTTTGCAAGATCGCGAACACCGTCGTCGAAGTCAAATTCGACGCTTCGATCGTCGAGAATCTCGATCCGGGCTACTTCGTATGGATAGCCGGCACGGACAAATTCGACGAGGCGGAAGCCGAGTCGGGTGCGGTTCCTGCGCTCAAATTCACGGACGAAGGCACGGGCTATTACACCCTGCCCGCAGGTACAACTTCGCTGGCGTGGATGTTCCGCGGCACGCATACGTCGGGCAAGGAGGTCGAGATGGAAAACATGCTGACCGAGGTCAAGGCCGGCGGCAAATACGTCTTCACCTTCCGCTACTCCCCCGACCTGCCGGGTTATATCGACGCCCTGCTGATCCGCGTCGATACCGAGACGGAAGACAAGGACGACGAGATTATTTTCAGTCCCGATCCGGCCCTTCTCACCGAGGGATTCGACAACGACGAACTGCAGAAATATACGTCCGGCGAGAAAAAATACCGGATCATGGCTTTCGCGGAACTGAAAAAATTCACGGTCTCGGTCGGCGACGACAGCTACGACCTGCTCACCGGCACGCACGAAGGCATTTCATTCTCGCCTACCGATAAATACAACACCGAACTGACGTTGTCCGACGCTTTCTTCGGAGGACTACCGGGCGGCGACCACGCCGTGACTATCCATGTGGAAGACGCCAACGGCGGCAGCAACGAGATTTCGACGACCTACCGTCTGCAGGGATTGGTTCCGGTTACGGAAAAAAGCTACGACCTCTGGGCCAATACCGTAACGCTGCAGGTCGTGGATTTCACCCGGTCGGCAAACGTAACGTTCGGTTTGTGCGGCAGCGACGGCCAATGGAAATACCAGACCGGCACGTCGCAGGGCGACGATTTCATCTCGGCGACCTATGCGCCCGAATGGGAAAATAAGACCGAAGCCGACTGGAGTACGCCCAATACGGTGCTGCCCTATTCGCGAATCAAAGACGGGACCGGCATTTCCGCAGGAAACACTTATGACTATAAAGCCACCATTAACGGCGCAGAGCATACCGGGCAATTCACGACCCAAGCAGGCAATGCCATGACTGACGGCAGTCTCGAAACGTGGAGAAGCGACAAGCAGTTTCCGGGAAGCGGCACCAAATACACGTTCTGGGGAAGCGGTTATAACTCGTTCGCCAAAGACCTGTGCACCCGCGACGATACCATGCCCGGCAGAGTCGGAAGCTATTGCGCCAAACTGACCGCAACCTATAACACGCTGGCCAAGGTTCCTGCTCCGGGTAATCTATTTACGGGAGACTTCGGCATTTCGCTTGTCCCAATGGGTGGCAATGTCTCTTTCGGCAAAAATTTCACCTACAACGCAAGGCCGAAAGCAATCAAATTCAAATACCACGCAACAATCGGACTTGTGGACTACAACCTCCACGAAGGGAAGATTCCCGTCGGCGAAATGGACAAAGCGCGGGTATTCGTATGTATCGTGGACTGGTCGGCCCAGCAAAAGGTATTTGCCGGCACAAAAGCCCCGACAGGCACATGGGATCCGGAGACACAGACCGAAGCAGCCAACGGTCCCATTATCGGCTATGCATCGAAATTCATCGAAGAGACAACCCCCGGCGATGAAATGGTAGAAATCACGATGCCGATAAATTATTACCAGAACACGGCCGTTGCTCCGCAGGGCAAATTCAATATCGCCGTATCCTGCGCAACGAGTGCGTACGGCGACTTTATGGACGCCTGTACGACCAATGTGATGTATATCGACGATTTTGAATGGGTATATTAACGACTAAACGCACGACAATGCGCAAAATAACCATCAGCACGCTCCTGACCCTGCTGTATCTCGCAGGTACGGCTCAGGCGCTGCGTGCGCAGCAGACAACGGAGGACGCGTCCCTCCCGGCCGACAGCGTCGGACAGGAACGCGCGCTCACAATCAATGAAATGCGCCAGCAGCGCGGTCTGACCGACACGCACAACCTCTTCGTCCCGCGCGGACAGTGGATATTCGGAGGTACGGCTTCCTACTCGACCCATTCGAACGAGACCTACCGGTTTCTGGTTGTCGAAGGCATCGAATCGAAGGGTTACACCTTCAAGGTCAGCCCGATGATCGCCTACGCATTGCGCGACAACATGGCCATCGGAGGACGCTTCATCTACTCGCGCTCGCTGCTCAAGCTCGACAAGGCCGACCTCAACCTCGGCGGCGAGGATTCGGACCTCAACTTCGAGGTGAACGACTACTATTCGCTGCGCCACAGCTACTCGGTGGCGGTAATCTGGCGGCAGTACATTCCGCTGGGACGCAACAAACGCTTCGCGCTCTTCAACGAAATGCAGCTGTCCGGAGGCGGCACGCAGGCGCGCTTCGCCAAGGATTCCCCGGTGAAAGGCACCTACGAAACAGGCTACACCTTCTCGCTCGGCGTTTCGCCCGGCATCGTGGCCTTCGCGACGAACAACATGGCCGTCGAAGTAAACGTCGGCGTAATGGGTATCACCTATACGCACACCAAGCAAGTACACAATCAGGTTACGGTCGGCAAGCGCGACGCCAGCATGATGAACTTCAAGGTCAACATCTTCTCGATCGGACTCGGTATGGCATTCTATCTCTAAAATCGGCAAGCACATGAAACGAATCATACTTTCCATCTTCTCGGTATTCATTACGCTCGGCGCCGCTGCGGAGACAGAACAAGCCCGCCCCGCAGTGCAGCAGGCCGAAACCGCTGCCGCCGCGGAAACGCCTTCGGTCACGGC
>UMCI01071050.1_pt1 | contig 14368 bp, 19 predicted proteins | sample 1964211 | NCBI WGS metagenome assembly UMCI01 (sample SAMEA4835966, study PRJEB28245) | human gut metagenome | biome: gut microbiome; material: fecal sample | place: Denmark | collected 2008 | reverse complement strand
TTTGAGCCCACCAATCTCCGACAAAAGTATTCGTTTTCAGAAGATCAAAGCTGGTACTCACACTTCCCTGCGTAGCACTAGCAATCCTGCCAACCTGACCGTTCGGCTGCTGGCTGAGTGTCAGCAGGTGGCAGGTTGCAAGATCAAGAAGGCGCTCCCTTGTATAGATCTTGTTGTCCGGATCATAGGGAGCAAAGCTGTCGGCGTCCGTATTCCCCACGAACTCCACCGCCACATCAAAGTAGAACTGAAGAGTTTCGTCCGGGAATTTAACTTCATCCGAAAACGCAGGATGAAGGATTCGAAATTTTTCAGGATCAAAGACGACGACAGCCATTTTGTTAACCTTCTTCGTTCTTAACTTCTTCAACGTTGACCGATTCAGGATCGATCGGATTGAGGCCGTGGGACGCTTCTTTTAACTCGTCCTCGCGGCCTCTGAATTCTTGAACTGATTTCATCTCAAGCAGGCACGGAATACCGCCATTCACGCCTGTGAATACAGCCTCCTGACCATGCATGCGCTTGATGTTTTCCCAGTCCTCTTTATCGATCTGGAATGCGACAGAGTTTCCCTTGCCCAGCAGGATCCCGTCACGTTTTCCTCTAAGCGAATCATTTACGCCCGGAAAAACGATCGTTTTTGTTCCGCCATTGCCATTCGGCACATCATCAAATTTGAGGCCGTGTGCCAGAGTGCAAGCAATGATCACCGTGGACTGAGTTTTAGCAGTGCTCTTCTTCTGGGTATTGCTGAAATTGTCTGCGACAACCTTTCCGGATGTTGCTTTCTGAGTTGTGTTTGTACGAGCCATTATTTCAATCTCCTAAGAAAGAGGCCCGAGAGATCGGGCCTCCGTAGCTGGTTAGTTCAGGTTAGATGCCGAGCATCGTGGCAACGAGGCTGGGACGACGAATAACAGCGCCCCAAGTTCCGCCAACGACCTTTTGCTTGTAGCTTGACATTTCCGGAACCACACGACCCAAGAAATACTTCTCAGAGAATGCGCAGATACCAGTCTCAATGCCAAACAGGTCTGGAACAGTCATGTACAGCATTTCACCAGCCGTTGTAGTCAGCTCAGGAAGCTGAACAACCTCGATGTTGGGGAATGACTGCTTGAGCATAGTCATGGCCGTAAGACCGAAGGAGTTCGGCTCGGTCAGGTAAGGAGCTCTGGTGTTGCTGACAGCGAGAATGATGCGGGAGTTCTGATCAACCAAACCGCCGTTATTCTTGCTAATTTCAGCCCAAAGCTTGTTAATGTCGTTATAGACAATGTTGGCAGTCTTCTCAGGCTGTGCAGCGCACTTTGCTGTCCACGTAGAGTTAGCGGTAGATCCCGTGGTGATGGAGATCGGAGAAATCGAAGCGTTCAGGTTCGGGTCATTTAACAGACCGTAGACCTTCTTACCTTCGACGCCATAAAGCGCAAACTTGTTGTGAGCCATCGCCATCACGTAAGCAGAAGCCTGTTGTTTAGAAGAAACAACATTCAACTTGGCCTTGGCCGCAAGGCCGACTTCACGATCGCCATACTTGATGACGGTCTGGAACAAGAAGTTTTCGCGAGTCGGGTAATCAACGTTCACGTCTGTGGAGACGTTCTCTGCGAAGTCAGAGTAAGGAGTCACATTGCCGGCATACTCTTCGACCGGGAAGGTGAAGAAGTTATCTGTCCAGTCACCCTTTCTTTCTTCGCCGAAAATCTTTGTAGCGTTCTGGGCGGCAAACAGGATGGGGACGACCTGCGGGTCAATGAATGTCGTGAAGACGGAAGGGACGCCGACAGACACGGGAGTCTGCAATGCGGCATCTCGAGCCATTGCCTTAACCGTTGCATCGTAGTCGACGTTGATCTTACCTTTGGCGTCTGTGGAATAGGACATGAATCCTTTTGCTTCCACACCATGCACGCCTTTTTGCTTTGCTAATTCAAAATCGTTCATTTTTTACCTCAGATTAGGATCCGCTCGCGGCAGGCTGATAACCGAGGCCGTGATTGGAAATGATGATCGTGTCGCCCTTTGCACCAGCCGTCTGAACTGTCCAACCGGTGTCATTTGCGGCGCCGGCAGCACCAAATGTGATGGCGCCAGTGGTCGGATCACAGAGAACAGCTTGACCGATGGTTGCTGCCGCAGGTGCGACGATGTAGTAGTCACCTCGAACGGCAATCGTCAGCTCAGCCCCTTTCGGATAAATGTCCGGAGTATCTGTGCCCAGCTCGATGGACGCTGTGAACGTGCGCTCAACAAAACCGATCGGTTTGGCCCCTGCAGAGCCCTTCAAGGATGCGATTGGGAATTTCACGGCTGTTCCGGTTGTGGAGGCGGCTACAGCAAACGCAAAACCACCGCACTGGACAGTACCGTCAGACAAGTAGTTCTGAGGCGTGTAGACGGCCTGATTGAATGCAACCTGCTGTCCTGGAATACCGATAGCAGGATAGAGACCTACAGATTTTTGAAGCATCAAAAAATCTCCTATTTATTTAACATTGTTCAAAATTGCGCTGACGGCAGTCGGCTTCTCGGTCACCTTGGCGCCGGAGTCTTTCGCACCAGCTAAGGCCTTTCGACCCTGCATGTAGGCGCGATACGCAGAACGAGCTTCGGATGCGGGGATGTTTTTCAAACCGAGTTTCTTGAGTGCTGCCACATAGATGGAACCTGCGGAGTCATAGGATCCGGCACGGATAACACCTAACACCGGCTTGACTTCTTCGATTGCGGCCAGTTCAGAGTAGATGGCGTTTCGGAGAATCTTCATGGAGTCAGAGGCAGAACTCTTTTCTTCTTTGCCATCATCAGGTTTCGGATCCTCATCTTGTGCGCCTTCATCTTTCTTCTGGGCGTAATTCAATCCGGCAGCAAAAGCCTTCTTCTCTTCTTCAGAAGCTTCATCAAGACCACAGGATTTCAGTGCATCTTCTGCTTCTTTTTCGAGATAGCGTTCTTCGCCTTCGCGTTCGTGATCAGAATCGAGGCGTTTAGGATCGTCCTTCTCACGTTTTTCGCCATAAAGGACGCCAGCTTCAAAACCAGCCTTGAAGTTCGGATCCTTCATTTTTTCATCGAGCTCCGGATCGTCGTCCTGTGCCTCTTTTTGATCATCAGGCTTGGGATCTTCGTCTCCTGTAGCCTGAGAGTAAGCCAGGTCAGACAGAGTTGTCTTAAGCTTTTCAGCTTCTTCGTCCGTCAGGCCTTTTGCCTTCAGTCCTCCGATGATTTTTTGAATCATCGCGTCTTTGTCATCATCTTGAGCGCCGTCAACGATTTTTCCGTTGGGATCAACGGAATGCAAATCGATAATCGCCTTTGCTAACGTCACTTCAGCCTGCTCAACAGCGTCATCTTTTTCCATATTGAGAAAGTCCTTATTAGAATCGCGAACTCTTACCTCAGGCCCAGCGCGCCCAGTTTCCACAAGCGCCAGATGGTTCGCTCTGATCCGGCGTTGCACATAGTCGTATTTCTCTCCATCAGGTGTCTCTCCCGGCGTGAAGTCGGGCTCGAACGTATATGCCAGGCTCAACTCACGCATTGAACCGTCCTCGATCCTGCTGCGTGCGTCCTGGTCGTAAATATGTAGAGAGTTAACTAAAAACGGAGCCTCAAAAGCTCCGTCCGTTCCGGTAGTACCCACACGGGTTTGTTTGTTCTCGGGGGCTCCGTGATCATCGTGATGCTCCAGATGAATCGGGATACCGTTAATTGATTGAATAGTTTCGGGAGAACTAAGTTCTTCAGGCGGTCGATAGGCGTGATAGATCTTTTCAGGGTCTAATCCGAGCTCTCGCCAGCCTGCAATCTCTTTCCCGTAATACGGAGCAACTTGAACTCTTGTCAGCGGAGACTTTTGGACATGGAGGAAACCGTTGTCGTCCACAGATCGAACACTCACAGAATCAATTGCAACCGTGCGTTTTAGATTTCCCACAGTAATAACCTCGAAAATGTTTAATCCGGAAGGATGCTTCTGAACTGGCATCTGCACCAGTAAAGTTCACCTGGCATAACATTCCGCCCGACTTCCCTGTCGTAAAGACCTTTAGAAAGATCAAACTCTTTGCCGTTCATCTCAATGTGGCTTTCGCGACTGGTGTACTTGCCGGGGACGTGAATCCAAACTCCGCGTGTGATACCCAATCCTTTGCAGTTGGCCTGCTGAATCTGTTGATTCAATTTGAGAGTTTGGTCAATTGCCACTCGCTGAGCCCGTTGAGCCGTAAACGAAGAAGAACGACCAAGGGCTTCGACAATCTGCGAGTAGGTACCGCGACCTTCATACGCATCCATAAAAGCCGCACGGATGTTTGTCAGCTCGGATGTTGTGATGTTGCTGATGAGGCTCGTCGTGTCGGCGACCATGCGCGGGAGCTCATTCACCGCCTGTGGCGTAATGAAAAAGTGCTTGCGCGTCTGCCTCATCTCGTAGGCAAAAACCGAAGCTGGAACTCCTGCAGCCATCAGTGATGCTTTCTGGGCCGTTGAGACATCAGTAGCGAGATTCTTCACGTACCATTCCGCAATCTGACGCGTTTCCCGATCCGCCGTTCTCATCCAGTTGCCCATATTGCGGGCAATGAAGTCATCAACATTGCGACGAAATCGATCAGGATCTCGAAGAACCATGCGGTTGATTCGCTCCTTAATATTCCGCAGCCTTGCACGATCAAGGCGATCGTCCGGACGGAACGTTAAGGAAGCGTCCTCAGTCAACCCGCCAGCATCAGAGAGGTAAAGAAGAATCTCGTTGAGAATCCTATTTCTGAAAGATTTCAAAAAGGAGTCGAGCTTCTTTTTGAACTTTGCCTGTCGGCCAAGGTTCGGCTGAACTGCACGAGCAGTCTTCATTAGAAAATCTCTCCAGCTCTGTCTTCATCAGTCTTCGGCGCCGGGGCCACGTTCTCAGCCGATCGCTGTTTCAGAAAGTTGTTCATCAGCTCATTCTGCTGACTGGGATCATCAGTCATGAGTTCGCCTTCCATCCCCTCCGGCAATTCTTCCGGAATGAAGTCTAAACCCATATCCGTATCACGACGGACAAACTCACGGACCTCTTCAGCACTCAGAACGTTGCGGTCCTGCAGCACTGCCAGCATGTCGACCTTTGTCTTAGCTGTGATCGCTGTGGCCGCGGCATCTGCCTCTCCCAGTTCGTTGAACTTGAATGTAACGGAGGGATCAACATGACCAAACTCAACCAACTGGATAGCTTTCAAGACGGTTTGAATTGCGTCTCGATTGAGCTCCTGCTTCGACTTGATGTGGTCGTAGTAATTCCGGATATCGCTCTGACCGGTCGCGTTGAAACCACTCGGAGAGATTCCGAGGAGCTTGACCGCCGGCGTGCGGTTGATAGCCGCAATGAATTCCAATGCCTGCCGGATGATGCCTTCAACTCCTGAGATCGTCAGAGTGATGTTCTGCAGATCCTCGGAAGAGTCACAAGCGAAAATGGCCTCATTCGAGCGATAACGCTGTAACAGCATCATCTTTGCGTCTAACTGCTCGATGCCGCCAGTTTGCAGCGCTTCGGCAAAATTCGTTTTGAATACCGTGAGGTTCAGTTTCTCAAGGATGCTGACGCCTGTTTCTCTGGCTTTATTCCAGTGCAGAACATAATCCCAAAGAATCTGAGCTTGTGGGATTCCAAGGAAGTTATAGGCTGGCCTCAGAAGTAAAGGAGGCTCATTGTCCACGAGCCTGATCATGCGGGAAGCGTGAACCTCTTGGCCGAAAACAAACCAAGACTTTGGCTTTAAGTAATCATCTTTTAGCGGCTGGTTTGCGTTGTAGAAGCCAGGCGAAACATTGACCGGATCAATGACAATAAATTTGACCGATTTATCCTCGCCAACCAGTTCTGCTGATTTGTCAGAGTAGTTGAGAGGAAGCTTTAACGCTTCTCCTTCGACCCCAGTGTCAACAAAGATAAAGGCTCCTCCCATGAAGCCGACGATGCTCAGGGCTTCATTAAAAAGCCTTCTCAGTCGATATTTGTTCTCCTGCAGATCTTGGAGCGTCTTAACGTTATCCGCCGATTCGTCTTCACCGCCCTCCACCTGAATCCATTCTCGACACATGTCATCCGCGACAGTCTGAATGCAGGTGCGGATCATGCCGTTTTGCGCGATATTCTGAAGGACGCCATAGCCGACAAACGATGTCATCGGGAACTGGCCTAAATCCAAGGCGTGCTGTGTCAACGAGGCATAGTACGCATTGAAACTCGAGCCAATCGCGGCATCATTTGTAAAACGAGACTCTTCTTTCTCCGGCTCTTTGGTGTTCAAAGTTATCGGAGGATAAAAGAGCGTTTTAGCCTCTTCCGGAGAGAACGATGTTCTAGGAGGCACGAAGCGAGAGCCTGCCGCATCGATGATCTTTTGATTGATCTTTCTGCGTTTGTTTTCGTCTAGTTGATTCATGATTTTCAAAATCTAAAACGTGCCTGCTGCATCTGCTCTCTAGTCAAAATGACGCCTGAGCCGTTGCGGAAATAGTTAAGACATTGACTTAGGGAGTCGACACAATCATCGTGGGCGCCGGCTGGGAAATTCAGCAATTCAGCTTCAAATGCACCCATCCATGGCGTTTTCTTCGGATCCGGCAAGTAAACATTGCCAGCCTCAAAAAACGGCGTAATCGCGCTCGCACGGGCCTCCTTAGATTCCTTCGGAGTAACCGGAACAATGCCGCTGACGGTTTTTTGAAGTTCAGAGATAATCGCTGATCCGTTCGCTTTGTCTTCAACCAACTTGCGTAACGCTTTGGGCCACTTGTGCGCAAGAATGAGGAACATCTCACGTGTTTTAACGAAGTCCCACTGACCTCTAACTTGATCAAGCAAATAAAAATTAGCGCCTTTCTTTCCCCAAACTTGTCCTACCACATAGTCGGAGTTCTTCGAATCCTTAAACGTCATGTCCCACGACGTTACGATCTGATCAAACTCAGGAGGCAAGCTCGATTCCGTCCAGTATTTAAACCATTCCGCTTTAAATACGTTACCTCCGTCCGGTATCGGATGCTGCTGATACAGTGCAGCCCAATCTCTCGAACCGACTGTTTTCTGAATCTTTTTAAGCTGATCTAACGAATAACGCTCAGGGTGCAGCGCCTCGCCTTTCCGCCTATGGATTTCATCATGCTCAGCAATCGCAGGATAGTTGATGACCGTAAAAGTATCGCCCTGTCCGTTCTCCATGTTTTCAATGAGGCGCCCAATGAGATCGTCTAAATGCCACCTCGTAGCCATGACGATCACACCACCGCCCGGTGATAAGCGCGTATACGCCGTAGATGTGTACCAGTCCCAAATAGACTGTCGCACCGTGGCACTATTCGCTTCCGCGCGATCTTTCACGGGGTCATCAATGAGTAGGCAGTCTGCGCCTTGGCCCGTAATACCGCCTCCGACGCCGCATGAGCGATAGGCGCCGGCATAACCGACAATCTCAAATAAATCGGATGTCCGAATGTACGACCCTCGCGAGTCCGGACGGACTCGCGAACCATTTAGCGTCGTTTCGGGGAATATCTCTTGATATTTTTCATCATCGATAATCCGCTGAACGTCACGATTAAAACGCTGTGATAAATCTGAGCTGTAAGACGTAGCGATTATTTGAAGATCGGGAAAACGCCCGAAGGAATAGGCAGGGAAACGGCGGGAAACTAACTCACTTTTACCGCTTCTCGGAGGCATGGTAATAATCAACCGAGGAGATTTCTTATCGGCGACAGCCTGTAAAAAATCATCAAGCGCGGCGCATATCTCACGATGCACCCACCCCATTAGGTAATCAGGTTTAGTGTACGTAGTGAAATATGCGAGCGATTTACGAGCCTTAGCTTGTCTGATCTCCTGTATCGTTGGAAGCCGCATTCACAATACCCTCCAGCGCATCAAGCTGTTCTAATGACAACTTGCTTAGATCCAGCTGGTTAACTTTATCGACCTTGACCGGTTCACCGTCTTTTCCAGTGATCTCCTTCCTGTCAGTCTCTTTCCACCCACAGCGACTCTTCATGTAAAAAATGGTCGCTGCCGGATTCCCCTCTCGAATGAGAGCCATCAACTTTCCGCCAACAAAGGCGTTTGCCTTAGCCTTTCCCTTTTTTATAGCGGTCGCAAAATTCGCAAAATCTTTTTTTCGATTCTGTAGGGTTCGATAACTGATCCCGAGCGCGAGAGCGATCTCCTCCTCGTTGTCACAAACCTGAGCCAGTTGTTCAACCTTCTCTAGGTCAATCTGAATGCGTGGACGAGTCCGCTTCTTTTGAACTTTTTCTTCCATGCCTTCAACCTGCCTTTGGTTAACTGGTCATATCGATGATCTTCTGAATTAAATCCTCGGGTCCGAAACTCTTAACGAAATCCTGAACCTGCTCTTTGTATTCGATCGGAATTGAGAGCGTCAGATTAAAGCTGTCTGGCTGGGGCTCCTCTTTTTCCGGTTCTTCCTCAGCGGGTTCTGTAGTTCCACACAACAAAGCATTCAACTCTTCGTCAGAGAAACCAGTGACCGGCGCCAAATCTGTATCCTGCAATTCCTGCAGCTCTATTCTCAAGAGATCAATATCCCAACCAGAATTCAGAGCAATTCGGTTATCTGCAAGGATGAAAGCTTTCTTCTGAGCCTCAGATAATCCTGTTAATTCAATTGTCGGTATTACCTTCAGTCCGAGCTTCTTAGCCGCCTTCAGGCGTCCATGTCCGGCAATCACTCCACCCTGTTCATCAACCAGGATTGGATTGTTGAACCCAAATTCCTTGATCGAACTGGCGATTTGATTCACCTGTTCCTCAGAATGCGTCCGGGCATTATTTGCGTACGGAATCAGATCATTGACCGGCCTGTAGAGAATTTTGAGTTCAGATTCTTTCATAGCTTAAAAAAGGTGCGCCCAGCATTTTCAGCCGAGCGCACTCCAACCAACCCCAAGGAGATAGTTTGTTAAGGCGGTTTTCTCCGCCATTCTCGTCAGGAGAATTAGAAATCCAGCGGAGTGAGCATCTTCCCGTTGGGAATCTAGGCTTGCTGGATGTTGTAACTTTGTCGCTTGACTACTTAATCAGCGAGTAAGCGAAGGCAAAAGATATGACGGTCATGCACACCATCGCAATGATGGAGAAACCCCAACGGAGAAAAAAGGACCATTTCGGATAACGGTCTAATAGTTCCATGACTAGCTTCCTACAGTGCTTTGATATAATTTCCATATCGACCTACTGGTTCTAGGTTGACACTAAAAAACCCCGTACAGCTCGCAACTGTCGGGGTTTTGCTTTGTTTGGCTCGGTGCTTAAGCCCACCGAGAGGCTGTGCGGTTTGTCGATAAACGTTGTGGACAACAATGAAACCGCTAGAGAAATCAAAGGGCCAAGCATCCCAAGATAATCGACAGAATCAACATGAAGTTGATTGTCCGGAGTGCGTAGCCTCGTCTGTTATGGATGGCGTTAAGAGCATCGATTGAGCGCTGGTACTGTTTAAGCAAATCCTTCTGGACAGATAAAACAGGAACGTCATCATGGTACCGAGTGTTCAGCCATCTCAGGTAGTCCTTGCAAATTCCGGAAGGATAAGCAGCGCCGCTTGAAAAGATAATCGACATTAGCAAGGACGCAAACCCTAAAGCACCGGAAACAACCGCCAGCCACATTCTCCAGCCTTGGAAGTAATGGTTGTCGAATAGATAGAACAGGACACCGAGAACCACAACGCAGAAGCCTTGGTAGAAGGCCAGCCGCTTTGTTTGCTCCGGGAGCTCTGCGGCAATTTTTCTATCCAGTTCAGCTTTGGCAGTATCGATAAGGATGGATGCAGTCTGAATGTCGTACTTATTGGGTTCGATCATAAAAGTTCCGTTGTTGACCTCTGGGAGGCAACAGATAACAAAAAAGCCCCGAAATCGGAGCTCTCGTATTCGCCCGGCTTGATGTTTGCATCCTCTTTTCTCTGGATACACCGGTTCCTCCGCAAGGAACCGTCATCTTTAAGCCTCTAGGCGGCCTGGCAAACAGGCTTGAAATTGTCTACTTGTGACTATACACCAAAAAGAAGCCCCTCGGGTTGGAGGGGCGGAGTTTCAAATTTCGATTGTTAGGCAGCGTGCGTCAACGCCCAATGCTTGTAACAGTCAAGGTCTTTGACTGAAAATCCGAGATCATCGAGCGAGCGTTCGAGCTCAACAAAATTAAGGTTGTTCACAACGTCCCAAAGTTTACTTGCGTCGGGTACATCCAAAGCCAGCATGACCCGCATTGCCTGCATCAGAGGTTTTCTGAAAAGGTAGCGCTGGTAGTAGCAGAACACTTGCAGGGTCTTCAAGAAATCCGCGTAAACAACGTATCGTTGTCTTTCAGTCTTGGTAGGCTCAGAGGCTGGCACTTCAGGTACGCTCAAGTCAACTACTTCAATAAAACGCAGGCAGTCCTCGAACTGCGATTGTTTGAGTTCCGTGTAGCGTGGGATTTGGTAGCGCGCCTTGATTGCGCGGTAGATCGTCTGATAGTACACAGCCGTTTTCTTTGCGCGTCTTGCTACTGCCTGTTGGATGGCAACTTGTTGCGCGTTGGTGATCGTGTCACCTGTTGGAACTTCGTAGCGTCCGGCCCTGCGAATAGCCGGTAAAACCTCATTCGTGACCCAGCGCTTGAATTGTTTTGCCTTCGGAAGTTTTGAACCAAAGATCAAGGCGTACAGGCCGCTTTCGTTAACGCAGTTGACTAACTGCTTGCCGCCGTTGGTTTGAACCTCTACTTTACAAACGTCTTCGGGGTCAACATGGTCTTTAATAGCTTTCCAAGGATTTGTAAAACCAAGAACGTTACAAATTTGTTGAGCAACGAACAGCGGGTTAAGGACAGTCCCGAGAATAGTTAGTGAAGTGCTTTCGAAAGTAAAAGCTAATGAATTCGACATTGATGTCTCCTATATGCAGTTTGCAACCCTGCACCATCCGCCAAGATGGTGAGCAGGAACTTACGGATTGGCGGACCGCCATATAGGTAACGGCCAATCTTTCGATTGTCCGTAAGCCCCGCTCATTGGAGACTTCTTAAAGGACCTAACGATTCGTTAGGCCCTTGCAACCAGCCATAAAAAAACGCCTTTCGGCGACTGATCGCCTATATGTCGGGCCGCCAAGCCCGCGCTGTTGTTCAACAGCGAGGTCAGTATAGCGAAACTCCGAGAAAAAATAAATAGGTTCATCTTAAAAAGCATCTTTAACCTTCCTTTCGTTGATTTGTTCGAAATATCGAATTCGAAAAGCGAAAAATATCAAGGCATCTTCAGTCCACCGATCAAGCTTTCTCCGCTTGATGTTCCAGATTCGCTTACCTGCCTTGCTCAATGAAGACTGGGAGCCAAACACATATAGCAGAACAATCAGTTTCGCTGTCCGGACATTCAACCCATGGGTTCCGATAGAGAGAACTTCGGTTCCCGGCGCCGAGAAGTTTTGCCAAACGACATTGAGAAAATCCGCGTCCCTCATGTCGACTTCGCGGGCCTTCATGCCGCTGTTGCCATCATCCTCTGTGTAGTCCTCAGAAAAATCCGTCTTGTTTCTCGTCAATGCGAGAGCTCTCTCCACTGCGTAGGCAATTGAGACGTTTTTAACAACACGGTCACGATATGCCCGGCGCCAGTTGTCCAAACGAGGCCTGAGATCATCAATGAGTTTTTGTTCTGTTTCTGTCACCCAAGAGTCCTCACGTAGCTAAACATGCAGTAGAGATAAATAATCCCGAGAGCTGATAGCCCCCATAACTCCAACTTTTTACTAAGCTTGTCGTGGTTTTCTAAATAATCCGTAATCCATTTAAAGATCCAAAGGAAGACGAACATCGCGACATAGATAGTTAAAGTCCAAAAAATAATTCCCTCTGTACTAATATGCCTCGACATTCCAACCCCCTCCTTCTTTTTTAGTCCTAGGTGTGACAACGAACAGCGGAATCGGGCACTCATCGGCACAGACTTTGCACTTCACTTTTGCATCTTCTTGGAAGATCCTCAGAGATCCCTTAACCTCATGAAGCTCTAACGTTTTATCCGGACGCATGACCAAAAAATCAGGCGTGTATGAGCATCGGTTTGAGGCAATCTTCCACGTGAAGCGCTCGAACCAGTATTTGAGAACCAACCCAGCGTTTTTCTGTTGTTCCAGGTAATCTCGATAGGCCGCCTCGGTCCGGTTCATTTCACCGACCTTGAGCCTTCCTTTTGCTTGTAAAAACATTTTCATTTATCCCTCCTGATGGATTTGTGTTGTTTGGTTGAATTCTTTGATGCTGTTTCTAGAACATTAGAGTTCCTTTGAGCGATGATCTGAGCGTGTGAAGGCCAACGTTCAAACTGCGAGAAGAAATCTCTCCTGCGTTGAATTTGATCGTCTGTTGTTCGCTCGAACTTAGAACAACGAGCAAACGAGATCGGATAGCACTCGATGCCAGCACCTTTATCCGGATGGTGGCAGTAGATGTTCATGTCCCCAAAGGACTGTTTTGGAGGCAGATGCTTCTTCCCGTCAGGTCCTATCCAAAAGGCCTGAGCATGAATGCAGTAGAGGCAGCACCCGGTCATTCAGACTTTCTCCGGAAAGCGCAAACGAAATCGACTGCAATAACCATCCCCAAAATCTTCAGGCTGTAATCAATGTTCGATCCTGAGTATGCGAACCATGCAAAGTCGAGAAGGCTTAAGACTCCTCCGGATAGACCTACCAGAGCGAAGAAATTAAGGACATCAAAGTTCATTTCGTTCCCTGCCAAATAGCAACCGATCACACAGCATCCGAGCACGTACACGCAAAAATATCCAAAAACGTCCATGCTCTAACTCCTTTTCAACCGATCGGTTAATTTGGTTTCCTTACTGATCTGAAGAGCCGCCCTCACCAGCAATCCGAACAGCACCAGATTGACGAACACGACCGGCGCCAGCATGATCATCAGCAACTGCCATGCACTTTCTGACATCTCGCACCTCAGTCGAATAAATCAGGTGTTGCCGGCTTTCTCATTGACTGACCAACAAACAAAGCTGGGACGCATTTAGAACGAACACGGTCATAGAGACGATCACCGAGCAGAGAGCACAATCCCTCAGCACTGAGATTGCTCAGCAGAATGGTCGGCTTGTTGGAAGTCATGCGAGTATCCAGAATCGAGAACAAAATCCTTCTTTCTGCATCGGATCCCTTCTGGACTCCGACCTCATCGATAACAAGCAGCTCGATTCCGGAGAAGTAGTTGAGAACTTCGTCTTCGCTTGTCTGGGAGCCAGGAACGTAACTCTTCCGAACTGCCGAGAAAATCTCGGATGTTCGGTAATACTTCGGAAACAGAAACTGGTGGTTAGCAATGAGAGCTGCCACAATCGAACACGCCAGATGAGTTTTGCCAGTTCCACAGCTTCCGAGAAAGAGCAAGCCATATCCACCCGCCTTTGCCTTCTCCCAGCCTCTGACGAAACGCTTTGAAAGCTCAAGAGCCTTCCCTTGTTCAGCATTGAGAACTCGGAAACTGTCAAAGGATTTGGTTCTGTACTCGAGGGGAACTCGAGACTTTGCAACCCGCTCTTCAACGTCTTTCTTGATGGCCTCTTGCCTCATTACAGCTTCGACGGCCTCTCTTGCTTCCCGTTGATCTTCTTCGCACTGCGGGCATTTTGTTTGAGTTTTGAGAATTGAACCGAGGTAGATTCCCTCAGCCTCATAATCCCCATGGATCGGGCAATTGAGAACCGTCTTGCGTTTAGTTAGAACTCCGGAGAGAGACGGATGGATGGAACCAGTCAGGCTCCCGATTGATACGAATGTTGTCATAGCAGAATGTTCCCCTTGTCATCGAATTTGCAGCCCTTCCTGTAGTAGTCCTCCGTAAAACCTCCCGGGGGCTCATAAGGCATAGATGCTGAGTTGTTGCTGTTGGTTCCAGAGCTTTGTTTACCGCGGCTCCTTTCCTGGTCTTGTATGCAGAATGTCCGGAATGCCGCTTTGTAGTCGACGTACTCTTTCCCGTTTGATTTGCAGTAAGAAATCATCTTTTGAAAGAGCAGCTGAGGGTTGGCAATGTGGTATTGCTCGGCTACTTTCACAAAGTCTTCTGGGATGGCGTCTCCGTCGTTAAAAGGACACGGTTGTTTAGCCTTGGATTTCCGCTTTGCTTTTTTCTCAACTGTTTCCTTTTTGGAAACACTTGTCTCCTGCTCCTTCGGTTCTTCAAGCGGAAGCTCTTCTTCTATGGCTTCGTTTTTTAGAAAAGCAGGCTTTTCACACACACGCCCCGCGAAACTTTCAGAAACTTCCGGATGTTCTTCGCTCTTTTCGGTGTGTGTATATG
>UMCI01035983.1_pt1 | contig 14474 bp, 10 predicted proteins | sample 1964211 | NCBI WGS metagenome assembly UMCI01 (sample SAMEA4835966, study PRJEB28245) | human gut metagenome | biome: gut microbiome; material: fecal sample | place: Denmark | collected 2008 | reverse complement strand
ATAATCCATTACCCTCAAAAGAGGATAATTGGATTATACGTGTCATTTATAGATATTAACTATAAATGAACGGAATAAAAAACATATGTTCAAGTTCCACGTGAAACATATGTCTGATCAGTAATCACAACTCTAAGTACTTATTTACATGGATAAGTTATTTCCTACTACATAAAAAGCTTCCATCTCAAAAAATATTTCAAGAATTATTAGCTTTCTAATCTGAACTTAGAAGTTTATAATTCTAACACCACTTTATAAATGATAGACTTGATGCCAAATCAGCTGTCTTCAAATCAGCTGTCTTCAAGGCTTTGTCACAGCATTTGGTTTTATGTATGTTTTGATATTTTCTTGAAAGTGGAAAAAAATTTGGCTACTGATACCATTACTAATGTCAAGACGAAAATACTGTACACCTTTTGGTACGGTATTGGACAAAGTATTCATCCTGATAAGGCAGTATATTCATAGCACAATAACTGATATGAAAAAGTTATAAAGTGGTGAATCTTAAAAAGCTCATACGAGAATTGAGCAGTTTTCTTAAATAATATTATAGGGCTTAATCAGAATAGTATGTTGATTTAAAGTTAAAAATAAAGTTATAAACATGTGAATTTAAAATATTTATAAATTATACTTTTTTTTGTAGCAAATAAAAATATAAAATTATATAATCATTAAGCAAAAGCGAATTACGGAGTGTTTGATTATGATATATAGGGAAAAATACAAGGTTGAACTAGAAGATATAGGGATGCATAATAGAATATCCAACAAAAGGATAATAACAATAATGGAAGATGTTGCCGCAGCGCATTCTGATTCGGTTGGGTATGGTATTAAAGAAGTTGGGCAGACTAATTGTGCATGGGTTTTATTGGATTGGAAAATAAAAGTGGTTAACAGACCTGAATATAATACACATATAGAAGCATTTACGTGGTCAAGAAAAAGTGATAAGTTGTGTGCTTATAGAGATTTTGAGCTTCGTGATAATAACGGAAATGTGTGTGCTTTAGGGACATCACGCTGGCTGTATATGAATCTTATCCGAAGACGGCCAGTAGTGCTTAATCAGCAGATGAATGAGATATATGATACAGAAGAAGGCAGGATGGTCTTTGATGAGGAAATATGTAAGATAGATACGGAAATAGATGCTGGTAGTAATGATAATATAAAGGAAATTATTGAAAAAACATATAAAGTGGAACGAAGAGATATGGATATTAATGGTCATATGCATAATGTGAGCTATATAGAAGCGGCATATGAGGTAATACCAGAGGATATCTATAAAAATCATGAGTATTCTGACATAAGAGTTGAATACAAGAAAGAAATTATGGAAAATCAGGAAATTAAAATTAGATGTATAGTGTTTAAAAATAATGGTTGCCTGATAACTATGGAATCGGAAAATAAACTTCATGCTGTTATAAAACTTTCATGAGCTTATATCTGATAGTGTAGATGTACATATAAATATTAAGAAAAACTAAGAAAATAAATGTATGAAAATGTCAAAATACATTTGACAAAAGAGAATTATTAATATATACTAAGCAAGATTTGATTGACAAACTAAGTTGGTTTGTTAATGTATTAGTAAGTTTAATAAATAAAAAATGCAATTAATAGTTGATATTATTAATAGTAACATATATAATAATATTAGTTTTAAGAATATCGTTAGTACATATAAAGACTTGAGATAAAGAGATTTTTGAAGTCATATGTTTTGATGGTAAGTTTTGTATTTTTTATGTTTTTTGAATAATTCTATTGACATTTTGATAATATAATTGTATAAGATTATATGATAATCATACGACAAGATAGATATTATATTTTGATATTTGTTTTGTTTGATTATTTAGCTAATTAATCAATTTACTGATTTATCAAGTGATTGATTATTTGTTAGTTATTTGTTTTGGACAAAGGTATATTGGACAATCTCCAAAACCAATATACTTGACTATATTTCTATCCCCTCTACTCATCCCCGGTCACCCCAGACCGGGGAACTTTTTTGTTAATTCAGGTCATCTTTGGTTATATCTATAAATGAGCAGATACAGAAAATGTACAAAAATAATTAGCGTTTGTTTGTACCTCAGATACATTTGAATAGATTATGAAAAATCTATTGTTTCCGAATAATGTCCTGCACAAAAAGAGTATGCTTAAGATACCGACACCGCATTTTATCACATTTTATAATGGAAAAGAGAAGATGAAGGAGCGTGTTAAGATATTGAGGCTGTCAGATATGTTTGAGCAGAAGACGGATAATCCGTAGCTTGAGCTGATAGTTACTGTCATTAATATTAATCCGGAATATGAGAGTGACAATGACAGCAGGACTGATAAGGAAGAGCCTATTATCGGTGATGAAAGTAAGGATGTTTTTGTTAAAAATGCACTTGCAAATGCAGACATACTTAACCGATGTAAGTCTTTAAGGGATTATATGACATTTGTTAATAAGGTTCGTAATAAGACGGATGTTTATGAAATGGACGTAAAGGAAGCGGTAACAGAAGCGGTGGATGAATGTATTAAGGAAGATGTGCTGTCAGAATTCTTTATAGAACATAGAGAAGAGGTGATTGCAGTGAGTGTTTTCGAGTATGATGAAGAAGGGCATATGGATATAGTGAGAGAAGGAGGACGTGAGGAAGGAAAAAGGGAAGAATTTGCGCAAGGAAGAAAAGAAGGTCTAGCTAGTGGACACGTTGAGGAGAGATTGAATAACCTGAGAAGTATAATGGATAATCTAGGAAAGTCAGCAGACGAGGCAATGGACATAATAGGAGTAAAAGAAGACGAAAGAGAAGAACTTAAGAAAATGTTACAGAAATAAATAATCATTATAATATGATGAAAGTATTAATGCATATTTTGATACTTACATTATTCATAGAAGAAAGAGCTTACTATCATACAGCTTGTATGGAGTATAGCTCTTTTTTTATGGGATATACAATTCTCCAATCTTAAATAAAAATTCTAAATAATGAAAAATAAGCAATACAAGAAAATTACTCAAAAATATATAAAATAACTCAAACTTCGCACATTAAAATGTGTCTATGCACCTTGAAAATTCAATAATAACTGGCATAAAAATAGCGTGAAACCAAAGGTTTTGCTATAATTGAGTTGTCGAAAAACAATTACAAACCGGAGGCTCATGCTATGAATAAAAGTATAACACAAGCGACTCAAAATGATAAGCAGATTTCTGAATCTATCAAACGATTTTTCACAAGGGTTCATATTTCCTCAGCCTTGAAAGCGGTCAATGCCTACAAAAGGAAAGGCACTACTGTAACGGAGATTATTCAATACATGTTTCTGCTGATTTTCTCCAACAGAAGTATGTATATGAGTCTGCTCACAGGAAAAAATACCCCTAATTTTGCAAAAGATACCGTGTATCGTTTTATGAAAATGGTTCAAATTAACTGGATGCATTTATGAATGCACTTCCTGAATTGTTAAAAACGAAACTGCAAGTTGCTTAAGGTCTGAACATTGACAACTTAATAACTGCCAGGTATTGAATTTTCAAGGTGCATAGTTAAAATTCATGTGCGAAGTTTGAGTAGTATTATTTAAATATGTCTTAATAATGTTGACAAAATCTGTAAAAATTAGTAAAAAACAGGTAAAAATTGAGTTACAAAAATTAAGTAATGTGATATAATTAACAAATAAATGTAAGTAGATAATATATGTTTACATATTACTGATAATATACAGGGAGGATTTATTATGGAGCAGGATAATAACATAATTACAGCATCCATAGAAGCTGAAAGCGTATCAGCACATACAAAAGAAAAGAAAGTATCAGGGTTTAAGAAAAGATTTGGGAAGAAAAAAAGAAAATCTGCCACTCAGATAAATGAAAGTAATAATGGCGTTAATCAGATAGATGGTACATATGAAGCAGCAGGAGAAGGAGATGTAACTACGGATGCATCTGCTTCTGTGGATACAAAGAAGTCTTTCAGAAAAAAGTCTTCAAAGGCAAAGAAAGCATTTAATATTTATAGGGATAATACAGGCGATGGAAGTAATAACACTGCAAAGCAGGGAGAAAGCTTTATGAGAGGCATTAAAACCAAGCTTATAATTACTTCACTGCTTCCTACGGTTGTAGGTGTAATAATTGTACTTATAGTTGCTGTTATTAATATCACACAGGGTATGAATGAACAGGCTGTCAATGGTCTGACACTTCTGGGTGAGTCTACGAAGGCAAGTTATGAGAATGCTTATATGGGTGACTGGCGTGTAGATAATAATGGTAATATGTTTAAGGGAGATACGAATCTTTCACAGAAGCAGGATGGAATTGATAAGTATATAACTGATAATGATGCGGATCTTGCAGTATTTATTGGAGTAGATTGTAAGCTGACATCTTTAAAAGATTCTAATAACAAGAGAATGTTAAGCCTTAAGGCAGATGAGAAGATATGGGAAACTGTTAAGTCAGGTACTATATATACAACTTCACATGTTGATATTGATGGAACTGAATATACAGGTGTGTATATTCCGCTTAAGAACTTTAGTGGAAGTGTTGTCGGTATGATGTTTTCTGGACAGCCAAGAACTGATATAACTTCATTTATTATGAATAAGATTATAACACTTATAGTAATATCACTGGTAGTATTTATAGTTGTTATTGTAGGAGCATTTTCAGTATCAAGCAGAATTGCAAATGCACTTATTTCAGTTAACAAAGTATTTATTTCCCTTGCAGACGGTGACCTTACAGGAGAAGTTAATCCTGCACTTCTTGCAAGAAAGGATGAGATAGGACAGATGGCTAAGTCTGTTCAGGTACTTATTGACAAGTTACATACTATTGTCACAGGCTTACAGAGTACAGCTGCCGCACTTCACAGTGCAGGTGACAGCATGACTAACACTGCAGGACAGTCAAGCAAGGCTACAGAAGAAATATCAAGTGCAGTTGAGGACATATCAAAGGGTGCAATCGCACAGGCGGAGGATATACAGAATGCATCAGCCCAGATTGCCAATATGGGTGAACTTATAAGTGGAATTGTAGAAAAGGTTGCTAATCTTACACAGGCGGCAGACACTATGAGTAAGGCAGGCGATACATCTATGAATACTATGGTTCTGCTTTCTGAGTCTAATGATAAGACTAATGAATCTATTGATAAGATTGCAAAACAGATTAATTTAACTAATGAGTCAGTTGGTAAAATCGGTCAGGCTGCATCGCTTATTACTAATATAGCAGACCAGACAAGTCTTCTTGCGCTTAATGCTTCGATTGAATCAGCAAGAGCAGGTGAGGCAGGCAGAGGCTTTGCAGTTGTAGCTTCTGAGATACAGAAGCTGGCATCACAGTCAGATGAAGCCGCAGGAGAGATTAAGGATATTATTGAAAGACTTCAGAAAGAGTCACAAAAGACTGTTTCTGATATGAATGATACTAAGGTTCTTATTAATGAGCAGATGGATAATCTGAATGCAACTAAGGACAGTTTTGTAGATGTGAGCGATGGTATTGCAGTATCAAGACAGGAGACTTCTGTTATCGAAAGTAACGCGGATTCTTGTAATGAGGCAAGAAAGCAGATTGATGATGTTGTAACTAATCTGTCAGCAATATCACAGCAAAATGCAGCTTCTGCACAGCAGACAACAGCATCTATGGAAGAACTTTCAGCAACTATTGGTACGCTTGCAGATACAGCTAATGACCTTATGAAGATATCAGAGCAGCTTAATATGGAAGTAAGATTCTTTACAGTAAGGTAAGAAATGCTTAACAGCGCGAATTTACGAGTATAAAGATGAAAAATAAATAGTGAATATTAAGAGGAAGGCAATAGTGAGTATGTCATTATTGCCTTCCTCTTATATCATAATTCGCAAATTATTGTTGTTACACCCTATAATCCGCACTATCGCGCTCTTTTTCCTGCTTAGCAGATTGCTTGGATTGTTCGTTTGTTAATTCATTTGAAAAGTAAATGCCTGATTTACTCCTCAGTTCTATCAATAACTTCACCAGTGTCAGGGTTTACAGATATTCCGTTGACCTCAAGCCGTTCATCAATCTGGATGACAAGGCACTGTTTTCCATCTATAAGACGGGTTTCTACAAGGTCTGTTTTATCAGGATTAATCTTTATAACAACGTCAGGTGTCTTTACCTCAAACTTTCTTGAAGGAGTTATGTTAGCAGCGGCAAGTCGTCCATTTTCACCTGCAGCCATCTCAAAATGTTCTTCAAAGTCTGTAAGGCGTTCATCAGAAACACCACTACGCTCTAATATTTCTTTAACCTCTGTCTTATCAAGCATTACAGGGGCACTTGATACAGCCTTATGTTCTTCAATAACTTCATTCAGGTTATCGTGGATATTCTTTACCGTTTCATAGTTACAATCTTCACCGAGTGTTTCAGTTACAAGATTATTAAAGGTTTCTTTCTGGACATCGGCAGGAAGAGGAACTTCACAACTAAGAACTGAGTTCAGAAATTCCTGCTGGAAGTCGTCTGTATCTTTACAGTGGAATAGTATACTTTCATCATCAGTACTTCTGTTATTGAAAGCAGGAAATAAAAATGCGATATCAGGGTTATCCACCATATGGCTCTGTGTTTGGTTATGAAATGCCTTATCATTCTCAAAGTACCCAAGACCAGCCTTAGAAAGTGTAACCGGGCATATACAGCATAATATGTAGTTATATACCTCATCAGAGGCATCATCCATAGCAATGTTGTCAGCCGTAACACCGGGAATATCATATGTCTGGTTTACGATAAGAATAAGATAGTTGCCAGGATAATAGTAGCTGGTAATTATCTTGTCGTATAACTGGTTAAGAAGGTTATCATCATTCAGCTCACATTTTCTGAGTTCAAGAAGAAAATCTCTCTGCTGGTCTTTTCCGTAAGCATCAAGTGTAAACTTCATATCAATCAGGTTTCTGCCCGGCGTTCCGGAAAGACATTTTTTAAGAATGTCAATATACTTGTGGCGTTCTTCCTCAGGAAGATTAAGAAATGTTTCATTAAATGTTGTTACCTTATTTTTCTCTCCATCTACATAGCAGCCACATAATCTTAAGATACCGCAGTCTTCAATGTTAAACTGGGATTTTATTTCATTTATTTCTTTACGTGTCATAAATATAACTCTCCTTTTATTATCAGATTTTGAATAGCTCTGAAAAGCAGCATTAATATTCCTGTTTTTGTACTTTAACAGGATAGTATTATTATTTTACCACAGAAATGTGTCTGAAACATCAGGCATATTAATTATATTTGTCAATTTTATATGGCGGATAAATCTCATTAAGAAAATGTGTAATATTTTTTAATTGATTTTAAATAGTAATCTATAAATGAGCAAATTTAAAATATTGCACAAGTATGTCGGCGTTAAAAAACAGATTTTTCATAATCTATTGAAATGTATTTGAGGTACAAACAAAAACAAATTATTTTTTTGCATTTTTTTGTATATGCTCATTTATAGTAGTAATGATAATTTTGAAAGTTTCACAAGATTAAAAGTATTATTAAAGTATATATGAATGTTTAAAGAAGTAAAGAGTATATTTACGAGAGTATATTATACTTAATAAAATGATTGTAATATTATAAAATTGGATGTATAATAAGATAAATATATTAAATATAACAAATTATAGATGAGTAAATAAAGAAAAGTTGCAAAATGATAAGGATATATCCGAATTTACATAGATTTTACATAAAACAACAGATAGAATTCATGTATAAGATGTATAATAATTATTAAATATAAGTAAGTATAAACAGAATTTATAATAAAATGATTTTACATGAGAATAACATGAGAAGAATAGGAGGCAGACGTATGAAGATTGGAATGTTAACAAGTGGTGGTGACTGTCAGGCTTTGAATGCAGCTATGAGAGGTGTTGCAAAGAGTTTATATAATAAGATACCAGATGTAAAGATATATGGTTTTCTTGATGGATATAAGGGGCTTATCAATAATAACTGCAAGGTTATGAATGTTGATGACTTTTCAGGAATATTGACAATCGGAGGCACTATTCTTGGAACTTCAAGAACTCCTTTTAAGAAGATAACTGAGCCGGATGAGAATGGCAAAGATAAGATTGTATCTATGAAGAAGACTTATAAGGAGCTTGGACTTGACTGCCTTGTTATTCTTGGTGGCAATGGAACTCACAAGACAGCTAATCTGTTGAGCGAAGAAGGTCTTAATGTAGTTACATTGCCTAAGACTATTGATAATGACCTTGTTGGTACGGATGTCAGCTTTGGTTTCCAGTCAGCGGTAGATATTGCTACAAGCACTATTGATTGTATACATACAACAGCAGCCTCACACAGCAGGGTATTTATAGTAGAGCTTATGGGACATAAGACAGGCTGGCTGACACTTCACGCAGGTGTAGCGGGCGGCTCAGATGTTATTCTTATTCCAGAAATTCCATACGATTTAGATAAGGTTGTAGAGGCTATTAATAAAAGAAGCAGCCAGAAGAAGCATTTTACAATACTTGCAGTTGCAGAGGGTATTATATCAAAGGAAGAGATGGAGTTTACCAAAAAGGAGCTTAAGGAGATAAGAAAGAGAGAGCATTTTCCATCAGCAGCATACAGGATAGGTGCCGGTATTATGGAAAGAACAGGTCAGGAGGTAAGAGTTACAGTTCCGGGACACGTACAGCGTGGAGGAAGTCCTTGTGCATATGACAGGGTACTTGCATCAAGACTTGGCGCTAAGGCCGCAGAACTTATTATGAATGAGGAATATGGCTATATGGTATGTGTTAAGAATAACCAGATGGATAAGATTGCATTAAGAGAAGTTGCCGGCAAGTTAAAGACTGTCAATCCTGATGCTGGAATAATAAAAGAAGCAAAGGCGATGGGTATATGTTTTGGAGATTAAAGGCAATAAAGTTTCCATTTAAAAGGAAAAAAGATGAACAGCAGATTGTTATTGACGTAAAATCTGTGGAAACAGCTAAGGAACGAATAAAGGCGGCAATTGAACCAGCGCAGGTAAAAAAATCAGATGTTAATGTAACGGCTAAGAAACAAGCATCAGAAAGTGTAGATGTCATAGAAGTTTCAGGAAATCATCCGGAGAAAGAGAATAATCAATCAATGGAAAATGACGGGAACGACATTACAAAGCCAGAAACAAAAGAAACTGGGAAACAGAGGGTGGATATGGAACAATATAATAAGCTTGATAAAAATGAAATTATAAATGAAACAACAGATAAAATAAAACAGGAAGAACAGGTAAAACAGCCTATGGAAGCTAATAGTATAAAGAGCGCCGAACAGAATGTTGTCAGTGCGCATAAGAATTTAAAAGAAATTGAGGAAAATTATCGTAAGAAAGGTGAGAAGCTGCCTTTTTTTGCGAACAGAGAGTTATCATGGCTTAAGTTTAATGAAAGAGTTATAGATGAAGCTGATGATAAGAGCGTTCCTTTATGTGAAAGATTAACATTTGTTTCTATATTTAACAGCAATCTTGATGAGTTCTATATGGTAAGAGTTGGTTCGTTGTATGACCAGATGATTCTTGCGAAGAAGAGCAAACAGGAATTCATAACAGGATTTGACAATAAGTCAATGATGACGGCAGAGCAGCAGTTAGATGCTGTATTTGCAGAAACAAGAGAATTGTTACATAAGAAGGATAAAATATATGCAAGACTTATGTATGAATTTGACAGTCAGGGGGTTAAGCTTATAAGCTTTAATGATGTGGAGTATTCAGATGCAGTATATCTTGAGAATTACTTTAATAAGTCTATACTTCCTATACTTTCACCACAAGTTATAGGAAAGAAAAATCCGTTTCCATTTCTTAAGAATAAGGAGATATATGCAGTAGCCCTTCTTGGTTCTAAGAATAACGACAAGATAGGTCTTGTACCTTGCAGTAACGGGATATTTGACAGACTTATACCTATTCCTTCAGACAGCAGAAAGTATATGCTTGTTGAGGAGCTTATACTGCATTTTCTGCCGAAGATATTCAAGAAGTACAGTGTTAAGAGCAAGTCGCTTATAAGAATAATAAGAAATGCTGATATAGATATGGATGAGGCATTTTTTGATGAAGATATGGACTACAGGGACACTATGGAGCAGCTTATAAAAGAAAGAAGAAGACTGTGTCCTGTTAAGTTAGAGTATTCAAGGGTGCTTGATGATAAGGTTATATCTGAGCTCTGCAAGGAGTTGAAGCTTGACAAAAAGCAGGTATTTTATTCGGAGTCACCACTTGAGATGTCATTTATATCAAAGATACAGGATGACTTAAGAGGCAGAAGAGAATTATTCTATGAAAGAAGAGTACCACAGAATTCAAAGCAGTTGGATATAAAGCAGCCAATTATGGACCAGATAGCCAAAAAGGATGTGCTGTTAAGTTATCCATATGAAAGTATGCATCCACTTATTAAGCTGCTTAACGAAGCTGGAAGTGATGACAGGGTATTATCTATCAAGATGACTCTTTACAGGGTTGCCAAGAACTCACAGATAGTTGAGGCTCTTATAGAAGCGGCTGAGAATGGTAAAGAGGTTGTTGTACTTGTTGAACTGAGGGCAAGATTTGATGAAGAGAATAATATAGAATGGTCAAGACGTCTTGAAGAGGCTGGATGTAAGATTATATACGGAATAGAGCATATTAAGGTACATTCAAAGCTATGCCTTATAACATATAAAGATGGTGATGACTTTAAGTATATAACTCACGTTGGAACAGGTAACTTTAACGAAAAGACAGCCAAGCTCTACACAGACCTTGCGCTTATTACCTCTGATGTAAATATTGCAAGAGAAACAGCAGATGTGTTCAATAATCTTGGACTTGGAGATGTAGTTGAACATACAGAACATTTGCTTGTTGCACCTAAGTGCCTTCAGAATAAGGTTCTTGAGCTTATCGATGATGAGATTAAAAAGGCTCAGAATGGTGAAGAAGCTTATATAGGTATAAAGATTAACTCTCTTACTGATAAGACTATCATAGAAAAGCTTGTTGAGGCCTCTATGAGTGGTGTTAAGATAGATATGGTCATAAGAGGCATAAGCTGTATGGTGGCTGGAATAGAAGGCTATACAGACAATATTACAATTACAAGTATTGTAGGAAGATTTCTTGAGCATTCACGTATATATATATTTGGCAAAGGTAAGACTGCAAAGATATATATATCATCAGCAGATTTTATGACAAGAAATACAATCAGGAGAGTCGAAGTTGCTACTCCTGTATATGATGATGGCATAAAGGAAAGAATTCTGCGTATGTTTAACACAATGCTTTGTGATAATGTCAAGGCAAGAATTATGGCTAATGATGGTAATTATTATAAGAAGGATGCGGTTGACGGAGTATCAAGGCTCAATTCGCAGGAATATTTTTATGATGAGGTTGTAAAGAAGGCACAACAGAATTAGATTATGGAATATATAAAATATTTATTAACTGCTTGAATTTATTTTTGAATTTGATACACTTTATAAGTATGTTAAATAATAGACACAAAAGTAAAGGATGGCATATATGAAACCAGCGGTATTTTTTCATAATTTTTTTGGACATCTGAATACTATTAATCATCACAAGTTTCAGGTTATGAAGAACTGCTTCAGGGTAGGGCTTTATAAGCAGGGACTATTGCACGATATGTCGAAGTACAGCTTTACGGAGTTTATTCCGGGTGTGAAGTATTATCAGGATGGAAACAGAAGTCCGAATAATGCGCAAAGAGAGGCAGAGGGCTGTTCGACAGCGTGGCTTCACCATAAGGGACGCAACAAGCATCATTATGAGTACTGGATTGATTATCCAGCCAAGGGTGGCGATGGAAGTCTTGTAGGTATGGAAATGCCTGTCAATTATGTTGTTGAAATGTTCTGTGACAGAGTGGCTGCCAGCAAGATATATAACAAGGATAAGTATAAGGATTCGGACTCACTTGAGTATTTTAAGCGTGGAATGAACCATTATATTATGCACCCTAAGACAAAGGAGCTTATATATAGTCTTCTTACAATGTTAGCAGAGAAGGGTGAGGATTATACATTTGCATATATAAAAGAAAATGTACTTAAGTAGGCAGGGTACGCATATGTCATATGCAGTTGTACATTGTTATGGATTGTGTTAAATGCGAGATATTTAATGATTTATGTATAAATGTAAAGAGAAAGTTGCAGTTTGCAGAGAGTTGTGGATTGCAGCCTTCTTTTTTTAATTCATGAAGGTTGCAGTTCGCAGCCTTCTTTTGGTTCTTTGGGTTCCTTGTCAAGAGCTGGGGGAAATATACATTATATGACTGACAATTAATTTAATTGTAGTAAATAAGTAGCTATTAAAGAGTCAGGAGTGGACACATTAAGAGATATTATCGTAAAGATAGGAATGACTTTACAGCTTTGGAAGCATATTATGAGGGGAATGTTCATTTACAGGTATAAATATATTGTGCCTGTAAAAAATATTATTGATTGATTATTATCAGTGTTATGTGTTAATATAAAGAGCAGATTAATCCTGATTACCCTGGGGAATATAGGATTAGTTATTCTATATAACTTTACCTGATGCGATTGCCTGATTGTTATGTAGAATATATGTAAGGTGTGCTGTATGACAGCATATATAACAAGGAATGAACGGAGGATTAAGGTATAATGTTAGAGCTTAATCATGTCGGATATACTACTGAAGATGGTATGGAGATATTGAAAGATATTACTTTAAAGATTGATGAAAGATTTGTAGCTATAACAGGACCAAATGGTGGTGGTAAGTCTACACTTGCAAAGGTTATAGCTGGTATATATCAGCCAACAGAGGGTACTATTCTTCTTGATGGAGTTGATATAACTAATATGAGCATTACTGACAGGGCGAAGGAGGGCATAAGCTTTGCATTCCAGCAGCCTGTAAGATTTAAGGGGCTTAAAGTAAGGGATTTGCTAAGACTTGCGGCAGGTAAAGATGCTAAATACAGTGAGCTTAAGGGATATCTTGAGGAGGTAGGTCTTCACGCAGAGGATTATATTAACAGAGAGCTTAACAGTAGTCTTTCTGGTGGAGAGTTAAAAAGAATTGAGATAGCCATGATAAGGGCAAGGGGAACAAAGCTGTCACTTTTTGATGAACCAGAGGCAGGAATTGACCTTTGGAGCTTCCAAAATCTTATAAAAGTATTTGAGGAAATGCATACAACAAACCACGGAAGTATCATAATTATAAGCCATCAGGAAAGAATTCTTGATATAGCTGACAAGATAGTAGTTATTAAGGATGGAACTATTGATAAGTATGGTGATAAGGAGGATATACTTCCACAGTTACTTGAGGGAACAGGTTCAATGGTCTGTTAATCAGTCATAATATTCAAAGAAAGGATGCCATATAATGGATGCAATAGAGAAGAAGCTTTTACATGAGGTTGCAGAACTTGATGCACTTCCTGTTGGAGCATACAATATAAGAGCAAATGGAAAGGCGGCAGCGCGTAATACAACTGCCAATATTGATATAGTTACAAAGGATGACAAGCCGGGAATAGACATATATATTAAGCCGGGAACCAAAAATGAGAGTGTGCATATTCCGGTTATCATAAGCCAGACAGGCCTTAAAGACCTTGTATACAATGATTTTCATATAGGAGAGAATGCGGATGTTACTATCATAGCCGGTTGTGGTATACACAACTGTGGAGATGATACATCAACACATGATGGAATTCATACATTTTATGTTGGAAAAAATGCTAAGTTAAAGTATATAGAGAAGCACTACGGAGAGGGAGAAGGACGTGGAAAGCGTCTTATGAATCCAACAACGATAGTCCATCTTGAAGATGGTGCTATTATGGATATGGAAACTTCCCAGATATCAGGAATAGATGATACTTTAAGGGAAACAAGCGGCGATATGGCGGCTGGTTCCAAGCTTACTATTCATGAAAATATAATGACTACAGGTGAGCAGCACGCAAAGACTGAGTTTAATATGGATGTCAATGGTGAGGATGCATCGGTTGATGTGGTTTCAAGAAGTGTTGCAAAGAATAACAGTTATCAGGAGTTTGTGAGCAGAATTAATGGTAATACAAAATGTGCAGGACACAGCTCATGCGATGCCATTATTATGGATAACGCCTGTGTTACAGCGAGTCCGCAGCTTAAGGCAAACAGTGTTGATGCAAGTCTTATACATGAGGCGGCTATAGGAAAAATAGCAGGCGACCAGCTTATAAAGCTTATGACACTTGGTCTTACAGAGGAAGAAGCGGAAGAGCAGATTGTAAATGGATTCCTGAGTTAGAGAAGACGTTTGTATTATAAGCAGAATATTTGTTACATTTAAAAT
>UMCI01032006.1_pt1 | contig 14474 bp, 9 predicted proteins | sample 1964211 | NCBI WGS metagenome assembly UMCI01 (sample SAMEA4835966, study PRJEB28245) | human gut metagenome | biome: gut microbiome; material: fecal sample | place: Denmark | collected 2008 | reverse complement strand
TCCAACGTGCCCTCGGGCATGGTCTCATAGCCGATAAGTTCCATGTGGCGGGCGGTTGTGTCGGTGATGCTGTACTCGAGACCGTCTACGATAATGGGGGATTCATTAGCCTTCAGATTGAAAACGCCCCATAAAGTTTTTTTGTAGTCTTCCAGCGATTCGGCCGGTACATATACCGGTGTGCGATTATATTCAAGATCGGGGAAAAGATTATCCGAATATGATGGAGGATTTACAGCCAACACGGTCAGCTTCTCCATTTTAGGACAGTTGAAGAACGCCAAATCATCTACAAAGATAATTGTAGACGGAAGAACGAGCTCGGTCACATTATTGGCGTTGTAGAACGAACTGTAACCAAGAGCTTCAACAATATAGTCTGTCCCGTTGTAGCTCACTTTCGAAGGAATAACCAGTTTGCCTACAACCTCTTCCACCGGGTTTGTCACTTCAACAGTCTTTGCATTTGCATCGCGGATATTATATTGCAGGTTACCGACGGTGAATGTTTGTGCCCATGCACCCCCAGCCGCCAGCAGGGCAATGATAAGTGTAAATGATAATTTTTTCATAACATCATCAATTTTAACGGTTAACAATATTGTTTTTTTTGATTTGTAAAGTAAACCGATAGCCTTATTCCCTGTTAGCACAGGCAACGCATAATGATACCCGCAATAGCAATCCCGGAGCAAAATGCACGGGAAACAATTATAACACACGGCGCAAAAAGCCTGTTAACCAGTTATGTCACAACTGTTTAACAGGCATAAAAATTTACAAAACCGTAGCCTTAAGGGGGAATCCAAAGAAAGAGGGGGAGACTGAAGCTACAGCTTATTACAGTAAACTTTTTTGGGGGGGGGGGGAAACTCTTGTCACTCGTTCTCGGGAAGCTGTGCTCCATACCCCGGTTCGGCCCCAAAGAGCAGCACCGCCTTGTCGAAGTTGTAGCGGTTGCCAAACATGGAGACGCGGGTCGTCGATGTACCCTGCTTGTTCAGCCCGTGGGCCTCCCTGTAAAGGTTGGCGGCCGAGTTGGGGTCATAGCTTTCTGTCGTCATCACCTTCAGCGAGGCAAAACCTTTCAGATAGGGCTGGTCGATCACATCCTTGAAGTTGCTGGAGGCCGGCAGCTCCCGGTTGTTTTCATAGCGGGTCAGCATCTCCACCTCGTCAAATCGTTTTGCCGGCACATAGAGCCACTTGCCGCCGCTGGTACCGGCAAGCACGATATCGCCTTTGTTCATGAAGAAGAGGTTGTCGTAGGCGGCACACACCTTGCGCTGGGCGGCGGGGAGATTGGAGTCGTCCCAACCGGCATCCAGTGCGCCGTAGTTGTTGCAACCGAAGATATTGTGATGCACCGTGTGGTCGGCCCCGTTTTTGAACCGGTATCCATACCCCATGCTTTCCATCTCTTTCGTGGTAGGCCAGGAGAAGAGCACGGTATTGTGGTGGAAGTCGACCGTCGACTGGTGAGCCCCGGTATTCTGGTTCAAACCGCCGTTAATCTCGCACGAGGCATAGAGGTTGGAGACAAATACGTTATTGTATATCTCCCAGTCGCCGCCCATGTTGGTCAGGATAATGCCGTTGAACGAGGCGTTCAGGAACATGCAGTTGCGTATGATGAGCTTGCCGGCCACTTTCCCGCCGATAAGGCGCGTGGTTTTGTTGGGCGGGTTGCCCACCGGCATGATACGGCCCGTCTCACAGCCTTCGGGACAGCCGAAGCGGTCGTCGGTAGGGTCGGCCTTGGCATATTCGTGCACAAGCCCGAGGTCGAAGAAGAGGCCGTCGATGACCATACGTCCATGCCTGTTTGCCGTTGCCTCCATCATGAGCAGGCCCTGCCCGATAGTGCCCCGCTGCTCTACCGTCGGCTGGATGCGTGTGATGTATTTCGTGGGGTTGCGCTCGGTAAAGTCGTCGTTCCAGCCGCCTTCCAGGCTCACATATTTGCCCTTTATCTCGATCCACCCCCGATCCAGGTTGCCCAGATAGTTGCCCCGGGCTATGCGGATGACATCGCCGTCGGATGCCTGGTCGATGGCTTTCTGTATATCTTTCATCGGCGACTCTTTCGTGCCTTCGGCTCTCGCGCTACCCTTTTCACGGCTCACATAGTAGGACTTTCCGCCTCCCATCTCGCCCATCGTTTTCAGGCCGGCTTCTTGCACGGCTTTCTCCCCGTCGAGCAGGTTTTTCACTTTTGTCTCCGTCTTGGACGACACCGATTTTTTTGCTCGCTGCATCAAGTTGCCTATCTGTGCTTCGGCAACCAGTCCGCCGGCAAGCCATAGTACCGCCAGCAGAACGATTTTTACAACAGGTTTACTTCTCATGGTATTTTATTTTTTCAGGTTCTTTCCCTCGGCATATCTGCATTCGGCGAATGGCTCGACGGGTATGTGCAAAGAAACAAGAGTTACTGCAATCCTGTTAGCACAGGCAACGCATAATGAGATGAAAATTGGCAGGTCTGGAGCAATTTGAAACCGCCTCCATTATAACACAGGGCGCAGAAAATCGCACAATCGCCTGAAACAAAACATCTTGCAAGAGACACGATTTTACAATCACCTGTTTTTTTGGGGAGGGGAGAGGGGTATCTGGCCTTCTCCTTCCCGCAGGGAGAAAACCTCGGGCTTGTTTCGGTTCGCCTGTGTCGTCGCCTCCCCCTCATGACCATGCCGATATGAGGGAGGGGGGGATTGTCCGGCGGCTGACGAGAGGCCAAAAGAAAACGGCGGCAGAGCGTGCTCTGCCACCGTTCGTCATGCGGGGATATGTCCTGCTGCGGCTGCCGGATCAGAAGACGATGACAGGACGGGTGAACGCATGATAGTTTATGCGTTTCATATTCGTCACATAAATAGGCTCGCTGAAAGACATGCCATACGCATAATCAGTATACCAGCTTCTCTCATCCTCGGTCGACGACCAATAGCAGCTATAACTATCCGTATCGAATCCCTTGACGTAATCCTGCAACTCGGCGGCGGAGGCCGCTTTGGCAGCCATAAAGCGGCTGTCCAAATAGTCCCGGCAGGTCGCCATGTAGTAAAGTTGGCCGACGGAGGGCAGGAACCAGCCGCTGGTACCGGCAGGTGCCTTCAGCGGGGCCTGCCATGCGTAGTCGCTGGTCGGGTTGCCGTCGTAGTCCAGGGAGCGGTTGCCGTAGGTTTCGCAACTCCAGGCTGCCTGGAAGTGGCGCATCTCCCACCCCTCGCCGGCATGGGCCGTCACATAGTCGTGTATCGCCCGGCAGTTGGCATAGCCGTTCCAGGCATACTTATCGGTAGAGACACCGGACCTAAAATCATACTCTTCGTTTGGCCCTGTTACCCATTTTGCTCCATAGGAAGTCCATAAAGTTGCATCGGTGATGGCCACGGCATAGCCGCGCACCTCGCCCGCGAGGGTGGGGCCACCGGCGGTGAGGGGACTGGTGTAGTCCGAGGCATCGGTGGCGTGCCGCCCGGCATGGAACACGATGCCGATAACCGTCTTGCCCGCCTCGGGAGCTACCGCCTCAGTTGCAGTTTCAACAGTTCCGTCGGGATAGAGCTTGCGCAGGCCGCCGTCGCTCGTCGTGCCGTCGCTGTAGAGGTAGTCGCCCATCTTCAGGTCTGCAGCAGCGTACTCGGTTACAGCCTCTGCCCAGCCGCCCTCCAGGCTCGGGGCTGCGAGGGTGATGTTGCTGTTCTCCTTGAACTCCTTGCCCGCAAAGGTCTTGGTGTACACCACGCCGTCATACGTTACCGTCAGGGTGATGCCGGCCTCCGTGACGATGGGCGGGGTTGGCAGGGCGTAGAGGGTGGCGGTGCCGTCGTCCTCGCCGGTAAGGGTGATGGGGGCTTCTCTATACCGAGGCAAAGACTCGTCACACCGAAAATGGCTGACGTATTTCATCCCCCGTACGGTCAGTTCCTTTCCTTTGCCCACCCCGGTAAAGGTCATGCGCCCCTGCGGGTGCTGGTCGAGGCGGAGCGTGATGGTGGCCACGCCGCCTTCATCCATCTCATAGGTGCCCGAAGTGGTGTAGGCGACATCGCCGTGCTCGATACTTAAGTGGTTATATGTATCATCCGTTACTTTTTCTGCATAGCGGGCACTAATATAGGTGACACCATTAGCAAAGGTGTCGTTCATGGTCACAACCCACTCCCCGTCGGTATAGGTGGCTTTATTAAGATAATAGCTTGACCCGAAATAGATCACGTCGCCTTCGGCCCATTCGCTTTTTGGGGCGCGGGTCTCCGCGTCGCCTTCGTAGCCGCCGCGGGTGACGTTGAAGATAATCTTGGTCGGGGTGATGCCCTGCTGCGGAGCGGGCTCGGGCATGATGTCGTCCTTGCTGCACGCTGCGGCGGCAAGGCACAGGCCTGCGGCGGCCATCCACCGCAAGGCTTTAGGTATGATATTGTGTTTCATATTTCATAAGAGATTACAACAAACGTGTTTACGTAGAGTGAATCTTCCGGGAGGGGGCGACGCGGTCGCTGTCGGACGAGAGGGCCGGTCGCCCTGCACACGGGAGATGTGGAGTAACGGTGGCAGAGCGTGCTCTGCCACCGTTCGTCATGCGGGGATATGTCCTGCTGCGGCTGCCGGATCAGAATACGATTACAGCACGAGAAACGAGATACTTATTATTGCGAGTCGTTCCATATCTATCTCTATTCTCGAAGTCCACAACCGTTGCTTGGGCACCGAAATAACCATCTTTTGTCGACGACCAATAACTTTGAGAGAAGAATTCTTTTACATATTCCTGCAACTCGGCGGCGGAGACTTCTTTGGCAGCCATAAACCGGCTGTTCAGATAGTCCTGGTACGGCATCATGTACCAAAGCTGGCCGCACGAGGGCAGGAACCAGCCGCTGGTACCGGCAGGGGCCCTCAGCGGCGCCTGCCATTCGTAGTCGGAGGTCGGGTTGCCTTCATAGTCCAGTGTGCGGTTGCCGTAGGTTTCGCAACTCCAGGCTGCCTGGAAGTGGCGCATCTCCCAGTCTTCGCCGGCATGGGCCGTCACATAGTCGTGCATCACCTGGCAGTTGGCATAACCGTTCCAGTCATCCAGATTATCAGAGACATCTATCACAAAGTCGCAGTCAAATTTATCATTTGGCTTCGTTGCCCATAGAACTCCTCCATTCCAAACATCATATAAGCATGCATCGGTGATGGCCACAGCATATCCGCGCACCTCGCCCGCAAGGGTCGGGCCTCCGGCGTTGAGGGGCTTCGTGTAGTCCGAGGCATCGGTGGCGTGCCGTCCGGCATGGAACACGATACCGATAACCGTCTTGCCCGCCTCGGGAGCTACCGCCTCAGTTGCAGTTTCAACAGTTCCGTCGGGATAGAGCTTGCGCAGGCCGCCGTCGCTCGTCGTGCCGTCGCTGTAGAGATAGTCTCCCATTTTCAGGTCCTCAGCCCCGTACTCGGTAACCGCCTCTTTCCAGCCGCCTTCCAGGCTTGGGGCTGCGAGGGTGATGTTGCTGTTCTCCTTGAACTCCTTGCCCGCGAATGTCTTGGTGTAGAGTTTGCCTTCATACTCTACCGTCAGGGTGATGCCGGCCTCTGTAACGGTGGTGGGGTCAGGCAGGGCGTAGAGGGTGGCCGTGCCGTCTTCCTCTCCGGTAAGGGTGACCGGTGCAGGATTACTAAATTCAAAACTGAGGTTGCTAATCATTTTAATACTTTTCATGTTAAGTACTGTAAGTTCCTTTCCTTTGCCCACCCCGGTAAAGGTCATGCGCCCCTGCGGGTGCCGGTCGAGACGGAGCGTGATGGTGGCTACGCCGCCTTCATCCATCTCATAGCTGCCCGAATTGGTATAGGCGATATCCCCCATGGCATCGACATAAAACCTACTGGTATTATTAATATCTTCGTTCTGTCTTATATGCTCACCATAGATGGCTCTCAACGAAGCGGTATTCTCTGTGATAGGAACTTTCATATTGACAACCCACTCCCCGTCGGTATAGATGGCTTTATTTTTAAAGTAGTCATTGTACCTCCCGAAATAAACCACGTCGCCCTCGGCCCATTCGCTTTTGGGGGCGCGGGTCTCCGCGTCGCCTTCGTAGCCGCCGCGGGTGACGTTGAAGATAATCTTGGTCGGGGTGATGCCCTGCTGCGGAGCAGGCTCGGGCATGATGTCGTCCTTGCTGCACGCTGCGGCGGCAAGGCACAGGCCTGCGGCGGCCATCCACCGCAAGGCTTTAGGTATGATATTGTGTTTCATATTACAGTCTTTTTGGGGATTACACAAGTTTCATTTACCAATTTTCTTCCGGACCGTATTCGCCGTAGCCGATGTCGGTCTGGTCGCCCGATACCTTGACGGTGCAGGTGCCTTTCTTGGCGGGGTCGGCCTTTGAGGTGGCGGTGATGGTCACCGTGCCCACTTTATCCGTGGCGGTCACCTTGCCCGTGGCATCCACCGTGGCGATGGTAGTGTCGCTGCTCGTCCACGTCACGCCCGTGTCAGTACCCGAACCGAAGACCTCTACCGTCGCCTTGAGGGTATAGCTCTTGTTCTGGCCGAGGGTCAGGTTGGCCGGTTCCACGGTCACCTTCTTCACAAGAGAGAGAACGGTGACGGTGCAGCTGCCGCTCACGCCGCTGCCGTCCTGGGCCGTGGCGGTAATGGTGGCCGTGCCGATCTTTTTGCCCGTCACCTTGCCGGTGGCGTCGACCGTGGCGACGGTCTCGTCGCTGCTCTTCCATGTCAGCGCCTTGTTGGTGGCGTCATCGGGCTTGACGGTGGCCGTGACGGCCTTGCTCTCGCCCACATAGATGGCCAAAGCCGCCAGCGTGATCTCCGAAACCAGGTTGGGCTTGACGGTCACCTTGCAGGTGGCGGTCTTGCCGCCGTCCTCGGTTGTAACAGTGATGGTGGCCTCACCTGCCTTTACAGCCGTAACTTTACCATTGGTATCAACCGTGGCGACAGCCGCGTCGCTCGACTTCCACGTCACCTTCTTATTGGTGGCATCGGCGGGGGCAACGGTGGCCGTCAGTGTCTCGCTCGCCCCTATATTGAGTGTGAGAGCAGTCTTGTTGAGCGTCACGCCCGTAACCGCTACGGAGGTTTCGCTGACGGTTACCTTGCAGGTAGCAGTCTTGCCGCCGTCCTCGGTTGTAACAGTGATGGTGGCCTCACCTGCCTTTACAGCCGTAACTTTACCATTGGTATCAACCGTGGCGACAGCCGCGTCACTCGACTTCCACGTCACCTTTTTATTGGTGGCATCGGCGGGGGCAACGGTGGCCGAAAGCGTCTCGTTCGCCCCTATATTGAGTGTGAGAGCGGTCTTGTTGAGCGTTACGCCCGTTACTTTGATCTCCGTATCGCTGACGGTTACCTTACAAGTAGCGGTTTTTCCACCGTCCTCGGTAGTGACGGTGATGGTGGCCTCGCCGGCCTTCACTCCCGTTACTTTGCCATTGGCATCGACAGTAGCAATTTCCGGCTTGTCAGATTTCCACGTCACTTTCTGATTGGTAGCATCGGCCGGAGCTACGGTGGCCGTCAGAGTCTCGCTGCCGCCCACAAAAATACTCGTTTCGGTCTTGTTGAGCGTTACGCCCGTAACTTTGATCTCCGTATCGCTGACGGTTACCTTACAAGTAGCGGTTTTACCGCCGTCCTCGGTAGTAACAGTGATGGTGGCCTCGCCAACCTTCACAGCCGTGACTTTGCCGTTGGCATCCACGGAGGCGATTTCCGGCTTATCCGATTTCCACGTTACATTTTGGTTGGTGGCGTCTTCTGGAAGGACAGTAGCGGTAAGGGTTTCATTACCACCGACAAGAAGGCTCGTTTCGCTCTTGTTGAGTTTTACGCCCGTAACTTTAATCTCTTTATCGCTAACAGTTACCTTGCAGGTCGCGGTCTTGCCTCCATCTTCAGTGGTGACGGTAATAGTGGCCTCGCCGGCCTTCACGCCCGTAACCTTACCATTGGCATCCACGGAGGCGATAGCCGCGTTGCTCGATTTCCATGTCACTTTCTTGTTTGCGGCATCTTTGGGTGATACCGTTGCCGTAAGGGTCTCGGAGTCGCCCACCAGGAGGGAAATGGAGGTTTTGTCGAGCGTCACCCCGGTGACTGCAACGGTAGGAGGTATGGGCTCGGGAACATCTTCTTTACTACACGACCAGAAATGGGTCGTCAACAAAACGGCTGCAACTAGCAGTGCCGCTTGTCTAAGTACATAATTTTTCATCTGCATCGTCTTTTTAAGTTAATTTTGGTTGTATTTTTTCAACTTAGTCACTTCGAGGCTTGCTTTTCGGAAAGCTTTGGTCAGTCGTTCCAATTCTAAGGAAGCCTTGCGGGCACGGAGTCCGGCAGCCTTGTTACCTCGCTCGCTTTGCAGTGTTCCATCGCTCAGAAGAGCCTCGCTCGTCTGACGGATTTCTTGCAACAGTTTTTCAATCATAGCTTTAGAAGTTTTAAATGAATATTCGGTTAATGGTTTTAGTCCTTGCCGATTTTTACGGTCATTTTCAGCGATAGGACGGGGTATACTTTCCATTTGCTGAGGAACTTGTTGAGTCCATCCAGCTCGCTTGCCGGGGTCTGCTTTACGATATTGGGCGAGGCGATTGATGGCTTACCGTGGAAGATGGCTCCCGCTTCGGCCCGGAACCCTACCCGGCCGCGAGGAATGGCACGGCCGACCCCCAATCCCACATAAGGACGCACAGCGTTTACTTTGAGTTGTGCTTCGGCCGAGCCGTCGCTATTCGGGGCGATCGTCGTCCCGCCCACATCCAGCCGGATATTTTCGATCTGGTCGGCGGGGATGCCTGCAGCTGCCAACTCCGCAGGGTCGAAGCGTCCCGTAACGTCGAGCAGCCTGCTACCGCCGAAATAGAGGCCGGCGGCGAGGAAGAACGTGGAAGTCCCGCGGCGGAAAGGGACCCAGTCGACAATCAGGTGGCCCGTGTACATCCGCGAGGAGGCTTTCAATCCAAGGCCGGGAACGGACACTTCCGTGCCCGCCACCATGAGCGGATCGAAATCATCGTAGGTGTAGCGGTACGAGAAGGGGAGCACATTGAACCCTCCGCGCAGGGTGAAGGCTCTGTGAAGAGGTGTGGCTACCGAAAGGCCAATACCGGTCGTGGATGCTTCAACACCGATACTTACGTTGTCGAAAGCTGTGTGCTCAGGGACACGGCCTTTAGATGGCTCTCCTTGTGCCATAGCACTTCCGACAGAAAGCGTGAAGGTGGTCAAGAAAACCAGAAGATGTAAGGATTGTTTCATGATATAAAAATGTATGTTGTGTGACAATTGGTTATCGGTGAAATATCGGCATAGCCATAAATCCGTTTGTGTATGGGTTGTTATTGATAAGGATTTGATTTCACTCAAATAATTTCACGGCTCCCTTGTAATAGAAATCCAATGAACCTTTTAAAGGATCGGTGAATTTGCAGCGGATTTCGAACTGCGTGTGGTCGCTATTCAGACTTTTGATATACAGGATGTCGCCTGCCACTCCCAATATGGACCTTATGGGATCATTGACACCCCAACCCTCCAGGAGATATTTTTCTTCTTCTGTTTTTTCGACATAAATATACCACAGCCAACCGCTATAACCGGGAACTGCAGTTAACGGGTCGTACTTCGTGAGGTCCAGACTCATCCCGTCGTGTTGCATGGAACATTCCAAAAGCACTATCGTGTTGTCTTCTGCCGGATAGACAGAAATGTCGTAATTACCTTCGCCCAGCATTTCTTTGGAGACAAACACTGTAAAAGCGGGATAAGTTTTCCCGAAGAGAACGAAACGATTGATCTCTGGTTCGGGTACAGTTACCTTGCAGGTGGCGGTCTTGCCGCCGTCCTCGGTGGTGACCGTAATGGTGGCCTCGCCGGCCTTGACAGCGGTTACCTTGCCGTTGTCGTCGACGGTGGCGACGGCCGGCTTGTCACTGCTCCAAGTCAGCTTCTGATTCTCGGCATCGGCGGGGGTTACCGTGGCCGTGAGGGTCTCGGAGTCGCCCACCAGGAGGGAAATGGAGGTTTTGTCGAGCGTCACCCCGGTGACCGCAACGGTAGGAGGTATGGGCTCGGGAACATCTTCTTTACTACACGACCAGAAATGGGCCGACAACAAAACGGCAGCGACCAACAGCACTGCATATTTGAACAAACGGGTCTTCATCTTTCCTGTTGTTTTTAAGTTGATTTTTATTTATTAACTTTCACTTTATCTGCTTCGATGCTTGCCTTGCGGAAAGCCTTGGTCAGTCGTTCCAACTCCAATGAGGCTTTGCGGGCACGAATCCCTGCTGCCTTGTTACCACGTTCGCTCTGAAGCGTTCCATCGGTCAGAAGAGCCTCGCTCGCCTGACGGATCTCTTTCAATAGTTGTTCAATCATCGTTTTTGAAATTTTAAGTGAATATTATGGTTCATGATTCTCATCCTCCCTGGTTTTGAGGCTCTGCTTTTCGGCCCGCCCCTGCATCGGCCCGGTTGGCGAGTATGCAATCTGCTCCCTCTCCCGCCGGGTGGAACGGCCGCTGTGCCCACTGCTGCGGCCGTTCCACCCTCCCATAGCCCGGCCCGCCCCTCCCCGACCCTTGTCGAACTGCCGGCAAAAGAGCAGGCAATGATGCAAAAAACGGCCTTGTAGATAGTCTCAATGATGATTTTACAAAATTACGAGGGGAAAAGATAAGCCGTTATAACGGGCAGCGTATAATGAGGACGAAATTAGCAATCCTGGAGCATAATTTACCGGGAGAATTATAACACACGACGCAAAGATGCCGGTTAAACCGCTATCGTACAGCGATTTAACCGGCACAAAATTTTACAAAAGCCCGAAACCGGGTATCAGGAGTTCTCTCTCCTGTATTGGGAGGGCGTAACGCCAAACTTCTCCTTGAACAACTTGGTGAAATAGCTTGCCGACTCGAAGCCGCACATCAAGACGATGTCGCCGATTGAGGTCTCGGGATTCTTCAGGAGAATCTGGGCATGGGCCAGCCTCGACTGCTTGATGTAGGTGGCCGTATTGATGCCGGTTATGGACTTTACCTTCCGGTTAATCTGGGATTTGCTCAGGCACATGTTGTCGGCGAGCATCTCGGAGTTCAGATTGGAGAGGGAGATGTTGGCAGCGATGAACCTGTTGAGCTTCACGAGGAACAGCTTTTCCAGCTCGGGCGCATCGGGCTCTTGCAAAATCTCCCCGCCCTCGGTCAGCATGCGGCTGTACTTCTCCCTGAGCATCGTGCGGTACTCGACCAGTTTGAGAATCCGCAGTTTCAGTTCGTCGGGACTGAAGGGTTTTATCAGATAGGCATCGGCCCCGCTGTCAAGCCCCTGCAGCTTGTGCTCGTCGTCGCTCTTTGCGGTGACGATGATAACCGGTATATGGTTGAGCAGCTCGGATTTGCGAATATCCCGGGTCATCTCCAGCCCGTCGCATTCGGGCATCATGATATCTGTAATGATGACATCGGGTACATACTCCTCGGCCTTGATGATACCCTCCCGGCCATTGCGGGCATAGACCACGGAGTATTTGTCGCCGATGATGTTGCCGATATAGCGGGCTATGTCCTCGTTGTCTTCGACGACCAGGGCAATGTCGGAGTCTTTTGAAACCACATCGTCCCGGTTGACAACCGGCTCCAGGCTGGAGATGCACCCCGGCTCGCCCTCGTCGGCCCTCTTTACGCCGAAATCGGGGATCCACTTCTCATACCGGTTCTCACCGTGGGCTATGGGGATAGAGAGGAGGAAGGTGGCACCCTCGCCGGGCTTGCTGAAAACCTCGATGTTGCCGCCCATGGCCTCGGTCATTTGTTTGGTCAAGGCCAGCCCGATGCCCGTGCCGGCGTTGGCGTGCGAGTCGGCCTGGAAGAAAGGCTCGAAAACACGGGTGAGGTCTTCGGGGCTTATGCCACAGCCGGTGTCCTTTATGCTTACTCGCAGAAGCTTCTTATCGAGCATGCTCCTGATGATTATACGCCCTCCTTTGGGAGTGAATTTCAGCGCGTTGGATAGGATATTGGTCATAATCTTGCACATGAAATCGGGCACGAAATCCATTTCGACCTCTTTTTCATTGGCAAAATAGTCGATCTCGATGAAGTTCTTTACGGCCTGAGGCCGGATATTCTCTACCACCATCTGAATGAAGGCGGTGATGTTGCCGGTCTTCCAGTTGGCCTTGCCGATGGACGACCGCACCTTTGCAATGTCCAGCAGCTGGTTCACCAGGCACAACAGCCTTTGCCCCTGCCTTGAAATGGCATCGATCTCGGAGGCGTTTTCCTTGTTCTTGGCCTTTGCCTTCAGCTCCTCGGCACAGCCGAGTATGACGGTGAGGGGCGTGCGGAACTCGTGGGTGACATTGGTAAAGAACTCCTGCCTTGCCAGACTGGCTTTCTTGATGATATTCTGCATCTTGGCCTTGACCTTGAGGGCATAAACGAGCGACGAAATCGCCGCGGCCGACACAAGCAGGACGATGACGAGCAGATACAGGATTGTCGTCTTTTTCTGCTGCTCGTTGACATATGCCTGGTTGACAAGCTCTTTCTCCTTGTTCCCTTTCTCGGTTATATAATTTACCCGCAGATTGCTCAGGTGGTTGATGTTTTTCTCGTTGTCGACACTGTCGGTGTAGGCCAGATATCTCTTGTAGTTTTCGAGCGAAGTCTTGTAATCGCCTGTTTTCTCTTCAAATACGGCCCTCAAACGATATGCCTCGGCAAGATGTTCCCACGAGTGTATCTCCTCTGCCGTTTGCAGCCCCTCGCTGATATACCGGCGGGCATTCTCGGGTTGCCCCATCGCCAGATAGACCCTTGCAATGGAGAATCCCGACTCCAACCAGTGCCATTTGTCCTTGTTGCCCAACATCAGATCATAGGAGTTCTTGAATGACTCCAATGCCTTGCCGTAATCGCCGCTCTGCTCGGACAACCGCCCGAAATGGTTATAGCACAACGATATGCCCAGCGTAGAATTGGCCAGCCGGTTTTGCTCCATCGAGTATTCGTAATAGATCCAAGCCGAATCTTTGTCGCCACCGGCTTCCTTGAGATAGCCGATGTTTGCGTAGTTGATGGCTTGCCCGAGGTGGCTCTCGAGGCTTTTCTCTCCGGCAAGAGCTTCCCTGAAAACCTTTTCGGCAGCATCGTTATTTTGAAGCGTGAGCTGGATATTGCCTATCCCGTTGAGCGATACGACTTTGTTCTTTCTGGCCTGGAACGAAGTGTGGTCGCTGTATTTCTCGCAGTAGGAAATCGCCTCATAATGCCTGACCGCGGCCTCGTCCAAAACCCCAAGCCGCCTGAAATCCGTACCAAGCTGATTCAGTATGTAAATGATATTGAGCGTATCCTTCAGCTCTTTTGCCAATGACAGCGACCTTTCGTGATAGTCAAGGGCAGCCTTGAAATCGGAGGCATCGCGACAGAGCTTGCCGAGTTTCCTCATAACCACCATTCGCCCGACATCATCGTGACCGGCTTCGTATCCCGACAGAAGGAGTTCGAGTTCTTTCATATCATTGTTAGCAGATACAATACTGTCGATCTGACTGATATGATCGGCATAAGAGAGATCCTCATTATAATCCGTACATGATATAACGCCTGTAAGGATTATCAGTAGCAGTGCTTTTTTCATAAATTATGGGATTTTCGCGGGTTGTTGTTTTCCTTGTATTTGCTAACAATATTTTACAAATATAATAATTTTATATCACTGAAAAAATTTTTACCATTTTTTGTAAAAACAACTGCTCAATCGTAAACTTTATGTTACTCCCCTGGTACTTTTCATATCGTAATAACATGAAGATATTTTTGCATTATACAGGTATCGGATTCACTTTCAGGGAGGAGAGGTTCAGGTACAGCCCCTGATGCTCGATCATACCGTTGCGGAACATTTTCCACAGGATGTTGCAGCCGAGCTGTGCCAGTGTGGAGTTGATGAACAGGTCCTGCTTTTCCAGAGCCTCTGCCAGTGAGCAGCTCGGCCCGGAGTCTTTCTCCTTTACTTTCGCGTATTTCACGTAGCGGGTAATCACTTTCAGTGACTCCACCGTTTCGTACAGCTTAGATGCTGGTTGTTTGATTTTCTTCGGTACGGTTCCGAGGACGACCTGTCCCGTATCCTGCGTATTCCCGAAGTCCATCCAGTACAGGGGTGTCTCGTAGCTTCTGTATTCCGAAACGGGCACGGCTTTCAGTATGTTCCACAGGTCGATACGTGACTTGATGTTGTCCGTGCAGGTAATCGTTATGTTGGCCAGATTATCCCGTCTGGCGTCCTTCAGGGCTGCCGGGTAGATGTCCGGTACCGCCTTCCAGTCGTTGCCGAAGAAGTTGTTCATGCGTGTGACGAGACACTGAGCCTTGTTCAGGCCGATGTCCGAGGGGCTGAAGAGCTGCCGCCCGATGTTGGCC